>Ga0116143_10000570_pt1 | contig 50709 bp, 36 predicted proteins | sample AD_UKC034_MetaG_FD_89745 | JGI IMG/M metagenome (GOLD analysis project Ga0116143, IMG submission 89745) | Active sludge microbial communities of municipal wastewater-treating anaerobic digesters from USA - AD_UKC034_MetaG | ecosystem: Engineered > Bioreactor > Anaerobic > Digestate | place: USA... | reverse complement strand
TTTTTCTCATCAATACAGTTCTGGCTGTGGGTATATATTCGGTTGGTTTTTGGGCGGCAAGCTGGCTGGTGCACCTGTATTACACGACCAATGCCTGGTTGATCTGGGCTGGGATGGGTGTGGCGCTGACCCTGCTGGTTTCGCCGCTGCTCATGCGCACCCATCGGTGGTTGACGGATATGATCTTTGGCAGCGGGTATGATGCCCGCGATGCGGTGCGGGAATATTCTGCCAGCATCAATAATATTCTGAGCCTGGAACAACTTACCAATGTGATCACCGGTTTTATGCAGGATACTTTTCAGGTTAAGCACTCTCAGCTTGTGCTGGTGAACTTTGAAGAGGTCAAAGCCAGTGACCCGCCACAGGGATATTATCTGTTGAAGGTTGTAGCCAGCGGGGAGGGACTTCCAACCGTGGCAATTATGGCAGACGACAGCCCGGTAGGTGAATATCTGCGGAATGCCCGCATTCCGCTAACGCAGTATGAGATTGATGTGCTGCCGCGCTTTAGAGAAACTGCAGGACCCGAGCGCACCTGGCTGGCTGGACTGTCGGCAGATGTCTATGTGCCGATCTTCTCCAAGGGGCAGTGGGTGGGGCTGCTGGCGTTGGGGGCCAAGACCTCAGGAGAGCGTTTTTATGATAATGACCTGGCGCTGTTAAGTACGATTGCCGACCAAACCGCGGTGGCGCTGGAAAACGCCCGCCTGTTTGATGACCTGCGCCAGCGGAATGAGGAAAACGAGCATTTGAACCTGGAATTGACCGAGGCCTACCAGGAATTGGAGCGGCTTGACCAGGCAAAGTCCAACTTCCTCAACATTGCCTCGCACGAGCTGAGAACACCCTTGACCCAGGTGCGGGGTTACACAGATATGCTCAACGAAAGCATCAGCGAGAAGAATATTACGCCGGAGACTGCCGGGATTATGGCGCAGGGTCTGCGCAAGGCGACGCTGCGGTTGGAGAGCATTGTTGATATTATGTTCGATGTCTCACGGGTAGAAACGGGGACACTGGAACTGGACCTGGTGCCGCTGGCCATGCCCAGCGTGCTGCAACTGGCGACAGACGCCTGGCAGGATGCCCTGCGGCGGCGAAAGATTTCAGTAAATATTGTGGGCGTGGACAACCTGCCGACCATTCAAGGCGACCTGCAGCGGCTGAAACAAGCCTTTTCCAATGTTATTCAAAATGCGATTAAATATACGCCCAACGGTGGGCATATCCAGATCAGCGGGTATTTGCTGACCAATCCGGAGAATCCGGAAGAGCAGGCGGTGGAAATTATCATCGCTGATACGGGGATTGGGATTGAGCCAGCGGAACTTGAACGAATCTTTGATGCGTTTTATGGCGCAGGGGATCCAAACCTGCACAGCACAGGCGATTTCAAGTTCAAGGGCGGCGGGCCCGGGCTGGGGTTGACAATTACCCGAGGGATCATTGACGCCCACGGCGGGCGCGTGTGGGCGGAGAGTCCAGGGTATGATGAAACTCATTACCCGGGCAGCAAATTCCATATCCTGATCCCGGTGAACCCACCGACGCCACCGCTGGCCTGAGACAGCCCATGTTTTTGCCATCCACCCGATCTGAAATTGAAGCGCTCGGCTGGGATGCGCTGGATGTGATTCTGGTTAGCGGGGATAGTTATATTGACCACCCTGCCAGCGGCATTGCCGTAATTGGGCGTGTGTTGGAAAAGGCGGGGTACCGGGTAGGGGTGATTGCGCAGCCCGACATCAGCACTGAGAAGGATATTGCCCGGCTGGGGGAACCACACCTGTTCTGGGGTATCAGCGGGGGGTGCGTGGATTCGATGGTGGCAAATTACACCGCCACGCAAAAAAAGCGGCGGCAGGATGATTATACGCCGGGGGGCGAAAACAACCGCCGCCCGGACCGGGCAGTGATTGCATATGCCAATCTGATCCGGCGGTATTTTAAGAGCACCCGACCGATTGTACTGGGGGGGATTGAAGCCAGCCTGCGGCGAGTGGCGCATTATGATTACTGGGATGACCGGATCCGGCGGGCGATATTATTTGATGCCAAGGCCGATTACCTGCTTTACGGCATGGCAGAGAGCGGTGTGGTTGCCCTGGCTGAAGCACTGCGAGAGGGGCGTTCGCCGCTGGATCTGCGCGGGTTATGCTACCTGAGCAAAACACCTCCAGCAGAAGCAATTGAACTACCCAGCTATGAAGAGGTGACGGCCGATAAACTGGCGTTTATCCGGATGTTTCACACGTTTTATCAAAACAATGACGCGCTGACGGCCCGGACATTATGCCAGCGTCATGGCGACCGATATCTGGTACAGAACCCGCCGGGGATGCCTTTGAAACAGGCAGACCTGGACGCCATTTTTGCCCTGCCGTTTGAGCGCAAGGTTCACCCCTTTGACGCCCAGGGCGGGCCGGTGCGTGCGCTGGAGACGATCCGATTTTCAATTTCAACGCACCGCGGGTGTTACGGCGAGTGTAATTTCTGCGCAATTGCAGTGCATGAGGGGCGAACGGTGCAATGGCGCAGCCAGGGCTCTATCGTTGATGAGGCTACACGCATTACACATCTGCCAGGGTTCAAAGGGTATTTGACCGATGTGGGCGGGCCAACCGCCAACATGTATGGGTATGAGTGCGACAAGAAGCTGGGGATGGGCAGTTGCGCCAACCGCAGATGCCTGACGCCCGAGATCTGCCGCCAGATGCGGCCTGACCACCGTAAACAAATGCAACTGCTGGAAGAACTGCGGCAAATTCCGGGAATAAAGAAGGTCTTTGTAGCTTCGGGCATCCGGTATGACCTGGTGCTGGCAGACCGAATGCACGGACGGGCCTATCTGCGGGCGGTGGTCAATCACCATGTATCGGGTCAAATGAAGGTGGCGCCAGAACACAGCGAGGACCGGGTGCTGCGGCAGATGGGGAAACCCAGCAATGACAGTCTGCTGCGCTTTAAGGCGATGTTCGAGACCTTGACTGCTGAAGCCGGTCTGCCCCAATTCTTGACCTATTACCTGATTGCGGCACACCCTGGATGCACAGAAGCCGATATGCGGCGGATGAAGGACTTCGTCAGCAGCAAGCTGCATATCACTCCGGAACAGGTGCAGGTCTTCACCCCCACCCCATCCACCTATGCCAGCCTGATGTACTATACCGAGCTTGATCCCTTTACGCTCCAACCGATTTTTGTGGAGAAAAATCTGCACGCCAAAGAGGTCCAGAAGGAGATCATCACCGGGAAAGGACCTCAACCGCCACAGCGGAGCCAACCACTCCAACGGGACAAGCCTCTGCCGCCAAAGAAAAAACGATCATGAAAATTGAGAACAGGCGCATCATTCTAACCGGGGCGGCCTCCGGCATTGGCCGGGCCCTGCTGGAGGCCTTATGCCAGATCCCCTGCCACATTCTGGCCGCTGATCGGAACGGACCGGCGCTTGATGCTAGCCTGGCTGCTCTGGAAGGGTGCCCAGCACAATTGAGTGGGCTCGAGGTGGATCTTTCAAATTCCGCCGGGGTTGATGCACTGTTTGATGAGGCGCAGGCACGAATGAACGGCGTTGACATTTGCATAGCCAATGCCGGTTTTGCTTACTATGAGAAAATCACCCAGCCGGACTGGGCTCATATTGAGACCATCTACCGATTAAATGTTTTTTCTGCCATTTATTCGCTAGAAAAACTGCAGTTGCTGGCTGCCGGCCACGATTTTCGCATGGTAATGATTGCCTCGGGCATGTCTCACCTGGCTGTTCCAGGGTATGCTATCTATGGATCCACCAAGGCGGCGCTGGATCGATTTGCAGAAGGTCTGCGCTATGAGTTAGCCCGACCTGAACAATTGATGCTGGTCTATCCGATTGCAACGCGCACCAATTTTTTTCAACAGGCTGCCCAGAAAACCCCGGTCCCATTTCCCAGCCAGACACCCGAGGTCGTTGCCGCAGCCATTCTGCACGGCATCCGGCGGGATCGACGTCGGGTTTATCCTTCCGCTATTTTTTCGTTCATTCTACTGCTAGACCGTTTTCTGCCATTGACGCGCCGGCTCTATCAGGCGCACGAAAACAAGATTTTTAAACAATGGCAACAGGGTCAAAACTAACCAAGCTGCTGCCTTATGCGGGACATTTACACGGCTTTTGGCAGCCAATCCCATTCCAGGAGCTCCCATGAATTTTATAGAAGATTTGCTTGTCCGACTGCCAGATTGGTTTCAGGATGAAGAACAGTTCAAGCTTGCCCATCTGACCCATCAGTTGTACCCATACACTGCGCTCTTTACCCCTATCCAAATCAATCAGTTAACCGTCAAAAACCGAATTGTGATGGGTCCCATGGGCAATATCTCTGTTGCTGATGAACATGGACGGCCATCCAGTAAAATGATCCAGTATTTTGCCGAGCGTGCCCGCGGCGGGGTGGGATTGATTACTTCGGGGTTGGTGCCATTCAGCCAAGGGATCGACCCTTCGGTCACTGAGGCCGATGGCCGCAGCTACTTTCCCCGCATTGAAGGCTCGCGAACCGTCTATGCCGGTTGGCGGGATCTGGCAGAATCGATCCATGCCTATGGTGCACGCTTTTTTATTCAATTGACACCCGGATTGGGCCGGGTCGGGTCACCAGAAGTCTTGATGCACAAATACAAGCTGCCCGTCTCGGCTTCCTGGAATCCTAATTTCTATATTCCAGCCGTGCCCTGCCGGCCGCTCACCGACGCCGAGTGCCGAAAAATCATTCAACGGGGCGGACAGGCAGCGGCTGACGCCAAAGCAATGCAAATTGACGGTGTTTATCTGCACGGACATGAAGGCTATCTGTTGGAACAGATGACCAATCGCGCCTTCAACCGGCGCAAACTGGGGCGTTATGCCGACTGGCAGGCTTTTGGCATTGAGCTGGTTGAAACCATGCGCCGCCGCGTAGGCCCCCACTATCCAATCATGTATCGGATTGATCTATCGCTGGCATTAAATGCTACCTACCAGGAAAAAATGCAGACGGAACCCACCCTGCGGCATTTCCGCGATGAGCGCAGCGTGGAAGAAACCCTGGCCTACATGGTGAATCTGGTGCGGGCCGGGGTTGACTGTTTTGATGTCGACCTGGGGTGTTATGACAATTGGTGGCTGCCACACCCTCCGAACTCTATGCCTTCGGGCTGCTATCTGGCGGTTGCCCAACTGGTCAAGGGCACCTTTACTGCGCAGCATATCCAGTCCAACGCGGGGCTGCCGGTGCCGGTGGTGGCTGTGGGCAAACTGGGATATCCCGATCTGGCTGAAAAAGCCCTGCGGGACGGGCTGTGTGACATGGTGATGCTGGCCCGGCCTCTGCTGGCGGATCCCGATTGGGCCAATAAAGCCTTTGCCGGACAGGTTCAATCTATCCGGCCCTGCATCGGTGATCAGGAAGCCTGCATCAACGAATTTATTGAAGGCGGGCACAGCCAGTGTGCCGTGAACCCGCGCACCGGATTTGAGGATATCATCGATCGCGATCCCTGTCCGGCTCAGCAGATCAAACGAGTGGCGGTTGTAGGGGCAGGCCCGGCGGGCGTGATCTGTGCAACCACCGCTGCCGCCCGGGGACATCAGGTGACGCTCTATGAAAAGCGATCTCAGATTGGGGGGATGCTGGTGCCGGGTTCCGTGCCCAAGATCAAATATGAGGTCGCCAACTATCTGACGTTTCTGAAAAACGAGATTCAGGACAGTTGCGAACGCCATAACCTGGCCTTGAAGTTGAATACAGAAGTCAGTCTGGAGATGCTGCAAGACGGCAAGTTTGATGCCATTGTCATCTGTACGGGCGGCAGCCCCGCCATGCCACCCATTCCAGGCGTGGATCATCCAGACGTCATCCAGGCTGTGGACATGTTCCTCAATCCACAGCTGGCGGAAAGTGCGGAAAAAGTTGTCATCATCGGCGGTGGTGCAGTGGGTTGTGAAGCTGCTCACTATCTGGCTGGCGAATACAATAAACAGGTCACAATCATCGAGATGCTGCCAGTTTTGATGAAGGGTGTTTGTACGGCCAATCGGGGCCATCTCGTCCACGAAATGGAGAAGCTGGGGGTGAAGATCTGGATCCACACCCGTGTAAAAGCCATTGATGCCGGGCGGGTGACCGTTGAGCGCAATATATCCCCCACAACGCCCGACCCGTACAATACCTGGACGCCGCTGCTACCCGATAATATTCCCAATCCGCTGGCTCGCCCCATCCGGGAGGTCTGGCAAACTGAGTTTCTTGATGCCGACCTGGTTGTGCTGGCGGCCGGGCTGCGCCGCAACACTGCGCTCTATGAAAATTGCATACAGGCCAATGCGGCGCCGGAGATCCATACCATTGGAGATGCCTTCCAGATCGGGCGAGTATTTGAAGCGGTAAAGGCTGGTTTTGCCATTGGCCGGTCCCTTTAAGCCCGAACCGTCCCAACGGTTATCTGACAAGAAGGCTCATCCTGAAATTTCAACAAACCGCCCCAATGGGGCGGTTTGCCATAATTTACAATTGGATGTCAGCGATGGGCCTATTTACCCATGGCCTCCATGGCGGTGATCTGAGCCTGGCGAGCCAGGTCGATGGAGGTTGCCAGGATACGAAGCGCTTCTTCAGGGTTGTGGAAGCCCATGCTGTTCTCTGCGGCGATGAAATCCCAACGCAGTTGGGCGGAGCGATGGAGCAGGCGGGCTTCGGCGAGTTTATCGGCATCCACGCCATCGGAGGCGGCGGCGGTAGAAATTGCGTTAATCGCGGCGACAATCGCATCTTCTGAGGCGCTCATGGTCTGCCAGACCTGGCCCTGGATTTCTTCAACACGGCCAACCACATAGTCCACATCAGTATGGCAGGTGCCGCAGGTGGAGGCGGGATTGAAGAGCGGGCTGTGCACATCGTGCGTGGAGAACTTGACGGCGCCATCACGGGTGTAGGGCATGTGGCAGTCGGCGCAGGCGACGCCAGCTTCGTAATGGGTGCTGCCAGCGGAGAAGAGTTCGTAATCGGGGTGCTGCATCTTGATCATATCGGCACCGCTGTCGGGGTGGGTCCAATCAATATGACCATCTTCCACATAGTAGGCTTCGATATCTTCAATGGTGGTGCCATTGGTCCAGGGGAAGGTCAGATAGTTGGTGCCTTTTTCAAAGTAATATTCAACATGGCAGTTGGCGCAAACCACCGTGCGCATTTCCTGGCGGGTGAAGGTCTGCCAATTGAGGCCCTGGGCGACCAGAGCGTTTTCGAGGGCGGGGTTGGTCACCACCAGGCGCATGGTGCCGGCTTCGTGGCAGTTGGCACAGCCAATGGGTTCAGTAATCTGTTCGCCAAGCTGGGCAAACGGCATGGCATCATAAGTTTCCATGCCCATTTCAGACCAGAGCTGGGGATTGTTGGAGGATTTGCAGGAGTAGCAGGTGCCGGGGGTCTTGTCTGAGAGGCGCTTGGTGGCGCGCACATCCGTCAGGGCGTTTCGGTGACCGCGTTCTTCGTTGTACTCTTTGCTAAAGGGGTAACCCGCAAAGAGTTCAACCAGGCGTGGATCTTCTTCAAGCTTGGAAAAGGGTTCAGAGCCGCCATAGGTGGTACGGGTGTTATTGAACTCTGTCTGGAGCAGGGTGGTGTATTGATTGGGATAGTTGATGCCCCATTTTGAGCTGTCGGGTTCCAAAGGATCGACTGCGACAATGGTGGGAACACCGCGAGTTTCGATGGGTTGATTTTTCATGAAGATCAACACACCAATCAAAACGCCAGCCAGGATAACGATGAGGACAGACATCGCTATCAGGGTGAATTTTTGATCTTTAATCAGGGCGGGCTTGGGATTCTTCTTCACGGCTATTTATCCTCCTCCGACAATACAGATGGGGCATAGATGCCCTTATCTTGATAAGGCAAAATAGAAATGCCCCGGTCGCCATGGGCAACGGAGCGGTGACAGTCAAAGCAGTAGCGGTCGGTATCTTCCTGCCCTACCGAGACCATGGAGACGGTCTCAGAGTGACAGCGAATGCAGTTTTCTTGAATGATTTTATCGGTTTCTTCTTTGGCGCGCAGCGGTTCTGGGATGTTACCCAGGGTGAAATGGGTGACATGGTTAAAGCCCGATTTTGCTTTAATCCAATATTTGGGAATAAATTCGTGAGGGGTGTGACAGTCGTTGCAGGTGGCTGCCTGCTGGTGACCGGCGTGAAACCAACCCTCATAAACGCCATCCATCACATGGCAGTTGTTGCAGGTGGTGGGATCGTTACCCAGATAGGTTATGAATTCGGTAGAGTACGCGAAGACAGCCAGCACTGCAACGGCCGCGATTCCAGCAATCAAAAGAGGGAGGTATTTTTTCATTTCTCAAAAATTGGATAGTAAGGTAAAGATGTCTAGATTGTATCAATTTCTGTGAAAGTGGACAAGTGATTTTAGCCACCAATTTGATGATTTAGGTATTAATCCTCCACCAGGCGAGGATTGAGGATGCGTTCGAGAGCGATGCCCAACATGGAGAAGGCCAGGCTGGTGAGCAGCAGAAGCGCCAGGGGTTCAAGCACCCAGAAACGGGAGTTATAGAGGGCTCCGTGGGTCAAAGCCTGGTAGATCACTGTGCCCCAGGTGGGATAGCCAGAGTTGATGTTAAACAGGCCCAGGGTGGCTTCCAGAAAGACAAAGCCGGGGATCAGGACAACCATTTGCGGGATCATCACCGGGATGATGCGGGGAACCAGGTACTTTGAGATGATGCGCCAACTGCTGGCGCCATAGGTCTGGGCGGCTTCAATATAGGTGGCGTCTTTAATCTGTAGAAACGCGGCGCGGAAGTTTTTGGTTGGCATGCCGAAGACATTCAACAACACCACAACCGTCAGAACGACCCAGAGATCAATACCGAGGAAGGCGTAGGCCAAGACCGCGATTGCCAGAATGGGCAGGACCATGTTGGCCTCGGTCAGCCGCTGGATCAAGCCATCAACCCAGCCGCCAAACCAGACGCCGGCAGCAGCCATGAGCATGGACAGTAAGGTGGTTGCCAGGGAACCGGCAAGGCCAAACCCCAGGGCGAAGGGCAGACCCCACAATAATGGCACCAATAAATCGCGGCGGTAATAGTCGGTGCCGGCGGCGCCATAGACCTGCCCGAGCATAACAAGTCTGGACTCAATATCGCTGTCTGGCTCAAAGGTCAGGCCGTCAATGCGCAGGGTGTATTGGCCTCTGACCAGCTTGGGGTGATCGGCTTGAGGATCGGCAAAGAGGATGTAATAGGCGGGGGTGGGGAAAATATCGCCAAAGATGAACCAGTTTTGCCAGTTGGGATTTTCTGAGACGATGCGCCGATGATGGAGATATTCTTCAAAATCATAGGAGGTTTCGGGCGCCACTGATATGCCCTGAAGGTTGATCTCTCGACCATCGGGCGTGGTCCACACCATCGAAATGTAGGGTTTCTTCTCTTCGTAGCTGCTTTCGAGGTAGAGAAATAGTTCTGAAGGGAAATCGGCGTAGGTGTAGTCAAATGTGTAGGTCAGTGTAATCTGCCACATGTCATTAGGCAGGGCACGGACAACCCGTTCTGCCTGCCCCTGGGCGCTGTCTAATACCAGGGTTGAGAGGTAATCTTGGGAGCGGAAAAGGTTAAACCAGGCCGGGCGGGCCTGCTTGGGGACAACCGCCTGCCCTGTCAGAATAGTTCGGCCCCACTCACGGCCAATCTTCTCGTGGGGCAGGGCAATAACGGCATAAAGCGAGCCGATAATCATCAAAGAGATCATGGACAGGCCAATGATCGCCGTGGGATAACGGCGGACTTCGCGGGCAGCGCGCTTGAGCCAGGCGATGCTGTTGCAAATGGCAAGATGGAAGTTGGTTTTCCAGTCCGCCCAATTGACGCGCGGGTGGGGATGGGGGACCAGTGGTCTATCGAGGGAATGGGTTGGTGCAGTACGACGCCTGGGGAACCAGGAGAAACCGCCCTGCCGGTGCAAAGGGCGCAAACGCAAAACTGAGTCAGACTGACCCAGGCGAATGCGGGGGTCAATCAGGACGTAGATGATATCCAGAAGAAAGACAACCGACCCCAACAAATAGGCGAACATGACCACCAGAGATACGGCGATTAGCAGTTCGCCAGGGTACATGCTCTCACCCCAGAAGTTGGGTAAGCCGACATCAATGTAGAGCAGGCCAATGCCGGGCCAGCGGAATATAACTTCCAGAGCCATAGTCATTTGCCAGAAGGAAACCAGCATGAGCGAAAAGCTGGTAATGACATAAGATAGTGAGGGTTTGAGGATGTATTTGCGTTGGAGGTGCTGCGGTGAAAAGCCAACCGCCTTCCCCAGGGTAACATAATCTTCTTCTGAAAAGATGACAAAGAAGGTGCGCCAGGTATAGACCAGTTGGAAGAAAAGGCTGATGAAAATAGCCAAGACCGGCAGAATCATATGTTTGAGGACGATCAGGATGTAGCCGGTCCAATGAGCGGGGGGGAGGGTATCCAGCATGCCCGAGGGCGGCAGGAGCTTAAGTTCAGCCGAAAAGATAGCAATCAGCAAGATGCCCACAACCCAACTTGGGATGGATGAGATGGGGGCAATAACGGACAGGGCTCGGTCTAACCAGGAGCCGTATTTATTGGCCAGCCGCAGGGCCAACGGCAAACCCAGGAGGAAGATCAGCAGGTTAGAGGAAACCACCAGAAGCAGCGTATTGGGAAGATACTGCAAAAGGATGTCATTAAGATCTAACGACAGCTGGCTGCGATTAAACATGGTCAACGGTCTGACGCTGACCACCTGAAGACGACCCCAATCAAACTTCAGGGCCTTGAGGGTCCACAGCAGGTGACGGGGAAGGTAGGGCAGATCCAGGCCGACTTCATCAATCAGTTCGGCGCGCAAGCTGGTAATGATCTCGTCCTGTTCTGTCTCTGAAAGATCGGCAAAGCCGGGCGTCTGAACGCGGTACGAACGCAGGTACTGTTCAATATGATTGGCTAAATTCATGTCAAGCTGGGGGGGCATGGTGCCATATCCCAACTGCACGGGTTGGTTGACAATCAGGATGGTTATAAAAACACCAACAAAAATGGTGGAAAAGATGAGCAGGCCGCGTAGCAGAAGATAGCGAACAGCCCGCAGAAAACTCCGCAGGCCAGAAGCCCCCGTTATCACGGGGGCAGTATTTGGAATCTCTGGGGGTTGAGGTGTGGGGTGGGAAGAAAAATCAGTGGTGCGGCTCATGGGTGGTAATTCCAGATACAGTTCCATTGTACCCCGATAAGCTTAAGGATTTGTTAGGAAAACAGAAAACCAAAACCCGGGCATCTATTTTGCGTATATAATAGGAACGTTCTGTATACTGCCTGAGGTCATTGTTATCTTATGAAACGTAACCCATTCTATAACCGCCAGAGAATTACCGATGCGGCCAGTTTTATTGGCCGGAAATCGGAAATTGAGACACTATACAGCGCAGTGGTCACCCGGCAATGCCGCTCGCTGGTTGGTGAGCGCAAGATGGGCAAATCCTCGCTGTTGACCCATATCAGTAATCCAAACACAATGCGCGAGTACGGGCTGGACCCGGACCGGCAGCTTTTGCTGTATTTTGACCTAGAGGGCATGGCTTCGGCTACGGTTGAGGATTTCTGGCTGGAAATTTTGGAAGCGATCTACGACCGGATGCCCGAGGGCGAACTGGCAGAGTCGGTTCACAAGCTGGTAAGCAGCGGCGACGTGCGCTTTATGGCGGTGCGGCGGCTACTGCGGCGGATTCGAGACGCCGGGTTTGATCTTGTGCTGTGCCTGGACGAATTTGAATCACTGGCGCGCAATTCGCGATTTGAGCCAGACTTTTATGGAGAACTGCGCAGCCTGGCGGGTGAGCTGGGGCTGGTTTATATTACGGCCTCAAAACGCAGCTTATATGAGCTGACTTACGAACATACAGATACCCTATCCTCCCCGTTTTTCAATATTTTTTCCGAACTGCCGCTGGGCTCTTTGGATGATGACGAAGCCAACGCTCTGCTGACAACACTTTCAGCCAGCGACGGCGGCCCGGCTTTTTGTGCGGAAGAAATTGCCTTTGCGCGCGAACTGGCGGGGGGGCATCCTTTCTTCTTGCAAATTGCGGGCTTCCACCTGATTGAAACACCAGGGCGCGGTACAGCCCGTGCCAACGAAGGCTATGCGCAAATTCGCAAGCGCTATCTGGCCGAGGCGGAGGATCATTATCGCTATTTGTGGTCACAGCTCTCCTCCACCCAACAACTGGCATTGATACACCTGGAAGATGCACCCGAACCGGTGCTGCGGATACTGCGGATTAAGAGCCTGGTGGAAGAGCGCAACAATAAGCCGGTGCCATTCTGTCAGACGTTTGCTGAATTTTTACAGAAGCAGCGAACCGAGCAGGGAACTTTTCAAAGCACAGCAGCCCCAACCGGGGGCAGTGATTTGATTGGACGGACGCTGGGGAATTACCGGATTGTTTCGCCGATTGGGCAGGGCGGCATGGCTGAGGTTTTCAAAGGCTACCAGCCGACTCTGGATCGGTATGTGGCAGTCAAGGTACTGTCGCCGCGGTTTGCGGCTGACCCTGAATTTTTTGAGCGCTTTCAGCGCGAGGCGGCGGCGGTTGCCCGACTGCACCATCCCAATATTGTGCAGGTTTTTGATTTTGGCAATGCCGAAAGCCTGACCTACATGGTGATGGAATATATTCCCGGACCTACGCTGAAAGAGCGCATTCGAACTGTGCGCGGCCTGGGGCAGCAGATGAGCCACCGCGAGGTGGTTGTGGTGACCCAACAGATTGCCTCGGCGCTGGACCACGCACATGCAAACGGGCTGGTCCATCGGGATGTGAAGCCAGCCAACATCCTGCTGCGAGCCACGGATTTTGAGCAAGCCACCTTGACCCCCTCAACATCTACTCAACTGGTGCAGAACGGTTATGCGGTGCTGACCGATTTTGGGGTGGTTAAGATGCTGGAAGGGCTAAAATTCACGGCGACTGGAATGACCATGGGAACGCCTGATTACATGTCGCCTGAGCAAGCGCGGGGCGAGGATGTGACCAGTTCATCAGATATATATGCCCTGGCAGTGGTTGTTTATGAAATGCTGGTGGGGCAACTCCCCTTCTATGCAGATACGCCGCTGGCGGTGCTGCTCAAACATATGAACGATATGCCGCCCAAGCCGCATACGGTTCTGCCCGAACTGCCGATTGGGGTTGATCTGGTGCTGGGGCGGGCGCTAGCAAAGACCCCGGCAGAACGCTACGCCACGGCATCTGATTTCAGCAATGCGCTGGAGGTTGTACTCTCATGACACGTCGAAGCATGATCAGCGGTGTGTGGGTCGGGCTGTTATTAACACTCACAGGTCTGTACCCGGCTTTTTATTTATTTGTGGGGCGGGTTGTGATTGAAATTGGCAATCACTTGCAGCGGCAATTTGGCAATTTTAAAATTGGCGTACTGGATGTGCCGGTATCTCAAATTGTTCTGCTCGTGACCACCGGGATTTGCATGATGCTGCTGCTGTTGGTGGGCAGCATCCCCACCCTGCGCAGCGGGGCACGCGGCATTAAACAGGGCGTTAAATTTGGTGTGATTGGCAGCATGGTGGCCGGATTAACGGTTTATTTTATGCTCATTGCCCCCACCAGCGCGATTGTGGCAGGCAAAGACCTGTTTGCCCACCGCTTGAGCGTGATGGCAGCCCAATATCCAGAACATATGGTGGTCAATTTTGCCCGGGATGTGATTGTGGTGGCTCCGGGTAGGATGCTGATCACACTGGCGTTGTTTGCCCTGGTCGGCGCAGTAGAAGGCGGGCTGGTGGGCTTTCTGCGGCGCACCCAAGACCCGGCCAAGAGACCAACTGCCCTTTTAGACGTGCCCAGCACCCTGCGCGGACATGCGGCCTGGTTTGCAGAATCTCAGGAAGCGCTGGTATCGGGAGCATTAACGGGGCTGGCATTAGGGGCCTTGATGATGCTGGCAAGCATCTGGGCAATTGCCAATGCATCGGGCGCAACGGCTGAAGAAATGTGGTTGATGGATGTGACCCAAAAGGCGCTGGCCGGGACGCCGATTGGCAGAATGATGGACACGTTGATTGCCAATCTGTTGGTGCCCATGGTATTTGTATTGGGAACGATTGCCGGTGGACTGGCCGCCTTCTTCCCCAAAAACCCGCCGGGACGGCTGGGACCGCGGGTGGTGGCGGCAGCGCTGGCAGGAGCGGTATCGGGGATGATCTTTGGCATTGCACTTTCGGATCAAACCCGGTTTGCGCTGATCATCTCCAATCAGTTTATGTATTCAAACCTCATTTCGGTTCAGGTTGATCCCAGTATGCCCTGGGAATTGGGTGAGTTCATGACCGTTTTGGCGACTGCGCCCATCCGGACACTGCTGGTTTACCTGGTGCCACTGCCAACGACATTTGGCGTGACCCTGGCGGGTACCATCCTGGGAGCGCTGCAAGGGCTGATTTTTTCGCTCATCTTCATGGCTGTCAATTTACGGCCAACAGACCGGGCGTACAAAGTTCGCCGGGAGTTGGAACAGCACCCAGAAGTATTTTTACCGCGAGTTTATAAACTATTTCAGAACAGCCCAATGGCGCTGGCGGTGCTGGAACATCTCTACTTTGGGCTGCGCCGCGAACCGACGAAGGCCCGGCTGATCGGTGCCTTCCATACAATTGCCACGTCGCCCACGCGCGCCGCAGATGCATTGGAAGCCTCGGCGACTATTCTTAGTGAACAAACCGGCTGGAAGCAACATGCCGAAATTGCGGCGCTGCACCGCATTCTGGCGCGCGGGTTGAAAGCCAGGACGATTGCCCAACTGGCAGCCATCCAGCCCATGCCGGAAGACCAGACGACATCTTTACCGCAGCCACTGGCAAAAGCGGGCGAGTTCGTGTCCCAGATCATCAGCGAGGTCAAGAAGATTGAGCGCGTGGATGACTTGAGTGCCAAGATCATCTTTCTAAACAACACACTGGAAACCCTGCGCCAGGGGCGGATTTTCCTGGAGGCGACCAAAAAGCAGGACTGCTGTGCAAGCACTTATCCTGAACTGATTGCATTCCACGCTTTCCTGGATCAGACTTCGGAACTGGCGCTGGCGGGTGTGCGGGATATTCAGGGTTGCGCTGATTTGATCTCGGAGTTGAAAACGCGCACGCTGACCACGGCAGAAAATCAGACCCTGACGGTTGTGCTAAAAAACCAGGGGCTGAACGTGGCTGAAAACATCCGTTTGCAAGTGGATGATGCCCCGGGCCTCTATACGGTTGTGGAAGGCGGGCAGCAAACGGTTGCTATCTTAACGTCGCAGGAACCACGTGAGTTTTCGCTGACCATTCGCCCGCTTAAAAACGAGCCGCTGCGGGTGAGCTGGCGGATTGTGTATGATGACGCGCTGAACAAGGACCGGGTGCTGGATTTTGGCGACCAGATTGATTTTATGGACGCGCAAGGCTCGTTCCAACGCATCTTCCCAATTCCTTACGTGACGGGGACGCCGCTGCAAACCGGAGAGATGTTTGTGGGGCGCGATGATATCTTCGAATTTGTGCGGGAGAACCTGTTCGGCACCTATCAAAATAATGTGATTGTGCTGCATGGACAGCGCCGAACCGGGAAAAGCTCGGTGCTTTATCATTTGAATGATGTGCTGAAAGAATCCCATATCTGCGTTTTAATTGACATGCAGGGCAAGGCGGCGCGCGGAGAAGTCGATTTTCTATACTCTATTGCCGATGATATCGTCTATACCCTGGAGAACCATGGGATCACTGCCCCCCTGCCTGAACGCAGCGAGTTTGAGGATTCGCCAGAGTTTTTCTTCCGCAGCCGGTTTTTGCGTGGGGTTTATGAGGCTTTGGGCGAGAAAAATCTACTGCTGATGTTTGATGAGTTTGAGGAGCTGCAAAAACGGGTTGAAGATGGCAAGTTAAGCGCGGATATCTTCCCGTATTTACGCAATCTGATGCAGCATGAGCGCCGGCTGGATTTTATCTTTGCGGGCACACACAAGCTCGAAGAACTGGCATCGGAGTATTGGTCAATTCTCTTTAACATTGCCGCCTATAAGCGGATTACTTTCCTGGATTACGACGACGTGGTGCAGTTGGTAACAAAGCCGGTGGAACGTTACGGACTGAGTTATGATCCCCTAGCGCTGGAGCGAATTTTCCAGGTTGCCAGCGGGCATCCGTATTTTACGCAGGTGATTTGCCACGAACTGGTGGCCTATCATAACGATACCGAGCGGAACTACATCACAACAACCTGCGTGGATGCTGTGTTGGATCGGATTATTGAGCGCGGCGAAGCGCATTTCAAGTATATTTGGGCTGAATCGAGCATGGAGCAGCGCTTGCTGTTGGTGGCGCTGGCAGAGCTGTTGGAGACAATGGATAATGCTACGCTGGATGACATTGCCGGAGTGCTGGAAAAGCGCGGGCGAGCCGTTGAAACGACGGACTTAAATGAAGCTGCCGGGAAACTGGAAGCGCGCGATATTTTACTGCGCTCGGGGCCGCGCAGCAATCTGTACCGTTTCCGGGTTGATTTGATCCGCCGCTGGATTTACGCCACCCGGCCTGCTTACGAAAAAATTCACTAGAAAAGCTGCCTAGGAAGAGGCACATGACGGGCTTCTTCCCAGGCAGAAAGCCGGGGGGTTACTTCAAATTGAGCAGGCCCCAGGTGGAGGGGTCAATCAACGTACGGTTTTTGGCGCTGGAGACCATGCTCTGCTGGACGTTCTCAGATTCCTTGTCGTTGTCGGAGAATGAAATGGCAAAGCCGAGGGTCATGCCTTTGGAGGGGCTGACGCCCAGCACCGACCAGGGGATCGAAGCTTCCATGCGGGTGACGCCATCACCGCGCACAGAGGCAATGACCACACTGGATTTTGTGCCAGCCAGATTGCTGGGATACCAGAGGTAAGCCTCGCGGGTACCGTTGACATCGGGTTTGCCAAAAGAAATGCCGAGTTGGTAATCATCTGGGCTGAGTTGCGTGGTGTTCAGGTCGCCCATCAGGTTGGTGTCAACCAGAATTTCAATGCTGTCGCCTTTGAACATATCAGCGCCAGCAGCGTTCTGGACATATTTTTCATCCAGTACTTTGACGGCGAGGTAGAGATTCTGATTATCCCAACCGAGGCGGAACGAGCCTTCCAGGTCTTCTTCGCCGGTGCGGTTATTGCCGCCAAAGACCACGTACTTGGCGGGGTAGGCGTTGTTCTTCCATTCATCCCAAACACCGTCAATTGTCGGCGGGGTGGTCAGGAAGGGGGCATCGAAGGTGCCGCCGGGGCGCAGCGGGGCAGGCGTGGGGGTAGGGCCGGTGGTGGCAATTGGCGGGGTATATGCAGTTGGGGATGGGGCGATGCCAGGCTGTGTGGGGGCCACCACGGGCAGGGTTGGGGTTGGGATGGCGGTTACCACCGTCAGCGTCGGGGTGTTCTGGGTAACGGGGGTCAACTGCGCCAGCGCGGTTGAGAAAGCGGACTGGGTAAGCTGGGCGGATACGGTCTGGACCACATCCGTCTCGGCGGCAGAGTTATCGGTCTGGTTGTTACCCACCGGGAAATTACAGGCTGCAAGTACAAAGAGCAGCCCTAACATTACAAAAATTGGAAGCGAAAGCTTTTTCATTGTCAAATCTCCTTCTCCATGTCAATACATCCATGATTATAACGACAAAGCAGTATAAATACTTCCCGAAATTTTTGGGATGCAAGGAAGAGACCTCTGAAACAGGGAGGGCCAGACCTTGCAAACTGGTTTAGTTATGGGATAATTATTTGCCTGTGATACCTGATTTGCCTGATCATCTGATCAGGGCAATCGACAAAGGAGCCTGCTGTGAAATTTGAGAGTGTTTGCGTTTTGGGGTTGGGCTATATTGGCCTGCCCACGGCGAGTACATTTGCGACGAATGGGCTGCGGGTCATTGGGGTGGATGTCAATCCACAGATCATTGCCGGGCTGCAAAATGGGGAACTGCATATTTATGAGCCAGGGCTGCGCACCGTGGTTCAGGCTGCGCTGCGCTCGGGCAATTTACGCATCCGGGCAGAAGTGGAACCCGCAGATGCATTTATTATCGCGGTGCCGACACCTTTTTATGAAGATAAGTCGGCGGATATGCGGTATGTCGTTTCGGCAACCGAAATGATTCTGCCGCATTTGCGCCGGGGCAACCTGGTTGTGCTGGAATCCACTTCGCCGCCGCGAACTACGCTGGATCTGGTTCGCCCGATTTTGGAGCGTTCGGGACTGAAGATGGGACAGGATTTTATGCTGGCTTATACCCCTGAACGGGTGCTGCCGGGGCAGATTCTGCGCGAGTTAATTGAAAACACCCGCATCATCGGCGGCATTGACCGGGCCTCGGCTGAGGCCGGGCGGGATCTTTACAGTACATTTGTGCGCGGGGATATCCTGCTGACCGATGCCACCACGGCAGAAATGGTCAAGCTGATGGAAAATACAACCCGCGATGTGAATATTGCGATTGCCAATGAATTTGCGCGCCTGGCAGATCGGTTTGGCGTGGACGTTTGGGAAGCTATTGGCCTGGCCAACCGGCATCCCCGGGTCAAGATTCTCAACCCGGGACCGGGTGTGGGTGGTCACTGTATCAGTGTGGACCCATGGTTCTTCGTGGATGCAGCGCCCGACATTACACCCTTAATCAAGACAGCGCGCCAGGTGAATGACTCACAGCCGCATTTTGTGATTGATTGGCTCACCCGTATTTTGGGGCCGCTGAATGGGCGAAAAGTCGCCGCGCTGGGGTTGGCCTTCAAGCCAGACGTGGACGATCTGCGCGAGAGCCCGGCGATTGAAATTGCGCACCTGCTGCATCAGGCTGGCGCGCAGGTTGCCTGCTTTGATCCATTTAAGCCCGATGCTGAACTGCCCGGACTGAAAACCTGCCAGACCATCGAAGCAGCAATTGCCGAGGCTGAAATTGTGATGATGCTGGTTGGGCATGCACAGTTACGCGGGCTGGACCCCATGGCCCTGCGGGAGCAAACCACTGCGCGCATTGCGGTGGATATGGTCAACGGCTGGCAGCCGGCTGCCTGGCAGGCCGCGGGATTTGATCTTCACCGGCTGGGAGTTGGACACAGGGGATAAACATGAAGAATTTACGAGTGTTATCCATCTTTGGGACACGCCCAGAGGCGGTCAAGATGGCACCGGTGGTGTTGAACCTGGCCCGAACGCCAGGGATTGACGCCAAGGTCTGTGTGACTGCACAACACCGGCAGATGCTGGACCAGGTTTTGAATATTTTCAATATTCAGCCAGATGTTGACCTTAATTTGATGCGGCCCAACCAGGGGCTCGCAGAGCTGACGGCCGAAATTTTGACCCGGCTGGACCCGGTATTGAAGGACCTGCATCCGGACTGGGTCTTGATTCAAGGGGATACGACCACAGTTATGGTAACCGCCCTGCTGTGCTACTATAACCGCATCAAGATGGGGCATGTTGAAGCGGGACTGCGGACAGGCGATAAATGGCAGCCTTTCCCGGAAGAAATCAACCGAATGATTGCCGGGGTAGCTGCCGACCTGCACTTTGCGCCAACCGAACACAGCCGGCAGAACCTGCTGCGAGAAGGCGTGCCGGATGAGCAGATTATTGTGACCGGCAACCCGGCGATTGATGCACTGCAGATGATTGTGCAGCGCCCTGCCCCACCAGAAGTTGGGCAGTTATTTGCCGATCACGATATTGGACCAGAGAAAAAAGGTCTGGTGTTGATTACAGCACACCGCCGCGAGAACTTTGGAAAACCGCTGGAGAATATCTGCACGGCAATTCGCCTCCTGGCTGAGCAGTACGCCGATCGGCTGCATTTTGTCTGGCCAGTGCACCTCAATCCCAATGTGCAGGAACCGGCACACCGCCTGCTGGATCAGGTCTCAAATGTGACGCTGCTGCCACCAGCAGATTACCTGCCAATGGTGCATCTGCAGCGCCATGCCACGCTGGTGCTGACGGATTCGGGGGGGATTCAGGAAGAGGCGACTGGACTGGGCGTGCCAACGCTGGTGATGCGGGAAGTGACCGAGAGGCCCGAGGGTGTGGAAGCAGGGGTTCTAAAACTGGTGGGCACAGAGACAGAGCGGATTGTTGGCGAAGCGCAGCGGCTGCTGGAGAACCCGGAAGTCTATCAGACAATGGCACATGCGGCCAATCCCTTTGGCGATGGGCATGCGGCGGAAAGAATCACCCAGGCATTGTTGAAGCATCATGACTGAGAGCATCTGCATCTTACCCAACACCACGGGACTGGGTGGCCCGGCATCTTTTCAAGCGCGGCTGATTGCAGGGCTGCATGAACGCCATATCCCGGTGCACCACAACCCAGATGATCCGACCTGCCGAACTGTGCTGGTGATTGGCGGGACCAAGCGGCTGGATTTATTAATCAAGGCCAAGCGGCGCGGGCTGCGGATTGTTCAACGCCTGAATGGGATGAACTGGATTCACCGGAAGAAAGACACCGGGATTCCGCATTATCTGCGATCTGAATGGGGCAACTGGCTGCTTTCCACAATCCGGCGGCGATTGGCTGACGAGATTATTTACCAGAGTCAATTTGCGCGCACCTGGTGGCAAACAGTCTATGGACAGGTTAATGCCCGCGGGCGGGTCATTTTCAATGGCGTGGATTTGAAGGCATTCACGCCTGAAGGGAAACACAACCGGCCTAAAGAGGGGCTGCGAATACTGGTTGTGGAAGGGCATCTGCGCGGGGGGTATGAAATGGGATTGGAAACGGCTCTGGAGCTGTGCAAGGCGCTGGCGCCCAGGCTGCAGCAGCCGCTGGAATTGATGGTGGCCGGAGATGTTGACCCTGACCTGAAAGATTGGGCGCAGCAGCGGACGGCAGTGCCCATCCGCTGGGCGGGAGTGGTGCCGCGAACTGAAATCCCCGAGCTGGATCGCTCTGCACACCTGTTATTTTCGGCCGATTTGAATGCAGCATGTCCGAACTCGGTCATCGAAGCGCTGGCCTGCGGGCTGCCCGTGGCGGCGTATGCCACCGGATCACTGCCGGAGCTGCTAGCTGACGATGCCGGGCGGGTTGCCAATTATGGGACAAATTATTGGGAGCTTGAAGCGCCGGTGATTGAGAACCTGGCTGATGCGGCAGAAGTTATTTTGAAGGATGAAATGCATTTTCGGCAAGCCGCCCGGGCACGCGCCGAGGCAGCCTTTGGATTGGACGCCATGGTCAGCCAGTATATTGAAGTGCTGCTGCCAGGACGATAAAACCTTTTACTCTTTACAGAACGTTTATGGAGAAATTTAATGCCTGACCTGACCTCACAATTATTACCGCAACTGGAAGCGCGACGACTCAATGGGCTGGATGCCAGCCCAACGGCAGTTTATCCGGCCTATCAGGGACAATCGCTGGTTAATTTGCCAGGGACCATTTGCAAGCTGTTAGGTGCAGAGCCGCTGGGCGCCCCGGCGCTGGCGCCAGAATGGCTGGAGCCGCTGGGGGAGCGGTATCAACATGTGATTATGCTGCTGGTCGATGGGTTGGGGCTGCAATATTTTCAGCGATTTTTGGATACGGCGCCCTGGAAGGATTGGCTCAATGAGGCTGCGCTGCTGCCGCTGACATCGGTAACGCCCAGCACCACAGCAACCGCGCTGACCACGCTCTGGACCGGGGCAACACCAGCCGAGCACGGGATTTTGGGCTATGAGATGTGGCTCAAAGAGTATGGTATGGTCAGTAATATGATCCTGCACTGTGGCATGACCTCAGCCGGGGATGTGGGCGGGCTGCGGCGCAGCGGGTTTGACCCGCTGACCTTTCTGCCGGTGCCAACCCTGGGGGGGCATCTGAAAGCGCAGGAGGTTAAGGTTTCAGCATTTACTCACCAGAGCATTGCCTATTCGGGGCTGTCGCAGATGCTGCACCGCGATGCTGAATTGATTGCGTACAAAACCCTCAACGATTTATGGGTGACGCTTTCGGACTGGCTGGACACCCACGCGGATGAATGCACCTACACTTATGTGTACTGGGGCGATATCGATGAACTATCGCACCGTTACAGCCCGGATGATATTCGCCCGGCGTTGGAGTTTGCCACGTTTGCATTCACCCTGCGGAGCTTTGTGCAGCAGCGGCAGATGACATCTCATCATGATACCCTGATGCTGATGACTGCGGATCACGGGCAAATTCACACACCGCGACAGGAAGCGTTTGATCTGCGCAACCATCCGAAATTTACGGCCTGCCTGACGATGGAGCCCACCGGCGAGAACCGGCTGCCATATCTGTTCCTGCGGTCGGGGATGGAAGCACAGGCGGAAGATTACATCCAAAAGACGTGGCCGGGGATGTTCCGCGTCTTCCCGACCGAGACAATTCTACAATCCGGGTTGATGGGAGAGAGCATCTACGCGCTGACCCCGCAGCGGATGGGCGACCGGGTGGTGGTGCCGCAGGATCATGCGTACTGGTGGTGGGCGAATAAGGATAACCCATTGCAGGGCAGGCACGGCGGGCTGACAGCGCAGGAGATGCTGGTGCCGCTGTTTGCGCTGCCGCTTTGAGATGCTACCGGAGCGCTGAATAGTTACTGGTAAAAAAACAATCCGGAGCGGGCCATACGGCAACCGCTCCGGATTTTGTTCAAGTCAAATGCGGGGGTTAGAGGGCTGGAATTTCTTCGGCCTCAACATGGGAGCGGTAAAGAAACCAGACCGCGCCCACGCCTACCAGGGTCACCAGGAGGGCAATCACCCAGCCGATGAGCGGAATGGAGGCAACGAGGGCATAGACCAGAACACCGGCGCCGAGAGCCCACCAGTTGCGGTGTGCAGCCTGCGGGAAGGCGCGTTCCATCAGAAGGCGGCCAAACAGGAAAGCAACGATGACTTTGCTGCCCAGCGAGACGAGGAAAGTGAAGGCTGTGACCACAATGGTGAGGAGCGCAAAGCTGACACCCGTCACCAGATTACTGAGGCCGCCCAGGGCTAACAGGCCCAGAACGATGGCGACAAGGATGATCAAACCTGCAACTACCAGAGCGGCGATATAAACTGCCGGGATTGCCAACAAACCAGCCAGGGCCGACTGGAAGGGTTTCTTCTGAGCCTGCGTGGCGGTGCGGTTAAGCCAGGTGGGGATCAACCAGACAGCCAGGGCACCCACGACCAGGAGTTGGAAGAGGTTTTTGAGGAAGCTCCACAGCCATTGGAGCATGGGCGGACGAGGCGAACGTTGCGGGGTGGGCGATGAAGGGTCTACCACCGATTTGTTGTAGGTTACACCGCCACCGGGCTGTGATTGAATGGCAGAGGCTTGCTCTTCCGGGCTGGTGTAGGTCAAATGACCGGCAATGACCGCTTCGGGGGCAATGCGCAAGCCGGGTGCGATGGGCTGGGGCATATCATTAGGCATGCCAAAGGCGGGGATGGTGCCGGAGGGCTGTGGTTCGGAGATACTTAGCGTGGCATCGCCGCCAATGGTGCCGGTCATATCCAGGGCACCAGCATTAAGATTGAGGTCACGCTGGATTTCACCGGCAAGGATCAGTTGATAGGCGCCAACCGAAGCGTCGCGGGTGATAACCGAGCCTGATTCAATTTCGAGGCTGTAACCGCCAAAGTAGAGGTTACGATACACCTCAGCGGTATCGCCAATGATCATCGACGTCATACCGCCCAAAACGCTGCCTGTGATGTGACCATTCACCTGAGCCGATTGGCAGCCTATGAACAGGTTGCCGTTAATCTCAGCACCGTCATTGACGATTACCGTACTGCCCATGGCAATCACATCACCGTTGATGGTGCCGTTAATGGTTACCGTTTCAGCAAAGGCGAACAGGATGCCATTGACGGTACCATCCACGATGACTTTTTCACCCGTAACAAGGGCGTCGTCATCAATGGTTTCGCCAGCCGCGATTACGCCGCCATCCACAATAGTGGTGGCGCCAACCGGACGGATGAGGATGAAGGCGCCCCCCAGCGCCAGAGCGAATACGACAAGCAGCCGTATCCCGATGGCTAATTTGGTTTTCACAAGTTCCTCCAAGCAAGAAAAAATTACGCAAAATTACAGAGCATTCGTAAAAATATACGAATATTACGCTCAAAAAGTTGCGAAATTAGACGCTCCAGACTTCATCGTAGGGATGGGGAAGAAGGTCTTTGAGTTTCAGGGTGGTGGTGGGGCTCATAATGACATCAGTTTCGGCCAAATTAGCGCCGTCAATCTGGTACATAAATTCACGGCAGCGACCACAGGGCGGTAGAACGACCCCACCCCCAGCAATAGCAACAATTTTTGCGATGCGCGTCTCGCCGGCGGTAATCATGGCGGCAATGGCGCTGTGCTCGGCGCAGAAGCCAATGCCGCTGCTGATATCCATGCAGACGCCAAAGTAGAGCTTGCCACTGGCGCTGAGCAAGGCACAGGCTACACCGCCAGCCGAGTTGTCGTGATCGAGGGTGCGGGGATAGAGGTACGTGAGGGCCTGGGAGATCAGTTCGGTATTCGTCAGGGTGGGCATGATAGATTTCCTTTCGGCAGGTATTATAACCGTTGCAGGGCGGCCTTTGGAGCCGCCCTGCAACAACGTGCGGGGCATTAAGTCAATTCGAGATAATGTTCAATTTCCCAATCGGTGACGTGGGTGCGGAATTCGTCCCATTCAGCCAGTTTGGCGCGTTGGAATGCCGCATAGACCTCGGAGCCCAGGGATTGTTGCAACACCTCATCGCGGGCCAGTTCATTCAGCGCCTCAAGCAGAGAGCCGGGGAGTTCCTCTATTCCCATTTGCAGGCGGATATCGGGTTCCAGTTCATAGACATTGACATTATTGAGCGGTTCCGGCGGGGTGAGCTGGCGGTCAATGCCATCCAAACCGGCGGCAAGCATGGCGGTGAATGCCAGATAGGGGTTACAGGAAGGATCGGGACAGCGCAGTTCAGCACGAGCGGCCTGTTCTTGCCCGGGCATGTAGCGGGGGATGCGGATTAACGCTGAACGATTGGTCTGCGCCCAGCCAACATAAACCGGGGCTTCATAACCGGGGACCAGCCGTTTATAGGAATTGACGGAAGGCGCCACCACACCTGCCAGAGCGCGGGCATGGGCAAGTTGACCGGCAATAAAATGGATTGCCAGCGGTGAAAGGCACATGCCGTGATTGGGCGCCGAGAAGAGATTTTTGCCAGAAAAATCGGACAATGATTGGTGAACGTGCATGCCCGAGCCGTTGATGCCAAAGATTGGTTTGGGCATGAAGGAAGCCACCAGACCATTTTGAGCCGCAATGGCTTTAACGGTGTACTTGAGAGTCAAAACATTGTCTGCCGTGCGCAAAGCGTCATCAAAGCGGAAGTCTATTTCATGCTGACCAAGGGCGACTTCATGATGTCCAACTTCGACATCCAGCCCCATTGAGCGGAGCGCATCCATCAATTCGGTGCGTACCCGGACGGCTTCATCGTTGGGTGAGAAATCAAAGTAGCCGCCAACGTCATGTGGAACGGGATGGATTTTCTCGCCGCCATTGCGCTTGAAGAGGAAGAACTCTGGTTCGGGGCCAACATTGTAAATCCAGCCACGGTCACGCAGGGCAGACAGAGTGCGCTTGAGCGCCCCGCGGGGATCGCCGGGGAAGGGTGAGCCATCCGGCTGGTAGATATCACAGAAAAAGCGCGCCCGACGCATTTCGAGCGGAGTCCAGGGTAAGACGGCATAGGTGTCCAGGTCCATGCGCAGGTGCATGTCTGACTCCTGGATGCGGGCAAAGCCTTCGACAGAAGAGCCATCGAACCAGATGCCATTTTCAATACAGCCTTCCAGGCGCTCAACGGGGATGTCGAGGCTTTTGACCACGCCAGTTACATCGGTAAATTGCAGCGAGATAAACTTGACATGATCTGCGGCTACATGAGCCAAAATATCTTTTGCATTCATCAGAACCTCCAGGCATAAAAAAGTATACGGATATGCCCGGGCATATCCGTTTTTGAACAGGTAATATTCATAACAGGGGATTGCGGCAGGTCTTCCAGGTCAAATCGCCAGTCAAACGTTCAGACTGCTGACTGGATCACTACGCCAAAGCTGTGCCGCACGTTGCCGCGCGGTTTTGTATGGCGCTTTTGGGAAGGAGAAGGAAGCCCGTGATCAGGCTCCAGAGGCATCCGCTGATCCATCGATTTTCTCCCGCTTGCCCCCGCGGGATGAGCGCTCCCTTCGCAGGGAGGAACCTCCACCTCGTCGTCTCGGCACTGGGCCGAGATTCAGCCGCTATATCTCCAGTATTGGGTTGTCAATGGGGTTGATGGTAGCACAGGAAGGGAAAGGCTGTCAAGGGTGTCTGGACATCTTGATCAGCAGGAAAACATTTTTCAAGGCAGCAGCAGGTGGTACAATCACTGCCATGAAACAATTCGCTGAATCTTCATCACCATTGACAGTTGTATTCGATCTGGGGGGCGTTTTAATGGACTGGAATCCACGATACCTGTATCGGAAGCTCTTTGCCAGTGAAAAGGCCATGGAAGATTTTCTGGTCGAAATTGACTTTTTTGAGTGGAATCAACAGCAAGATGCTGGGCGCCCTTATACGGTGGCAGTGGCTGAACTTTGCAAGATTTATCCACAACACAGCGATTTGATTCGCGCCTATGATGAGCGTTACCTGGAATCGCTCAAAGGGCCGATTTGGGAGACTGTGAGTATCCTGCGGCGGTTATGGCAAGCCGGGGTGCCCCTGTTTGGGTTGAGTAATTGGCCCGCGGAGAAGTTTCGGTTGGTGCGCCCGGTATATGAATTTTTTGACTGGTTTCAGGAAATTGTCATTTCAGGCGAGGTTGGGGTAGCCAAACCCGACCCAAAGATTTTTGAGGTTTTACTGGACAAGGTGGGGCGCCCGGCGAGAGAGTGCCTGCTGATTGACGATTCCAGCGGTAATATTGAAGCTGCAAAAAGATTGGGATTCCAGACGATCCATTTTGAACATCCAGCCCAACTGGAAGCCGAGTTGATCCAGCAAGAGCTGCTGCCGGTTCTGCAGTATTAGCGTCAACGACTATGCGCAATTTAATCGTCCTCAAGAACATCCTCTGGATATTGTTGCTTCTGGGTATGGCGGCCTGCACGCCAGCCGTTGCGGTTGAGCCGCAGCCAACCGCAACACCCACAACAGCCCTGTCCAGATTGCCAACTCATACCCCCACCCCACACCCCAGCCCAACACCGACTGATACGCTCACGCCGACACCCGCCGCCCCAGAAGTTTGCTCACCCCTGGAGGGCGTGGCACTGGCAGACCTGGCAGAGATTGTGGTCAATCCGTATGCGCCGCCGCCCATGGGGTCAGATCAACCCCACCAGGGAATTGACCTGGCGCAGTTAGACCCGGCAACCCGGATTGCGTTAAAAGGCCTGCCGGTTCATGCGGTGATGGCGGGGGACGTTGTGATGGTCTTGAATGACCGCTTTCCGTATGGGAATGCTGTGCTGATCAAAGTGCCATTAGAGTCAGTGCCGGCGGGGTGGCTGGAAGGTCTGGCGCTGCCAGAGCCCATACCAACGCTTTCGGCGCCGCCAGCCTTGACCTGCCCGCAGCCTGAAACCCTGCCTGATTGGGATAACTCCCGGCGGGCATACTATATTTTATATGCACATCTACAAGAGGCTCCCACAGTTCAGATCGGTGAGGCGATTAGCTGCGGTCAAGGGCTGGGGACGATTGGCGACAGTGGCAATGCGCTCAACCCGCATTTGCATGTGGAGATCCGGGTGGGGCCAGCAGATGCGGCGCTGGGGAATATGGCCCATTACGATAACTCGGCCACTCCGGCAGAAATGACAGCCTACTGCCAGTGGCGCGTGAGCGGGTGGTTTCAGCCCATCGATCCGTTGAGGCTGCTTGAGAATAGATGAGACAGCAGCAAAATCGATTACCGGGTATCAGACAGGCCAAAAATCCGGTACAATTGAAAGCGCAATGAAACAAAACATCAAGTTATGGATTGTTCTGGCATCTGCCGGGCTGCTGCTGGGGCTGGCACTGATTTTCTGGCCCGATGGACAGCCGCGGTTGGCGGAAGGGGCGCGCCCGGTTGAGATCTGGCTGACGGCAGAGGATACTCCGCAGACCCTGATGAGCGCCGCCGGGACGCCGATTGAGCTATTGACTGAAGCCGGGGTAACGCTGGAAGACGGGGATCGAATCTTCTGGAGCGGAACAGAACTGGCGGGAGATGCGGTGCTGCCACTGACCCCACTGGTGCTGGAACTGCGGCGGGCGGTGCCAGTGCTGGTGACGCTGGATGGTGAAACACAGACGATATTATCCAGTGGGCGGACATTGGGCGAGGCACTGTGGGATGCCAAGATATCGTTGGATGCGGCGGACCTGCTGAGCCAGCCCGTTGAAACGCCCCTGCGGGAACCCGTCTCCATTACGCTGCGGCGGGCTGAGCCGCTGCGGATTCAAGTGGATGGACGTGAAGTTTTGGCTTATTCGGCAGCAGAAACGGTGGGACAGGCGCTGGCACAAGCCGGGGTTCCGCTGCAAGGGTTGGATTACAGCCAGCCAGCGGAAGATCAACCTCTGCCTGAAGATGGATTTGTGCGACTGATCCGGGTGAGCGAAGCGGTTGTGCTGAACACCACCGAGATACCCTTTGAGAATAACTACGTTCCCGACCCAACGCTGGAACTGGACATGCAGCGGGTGATCACGCCGGGCGAAACGGGCCTGCAGGTTCAGCGGCAACGGGTGCGCTATGAAGACGGCGCTGAAGTGCAAAGAACGGTTGAGGGCGAATGGATTGCCCGGCAGCCCCGGGCGGCTGAAGTAGGATACGGCACCCAGGTCGTTATACGCACTATCTCAACTGCAGATGGCACTTTCGAGTACTGGCGGGCGGTTCAGGTTTATGCCACATCTTACCGTCCCTGCTACCCCAACGGATACTGCTCTTATACGACCGCCATGGGCACAACCCTGCACAAAGGCGTGGTGGCGGTGATCCACTCCTGGTATAAGGTGATGGCGGGGCAATCCATTTATGTGCCGGATTACGGCGTGGGCAGCATTGAAGACTGGGGGTTGGGCATTCCCGGGCGAGATTGGATTGACCTGGGTTTTGATGAAACCAATTTTGAAAACTGGCACTGGGGTGTGACGATGTACTTCCTGACGCCCGTGCCAGCTAATATTCCCTATATCCTGCCATGAACCTACCCACTCTGGACGTTCCTGGTCTGCTGCGCAGCGCCCATTTGAACCCCAAGAAAAAACTGGGGCAGAATTTCTTAATGGATAATGCGGCATTGCAGCGTGTGGTTACCGCAGCCGAGATACAGCCAGAGGATGAAGTGCTGGAGATTGGCGCTGGACTGGGCAGTCTGACGCGGCATTTGAGCCAGGCCGCGCAGCGGGTGGTGGCGGTTGAGTTGGATCAGCAGTTGGTGCCCATTTTGCAGCAGGTGCTGGCCGGCATGACCAATGTACAAATTGTGGCGGGGGATATTCTGGAGCAGAATCCGGCAGAGCTGATGCAGTCAGATCAATACCTGGTCGTGGCGAACATCCCTTACTACATCACGTCGGCAATCATCCGGCACTTGCTGGCAGCGAGCCAAAAGCCACGGCGGCTGGTGCTGACGATTCAGCGCGAGGTGGCGGAACGGATTTGCGCGGCGCCGGGTGATATGAGCCTGCTGGCACTCAGCGTGCAGGTTTATGGGGCGCCACGGGTTGCAGCCCGGATACCAGCGGGCGCATTTTATCCGGCGCCGGATGTGGATTCAAGTGTGCTGCGGGTAGATTTATATGCAGAGCCCAGAATCCCGGAAGCGCAGTTGGGGGAGTTCTTCACGCTAGCCCGGATGGGATTCAGCCAGAAGCGCAAGACGCTGCGCAACACCCTGGCAGCAGGGCTGGGGTGCAAGGGCGACGCGGCGGCCGAAATGCTGCACGCCGCCGGGATTGACCCACAGCGGCGTGCTGAAACATTGAATTTAGATGAGTGGCGTCAGGTAACCGACACCATTGGGCCGCGGCTTAAGCAGCTTCGTAAGCCTGCTGAACCACATCCCAGTTAATCAGACCCCAGAACGCTTTGATGTAATCGGCGCGGCGGTTCTGATAATTGAGGTAGTAGGCGTGTTCCCAGACATCCAGGCCAAGGATGGGGGTATGACCATCCATCAGGGGGCTGTCTTGATTGGCGGTTGAATAGACGTACAGCTTTTTCTGAGCATCCAGGGCGAGCCAGGCCCAGCCAGAGCCAAAGCGTGTGAGGGCTGCCTGGTTGAATTTCTCAACAAAGGCATCGTAAGAGCCAAAGGTTGAGTCGATCATCTTGGCGAGGGAGGCGTGAGGCAGTTTGGACCCACCCGGCTGAAGGATATCCCAGAATAAGGTGTGGTTGGCATGGCCCCCACCGTTGTTACGCACGGCGGTGCGGATCGCCTCAGGGACGCTCTGAATGTTGCGGAGAATATCGGTGATGGTGTGTTCGTAATATTCGGGGGCGCTTTCGAGCGCTTTATTGAGGTTGGCGACATAGGCAGCGTGATGCTTGCCATGATGAATTTCCATAGTGCGGGCATCAATGGCGGGTTCAAGCGCATCGAAGGCGAATTTGAGAGCAGGGAGTTCAAAGATTTTAGTCATCGGGCAATTCCTTTCAGGAAGTGATTGATTTTATTTACGATATTATTGATGATAATAATCAAAAATAGTTACATTGTCAAACTGGCTGTTACAGGTTAGGTCAACCCTGGGGTAGCTTAGGGAGTTCTAAAACTAGCACCCTGGACAGATCATAAATTGAATCTTGCAGGGAGAAAAATTTTCCGGTAAAATGATTTTACTGAAACGTTTAAGTAAAGTGAGAGGATCGATGTCAATCACTATCCGTGATATTGCCCAAAAGTTGAACTTATCGATTGCGGCGGTTTCGCGCGCCCTGGATGGGTATGCGGATATATCCCCAGAGACACGGGAACGGGTAATTCAGGCGGCTGAAGAGATGGGCTACGCTCCTAACCGGGCCGCGCGTCAACTGCGGCGGCAGAAGAGCGACACGATTGGGTATATTATGCCGGTGTACTCACCGCGTTTTGCAGATTCCTACTATTCGGAATTTATTGAGGGCATGGGGGATGAATCAGCAAAGCAGGGTTTTGATCTACTCATCAGCACCGCCCCACCCCAGAGCAAGACCGAACAGCAGATCTATCATCAGTGGGTGCAGGGCAATAAAGTGGATGGGCTGGTGTTAAATCGGATTTGCGTTCACGACTGGCGTGTGCAATATTTGCAGGATCAGCACAAGCCATTCAGTGGGTTAGAACATTCGCTTGATGGGGTTGATTACCCACGGGTTGAAGTTGATAACTTTAATGGGTTTGTGAAGCTGGTTGAACATGTGCTGCAATATGGATTTGAGCGGATTGCCTACATCGGCGGGCCGGGCGTGCTCAAAATTCAGGCTGACCGTCTGGCGGGATATCAGGCCGGGCTGGCAGCAGCGGGAATGTATCAGGATCCCGATTATGTTTGTGCAGGAGACCTGACCAGCGAGGGAGGATACGCGGCCACACAGGTGCTGTTATCCCTGCCCAAGCCCCCAAATGCCATCTTATGTGTTAATGACCAAACCGCTTTTGGCGCGCTGCACGCGGCCAACGAAGCGGACCTGCGAATTGGCGAGCAAATTGCCATTGCCGGGTTTGACGGGGTGCGCGATGCGCGCTACAGCAATCCGCCGCTCACAACGGTTGATCAACCTGTCTATGAGATTGCCCGGCAACTGGTGCAAATGCTGGCGGCGGAGATTCGCGGGGAACCGATGCCTGCGCGCAGTGTGTTGATTGAGCCCAAACTGCTCCTGCGCGCTTCCACCGGAGCGTAAGTTTTTTGCGCTCTGTTTGCAAGAAAGGAGAGCGACGAATGAAAACCGTCCTTGCGGCAGCCCTGGGCGAATGCGTCCATGTGGCAGGAATCAGTAATTTTTTACGCCTGGCTGAACAGGCTGGCTGGCGGGCTGTTTTTTTGGGGCCTGCCGTACCCATTGACGAGGTGATTGCAGCCGCCAAACGCGAAAAAGCAGACCTGGTGGGTGTCTCTTACCGGCTGACGCCGGAGACGGGTGAGCGCCTGCTGGGAGAGTTTGCCGAGGCGGCAGATGAACTGCATTCGGCAGGGGTGCGGTTTGTGTTTGGGGGAACGCCGCCTGTGGCTGCCCGAGCCAAAGCCAGCGGATTCTTTGAGCGGGTGTTTGATGGCTCAGAAACGGGCGCAGATGTGCTGACGTTCCTCAAAGGCGAGAAAGCGGCAGAAGCCAGCGCCGAGACCATTCCACAGACCACCCTGGAGCGGATCCATTGGAAGACGCCTTACCCGCTGCTGCGGCATCACTTTGGACTGCCGACCATGGAAGCCACGCTGGAGGGCATTGCGCGCATTGCCAATGCCCGGGCGCTGGATGTGATCTCACTGGGAATTGATCAGGATGCCCAGGAGAACTTCTTCCGTCCAGAGCGGCAGAACCCGCGCCGCCGAGGCGCCGGGGGGGTGCCGGTGCGCAGTCCGGACGATTATCGGGCGCTTTACGCGGCCAGCCGCACGGGAAATTATCCACTGCTGCGAACCTATTCGGGCACGGATGATTTTCTACAACTGGCCGAAGTGTACGTTGAGACGATTAACATCGCCTGGTGTGCCATTCCCCTGTTCTGGTTCAACCAGATGGATGGGCGCGGCCCATGGGGATTGGGCGGGTCGATTGAGGAACATCAGAAAGTGATGCGCTGGTACGGCACACGCGGCATTCCGGTTGAGCTGAACGAGCCGCATCACTGGGGCATGCGGGATGCCTCTGATGTGATATTTGTGGTTTCGGCCTATCTGGCAGCTTACAATGCCCGGGCTTTCGGCGTGAAAGATTATATTGCACAGCTTATGTTCAACAGTCCGCCGGGGCTGTCGGATGCGATGGATCTGGCAAAGATGCTGGCAATTCTAGAACTGATTGAGCCGCTCAGTGGACCAGATTTCCGCATCCTGCGCGAGGTGCGCACGGGACTGCTCAGTTACCCGCTGGAGCCAGCGGCAGCGCGGGCCCATCTGGCGGCGAGCATTTACGTTCAAATGGCCCTGAAGCCGCAGATTGTGCATATTGTGGGGCATACTGAGGCTGATCATGCAGCAACGGCGGATGATGTGATTGAGGCGGCCTATATGGCCCAGCGCGTGATTGAAAACGCGTTGAAGGGAGCGCCAGACCTGACCGCCGATCCGGCTGTTCAGCGACGGAAACAGCAGTTGATGGAAGAGGCTCAGATCACGCTGGAGGCCATCCGGCGGTTGGGGCCTGAGAGCCAGGACCCGTTGATTGATCAGGTGGTTCTGGAAAAAGCAGTGACTGAGGGCATTATGGATGCCCCACAGCTCAAAAATAACCCCTTTGGAAAGGGCATACTTAAGACCCGGATTGTCAACGGCGCCTGTATGGCAATTGGTCCGGATGATCAGCCGATTGGTGAAGCCAAAAGGCTGGGCAAGTTTTTGAAGGAGAAAGACTTATGAACATTCCAAATAACTTTACTGTGATTGGCGCCGGGCATGGCGGCAAGGCAATGGCTGCGCATCTGGCGTTGATGGGCCGGCGGGTGGTGCTGTATAACCGCACCTACAGCCATATTGAGATTGTGGGACGCCGCGGCGGTATTGAACTGGAGAGTTACGAAGGCGGGCCGCGGGGCTTTGGGCAGCTTGCGGGAGTCACATCTGACATTGAAGAAGCTGTTAAAGATGCCGAGGTCATCATGGTGGTTGTGCCATCTTCTGCACATGCCGATATTGCCCGCAAGGTGGCACCTTTCTTGAAAGACGGCCAGATCATTATCCTGCATCCGGGGCGCACCTGCGGCGCGATTGAATTTGACGCGGTGCTGCGCGAGATGGACTGCCAGGCTAATGTTATTCTGGCGGAAGCTGAGACGTTTATCTATGCCAGCCGGTCTGATGGTCCAGCCCAGGCGCGCATCTTTCGCATAAAAGAAGCGGTGCCCATGGCGGCGCTGCCGGCCAATCAGACTAAGAATGTGCTCAAGGCGATTGAAGAGGTGTATCCGCAGTTTATTGATGGGGTGAATGTTTTGAATACGGGGCTGAACAATATGGGCGCCATCTTCCATCCGGCGCTGACCATTCTCAATGCGGGACGAATTGAAAATACGCATGGCGATTTTCAATTTTACATTGATGGCGTGACGCCTTCAGTGGCCCGGGTGCTGGAAGCGTTGGATCGGGAACGGGTGACGGTAGCTTCATCGCTGGGGATTCGCGCCCGGACGGCGATGGAATGGCTGGAGCTGGCCTACAATGTTACCGGGGAAGACCTGGATCAGGCTATTCATAATCAGCCGGGATATTATGGCATCAAGGCGCCCAACACGCTGTATCACCGGTACATTTTTGAGGATGTGCCAATGAGTCTGGTGCCCATCGCTTCGCTGGGGCAGCGCTATGGGGTTTCGGTGAATGGGATGGACAGCCTGATTCGGATGGCGAGCATCATTCATAAAACCGATTACTGGCGGCGCGGCCGGACATTGTCCAAGCTGGGACTTAAAGACCTGAGCATTGGCGAGATTACTGAATATGTTAATACTGGAAAGCGCGATTTCTAAGCTGATGACGAGGTGCTTACGGTGAATATTCCCTTCCTTGCTGATATTGCCCTGCCAGACCGATTGTGGCTGCCGCTGTTGATTTTCTTTGCGCGGGTGCTGGATGTTTCGCTGGGAACCCTGCGGATCATATTCATCTCACGCGGCAAGAAATATCTGGCGCCGGCGCTGGGTTTTCTGGAAGTGTTTATCTGGATTGTGGCGGTCAGTCAGATTATGCGCGGCGTGCAAGACTGGGTTTCTTACCTGGCTTATGCCGCCGGGTTTGCCACGGGCAACTATGTGGGCATGTGGATTGAAAACCGACTGGCGATTGGGACATTGATCATCCGCACCATTCTACCTAATGGTGCGGATGAACTGGTGGGGCGCCTGCGTCAGGCTAAATACGGCGTGACCAGCGTTCAGGGCCAGGGCAGCAATGGGCCGGTTACGCTGGTGTACACCATTATCAAACGGAAAGATTTGGGAGCGGTGGTGGGAATTATCCACCAGTTGTTCCCCCATGCATTTTTGACTGTGGAAGAACTGCGATCGACGGCAGAGGGCATTTTTCCACCGGAACAAACCATGCTGCAGACCATGGTCAAAAAGAAATAAGCTGCACCATTGTGCAGAATTGGAGAAAGGAAAACCTTATGTGCGGAATTGCTGGATCTTATCCAGTCTCTCAACCTGAAATTATTAACAAGATGATTGAAAAAATTCGACACCGCGGCCCCGACGGCCATGCGGTGGTTGAAGCATCATACGGTGCTTTGGGGCATACCCGGCTGGCGATTTTAGATCTGGATGGCGGGGCTCAGCCGATGGCTTATGGAGACTACCAGATTGCGTTCAATGGAGAAATCTATAATTATCGAGCTTTGCAGGCCCAGTATTTGACAAACGCCCCCCTGAAAACTCATTCTGATACAGAGGTATTGTTGCATCTCTATGCCCAGTTAGGACCAGAGATGATCTCGCGACTGGATGGGATGTTTGCAATTGCAATACTCAAAGATGATGCGCTATTCCTGGCGCGCGATCCCATCGGACTAAAGCCGCTCTACACAGGTATGCGGGATGGGGTCTTGTATTTTGCTTCGGAAATCAAAGCGCTGGCGCTTATCACAGATGAAATCCATGAATTCCCGGCAGGTCACTGGTATCACTCTACCAATGGGCTGCACCGCTATTACAATCTTGAACAGGAAGCTTCCCAGGCCATCATGATGACCGACCGTGTCGAAGCATTGGAAGCCATTCGCACTGTGACGCGTCAGGCTGTTCAAAAGCGGATGATTGCCGATGTGCCCGTGGGGGTCAGCTTAAGCGGTGGTCTGGACAGTTCAATTATTGCGATGTTGGCGCGTCAAGAAGTGGATACCCTGCATACATTTGGGGTGGGGATTGAGGGCTGCCCCGACCTGGCTGCGGCGCGAATGGTGGCTGATTACCTGGGCACCCAGCACCACGAGTACGTCTATACGCAGACCGAGATTGAGGCGGCGCTCCCGCAGATTTTATACCACCTGGAGTCTTTCGACCCGGCGCTGGTGCGCAGTTCAATTGCCAATTATTTCCTGGCGCAATTGACATCCCAAACCGTTAAAGTGTTTCTGACAGGTGAAGGTGCAGACGAGCTATATGCTGGTTATGCCTATTTGACGAATTATCAAGATCCGGCTGCATTAAACCAGGAACTGCTGAACATCGTTCTGGCGCTGCATAATACCAATTTACAGCGAGGTGATCGTATCCCAATGGCATTTGGGCTGGAGGCACGAATTCCATTTTTAGATCTTCAATCCATCAATCTGGCCTTCAGGATTCCGGCAAAATGGAAGCTATTGCAGCCTGGCAGCCTGAGTAAAGGGCTGCTGCGAGAGGCGTTTGCCGGAACGTTGCCAACGGATATTATAGAGCGCCCCAAACAAAAATTTTCTCAAGGGGCTGGATCTTCAGAATTGATTGCTCAAAAGGCCGAGGTGGAGATCAGCGATGCAGAATTTGAGGGCGAGAAAATGCGCCTGGAGCGCCGCTGGGGCCAGAGCTTACAGAACAAAGAGGCGTTACTTTACTATCGGATTCTGAGAAGCTTCTATAATGATGCGTGGATCATGGACGGCATGGGACAGAGCCGAAGTTTATAAACACGGAAATGTAGAAGGAGATCACTATGTACATTGTTTTTTGCGTACTGGATGACCCCAATAAGCTGGATAAGGTGCTGGAAGCCTGGAAAGCCGGGGGGATTGAAGGGGTGACCATTGTGGAAAGCACGGGAATGCACCGGCATCAGAAAGAGTATATTCCCATGCGTTACATCTTTGGGGGTGAGGCCGAGGAACGCGGCAATCTGACGCTTTTTGTTATTCTCAATGACCGGGCTGCAGTAGAGCGATGCATGGAAATGGCTGAATCGGTGGTGGGAGATTTTAACGGCAGCAATACTGGAATCTTTGCCGCCTGGCCGCTGGAGATTGCAAAGGGGCTGGACAAAGCCACAAACGGTTCTGATACATAAGGGGGAGGAGGTTATTCCATGCATTGGCTTATCTTTGTTGCAAGCGCAGGCGCGATTGTCTTTGCGGCTACCCAACTGGCGAAATACGGCGATATTATTGCTGTGCGCACCCGGCTGGGTGGCATGTTCATTGGCGTGCTGCTGATGGCTGGAGCTACATCGCTGCCGGAGGTGCTGACGACTATTAATTCTGTTTCGCAGTCTGTTCCTAATCTGGCTGCCGGTAATCTGCTGGGGAGCAACATGTTCAACATGGTGCTGCTGGCGGTAATTGATATTGCCGGGCGAAATCACCGGGTTTTGCGCAAGGCAGCGTTAAAACATGCCCTATCGGGCAGCCTGAGCACATTTATGATTGGGCTGGTGGTGTTGATGATTCTGGCGGATATTCCGGCGCGGATTGGCTGGGTGGGAGTGGACAGCATTTTGATCATCATGGCGTATGTGGTTGCTGTCGGCCTGATTCAACGCGGCGGGGCAGGTTCGCCGGCCAGCGCCCCGGAAATGGATATTCCAGAGAATACGCCCAGCCTGAAAAGAGGGTTGATTGGGTTTGGGATTGCCTCTGCTGCGCTGGTTTTGATTACACCGTATATGGTTGAGAGCAGCGCTACCATTGCAGAAGTCACCGGGCTGGGAACGTCATTTGTGGGCACAACGCTGGTGGCTATCGTCACCTCTCTGCCCGAACTGGTGACCACACTGGCTGCCCTGAAAATTGGGGCCGATGATATGGCGATTGGCAATCTGTTTGGCAGCAATATGTTCAATATGTTTGCTCTGGGGCTGACTGACCTGTTTTACACACAGGGGCGCTTCCTGGGTGTGATTGACCCATCCTTCCTGTTGGTGGGGGTACTGGGGCTGGTGATGACCAGTATGGGCTTGATTGGCAACCTGGCCAAGCTGGAGCGGCGATTATGGTTCATTGAGATCGATGCTTTGGCTTTAATTCTGGTATACTTTGGCGGCCTTTGGCTGCTCTACACTCAGAGTGTTGCGCCGTAAGCGATACGGCCAATGCCCAAGCACCATTTGGTGAGGGAATTTTTTTACTGGCAGGCAAAAATGAGCAACTTTGACGATGATTCACATCTGTTTGATTACAAACCCAGCGAGCCGCGCGAAAACAAGATCAACCATATCTTGATTGGGCGGCCACTGGCTACAGCAGATGCAGCCCACGAAACCATCGGCAAGGTTGTGGGGCTGGCTGTTTTTGCTTCGGATGCGCTGTCTTCAACGGCTTATGCCACGCAGGAAATTCTGTTCATTCTGGCTGCGGCTGGGACGGGTGCGTTTGGTCTGGCATTCCCCATTTCGATGGCAATTGCCATTTTGATGGCGATTGTGGCCTTTTCGTATGAGCAGACCATTCACGCCTACCCCAGCGGCGGCGGGGCCTATGTGGTGGCGCGGGATAACCTGGGTGAAATCCCGGCCCAGGTAGCCAGCGCGGCGCTGTTGAGCGATTATGTGTTGACGGTGGCAGTTTCAATCTCGTCGGGGGTGGCGCAAATCACCTCGGCTTTTCCAGTATTGTTCGATTATCGGGTGTTGATTGGAGTGGGGTTTGTGTTTCTGGTTATGCTGATTAACTTGCGGGGAGTGCGCGAATCGGGTACTGCCTTTGCCATCCCGACTTACTTCTTTGTGATTGTCATGTTTATCACGATGGGGATCGGGTTGGTGCGATATTTTACCGGGTCGCTGGGAATGGTCGTGAATCCACCTGAAATGCTGGAGACGGCGATCGTGGCGGTGACACCGTTCTTGATCTTACATGCGTTTTCAAGCGGCACGGCCGCGCTGACTGGCATTGAGGCCATCTCAAATGGCATTACCGCTTTTAAAGAGCCCCGCAGCCGGAACGCTGGTATTACGCTGATTTATATGACACTGATTTTGGGCAGCCTGTTTTTAAGCGTTTCTTTTCTAGCCGGAAAGATTCACGCTATTCCGGCCGAATCGGAGACGGTGATTTCGCAGCTAGCCCGAACCATTTACGGTAGTCAGGGATTACCCTATCTGGCTGTGATTGTTGGGACGGCAATCATTCTGATTCTGGCGGCTAATACAGCTTTTAATGGCTTTCCCCGGCTGGGGGCCATTCAGGCGGCAGATGGATATCTGCCCCGGCAATTAACCTATCGAGGCAGCCGGCTGGTGTATTCGCAGGGGATTTTGGCCCTGGCGGTGCTGGCGAGTATTCTGATTGTCATCTTCCAGGCGAGCGTGACCCGACTGATTCCGCTCTATGCGATTGGGGTCTTCCTGTCGTTCACGTTATCACAATTTGGGATGGCGCGGCGCTGGTGGACCGCCGGACATATGAACCCGAACCAGGCACAACAATCGCATGGCCGAGCTGTGCTGCAATATGATCGTTTTTGGCTCGTCAAGATGATCATCAATGGGTTTGGATCACTGCTAACGGCCATTGTGATGATAGTATTTGCGGTGACGAAGTTCAAGGATGGCGCCTGGGTGGTGATCATTGTTATTCCGACACTGGTCGCTATCTTCCTGCTCATTCACCGGCATTATAAGAAAGTTGCCGAACAGCTCTCGCTGACTAACCCCCGCTCGCCGGTGGGGATTACGCATAATCGGGTGATTATCCCAATCAGCGGAGTACATCAAGGAATCCTGCTGGCACTGCGCTATGCCCGGACGCTTTCAAACGATATTACCGCTGTGCATGTGTCAATTGACCCGGTAGAAGCTGAGAAAGTGCAGGAAAAGTGGGAAACCTGGGGACAGGGATACCGCCTGGTGACCGTAGCATCGCCATACCGGTTGTTTTATGAACCCCTGTTGGATTATATTACGAAGATTGAGAGTGCCACCCAGGAGCGCGAGATTATTACCATTGTTGTGCCGCACTTTGTGCCGCGGCGGGCCTGGACGAACTTTTTGCATGCCCGAACTGCTGAGACTCTGCGCAAGCTGCTGATTAAGCGCGAGAATGTGGTGGTGATTGAAGTGCCTTATCAGGTGGATTAGAGCATCAAAACATTGGGGTAAGCGAATGTTTCAAAAAACCCTTGGAAAAATAGCCCTGGCTTTTGGTGTGCTTGATGAAGAAGCCAAAAAACAAGTTACTGAAGAAATCAAAGCCGATTCATCTCCCGGTTTTGATTTCTATTTACTGGTTATTTTATCGGCAAGCATTGCAACCCTGGGACTGATTACAAATTCTCCCGCTGTAATTATAGGCGCCATGCTGCTGGCTCCGCTCATGTCACCCATTATTGGGCTTGGACTGGCAACAACCACCGGCAATACCAGGCTAATAAAAGACAGCCTGACGGCTTTGCTGCGCGGTGGGATAATGGCAATTTTACTCTCAGCAGCATTGACCAAGTTTAATGAGTTAATGCCTTTTGTTTCGCTGCATGAACTGCCAGCAGAAATTATAGCCCGCTCACATCCGAGCCCCATTGATCTTGGGATTGCACTTGCCGGTGGGCTGGCAGCTTCTTATGCATTGACCAATCCTAACCTTTCTGCAGCATTGCCCGGAGTTGCTATTGCAACAGCCTTGATGCCACCACTGTGTAGTGTTGGCGCAGGTATCGCCCTGGGTGAATTTGATGTAGCCGGGGGCGCATTATTATTATTTATCACCAATACTGTCGCAATTTCATTTTCGGGGGCCCTTGTTTTTTGGGCGCGCGGATTTCGGCCTCATTTTCAATTTGAGCATCATCAGGCTAAAAAGAATATGCTGATCGCAGCACTCTTAACATTTGGGCTGCTGATTCCGCTAAGCTATTACAGTTATCAGTTGTTCCAACAGGCGACAACGAATCGGCGTGTCAGTAATGCGGTGCAAATTGAAATGACAAAAATTCTTCCTTCCGCTGATTTTATTGAAATGAACAGTCTATCCAGTAGCAGCGGGTTAAGCCTGCAAATTACGGTAAGGACCAGTGCCCCAATTAAATATGAGCAAGTTGTAGCGCTGCAAGAAGCCCTGGTGGATCGATTGCAAGTGCCGGTAGCATTGAAAATTTATCAGGTGCTGGCTGAACAACTCGACCCATTAATTCCGCCAACGCCAACTGCTACGCCGACTGCCACACGTACGCATACTCCGGGGCCAAGTCCAACGGCTTCTTACACACCAGAGCCAACCTCAACCCCAAGCCCAACAGCTACAATAACCCCGTTACCGACATTTACCAGCACGCCAACTGCAACACCAGCGCAAGGTTCGGTATGCATTGCAACCCTACCCCCACGCTATATCTATCAGTTTCCTGGAGGACCTGTCATTGGATCTGTGCGGACAGGGCAAATACTAACGATACTCTATGAGACTCAAGATTATCAAAGCGTTGTCTGGGTACAGGTGAGCGATGAGGATGGGCGCATTGGCTGGATACCGCAGCTTTATGTAGCAACGCCAACATCGACCTATACCCCGACACCATCAGCAGTGCCGTGATATTATGATCCCAACCTTGATAAGACGGATAAAAATCTCTCAGACGCTCTATATGGGGGTCTTGTCCATTGGGGTTGGGCTGGCCAGTGCGGGCGGCATCTGGCTATTTAAGTGGTTGATTGAACGGGTGCAAGAGTTCACTTTTGGGCAAGTGAGCCGCTGGTTTTATGTACTCATCCCCATCGTGGGCGGGGTGCTGGTAGGGCTCATCAACCAGTATTTGATTGGAAGCGAGAAGTTGCATGGTACGGCGGCGGTAATGCAGTCAGTTGCGTTGGCTGGCGGGCGGCTCCGGTATCAGAAAGGACCCGTCCGGGCAATTGCGGCTGTTCTCTCCATTGGGATGGGCGCTTCGGTTGGTCCAGAGGATCCGTCGGTGCAGATTGGGGCAAATCTGGGTTCGATGCTGGGGCAAAAGGCACGGGTATCTGATGAGCGCATGCGCACACTGGTGGCTGCGGGCGCAGCAAGCGCGATTGCAGCAGCCTTCAATGCGCCGATTGCGGGAGTGTTTTTTGCGCTGGAGATCATTCTGGGTGAAATTGTGGGGAGTTCGTTGAGCATGATTCTGATTTCAGCCGTGACCTCATCCGTGCTGACGCAGGCGATATCGGGAAGCCAGCCCGCATTTCAAATTCCGGCCTATGCTTTCAACTCTGTCTGGGAGCTTCCGCTCTACCTGGGATTGGGGCTGCTGGCGGGGCCCGTCTCAGCGCTGTATGTGCGGCTGGTGTACAAAATGCAGGATATCTATCGAGGCTGGCAGGCGCCGAGATGGGTCAAAACAGGCAGCGCCGGGTTGATTGTGGGCCTCGTGGGTCTTTTTCTGCCGAATATTTTTGGGGTTGGGTATGAGACAATTGGGAAAATTTTGAATGTTCATGATATTGCCCTATGGATGCTGTTTGCACTCATGGCGGCAAAGCTTGTTTTAACCCCAATCAGCATTGGAGGCGGATTTGTCGGCGGAGTTTTTGCTCCGGCCTTGTTTATTGGGGCAACGCTGGGAGGGGGGTTTGGGATGATTGCGGCGCTGCTACTGCCGGGATTGCAGGTTAACCCGGCCGCGTTTGCCCTGGTGGGCATGGCGGCAATTCTGGCTGGTGCGGTGCACGCGCCCCTGACTGCGGCGATTTTGCTGTTTGAAATGACAAACGATTACCGGATTATCCTGCCGTTGATGTTTGCGGTGGCGGTGAGCCTGTTGATTTCGCAACGAATTCAAAAGGACTCGATATATATGATGGGGTTGGCCAGGTCCGGCATCCGGCTGGACCGCGGGCGAGATGTAGAAGTGATGAGTGCTGTTACTGTGGGTGATGCCATGCATCCGGCAACCGAAACGGTGGACGAGGACTTGAGCACTGCTGAGGCGGCGGATAAGCTCTATCAAAGCCGGCACCATGGGCTGCCAGTGGTGGATAAGGATGGCTGGCTGGTGGGGATTCTGACACAGCAGGATATTGAGCGCCGGACAGGGGACCGGGTTCGTGATATTTGTACGCGAGATTTGGAAACTGCCTTTCCGGATGAAACCCTGAATATTGCGCTGGAGCGCATGAGCCAACGGGATGTGGGACGGCTTCCGGTGGTGCTGCGGGAAAATCCGCGCAAGCTGATCGGGGTTTTGCGGCGGGTGGATGTGATCCACGCTTATAATGTGGCACTGACGCGGCGGACAGCCCAGCGGCACCAGGAGCAGGCGGTTCGTCTGGATGCACTGACCCCGGCGCGCGTTGAGATTATCAACGTCCGCGTGGAATTTGGCTCTGCCAGCGCGGGAAAACGACTGAGCGACATACCCTTTCCACGGGACTGTGTGATTGCCAGCCTGCAGCGCGGCAGCAAGGTGTTCATTCCGCGGGGGGCAACGGTGATCAAGCCAGGGGATGTACTGGTTGTGGCGGCCCAGGGAACGGCCCGCGACGCGGTTATCCGGTTGTGCCAGAAATATATGGATTCAGAGCCGGAATAAACAACGCCTTCAGGGGCTTGAATAGATGCCCCACTGAGAACACAGGGCATCAAAAATAGCGGCGCTGGCGAGCGTATCTTTCCAGGGGATTAGATTGCTTTCAATTTGACCCTGTTGAAACAGTCCGGCGCAGTGACGGATCTGGTAGATAAAGCCGTCGGGCGTGGGTTCGGCAAAGTTTTCAATCAGGCTACCCTGAGCATCATACAATTCGCATCGTTGAGGGCCAAAACAATTTTCAACCACAATCTGTCCGGCTGCGCCATAAATTCTGGCCGGGCCAGCCGCATTGGCGCTGAAGCCGCAGGTCAGGCTGGCGAGAGCGCCGGATGGAAAGTGCAGGGCGACCGATGAGGATTCGTCCACACCGCTGGGAGCAAGCTGGGCCAGCCCGGTGATTTCTGTGGGATGCTCGTTCAGGATGCCGGTGGCAAAGCTGATGGGATAGATGCCCAGGTCAAACAGGCTGCCACCTGCCAGACGAGGATTGAATAAGCGGCTGTTGGGGTCAAAAGGCACGGCATGGTGAAAGTCGGCTGTAATCAGTTTAATGGGGCCGATTCTACCGGATTCAACCCAGGTGCGGGCCTGCTGAAAGGCCGGGAGGCAGCGCGTCCAGAGGGCTTCCATCAAGAGGGTTTGATTCTGCCTGGCGAGGTCGATGAGTTCGGCCGCGTGGCGGTACGTTGTGACAAGCGGTTTTTCGCAAAGGACAGCCTTGCGGTGCTGAAGGCAGGTTTTTACAATGTCGTAATGAAAGTTGTGCGTGAGGCCGACATAGACAATATCCACACCGGGGTTGGCGATAACATCGAGATAGTTATGAAAGGCCTGGGAGGCGCCAAACCTGCGGGCAAAGGATTCGGCACGGGATAGGTCCCGGGCGGCGACGGCAGTCAGCTCAACGCCGGCGAGTGAAGACAGCACAGCCGCGAAGCGGTTTGCAATCAGGCCCAGGCCAACCATGCCAAATCTTACGGTCAAAGGTATCTCCCTGCTGGCAAAGCGCCGATTAATCTGAACTCAGGTCCAACTCCGGGATCGCGGGGATGGTATCGGCATACAACCAGCTATCAAAAAATTCAGTCAAATCCTGGCCGCTGATTTCCTCGGTTACGGCGATAAAGTCGGCGGTTCTGGCGTTGCCGCCCTGGTAACGGTCAAAGTAGGTTTGAATGATTTTGAAGAAAGTATCATCGCCAACCTGCAAGCGCAGTGCATGGAGGGTTAAGGCACCCTGGCAGTAAATCCTTTCGGAAAACAGGTTATCTGCCGCGGGTGTGCCGGGCGGGGCTTCGTCTTGCAGATAGTCGGCGACATATTCATAGTTGTCCATCACCCACTCGTCGCGGGCTTCGGTGCCCTGGGTGTATTCAATCCACAGGCCTTCAGAATAGGTGGCGAAGCCCTCATTCAGCCAGATATCCCCCCAGTCGGCGACAGAGATGCTGTCGCCGAACCATTGGTGGGCTAACTCGTGGGCCACCAACTGCTCAGCGGAGTCGATATCGTCCAGGTCAAGCTGATCAATGCCGTACAGCGACAGCGTTTGCGCCTCCAGGGCAGTGCCGACCTCAGCATCAATGACGATGGAGCCATAGACCTCAAACGGGTAGGGGCCAAAGACATTGCTGAAATAGTCGATCATCTCGGCCTGCCGGGCAAAGGGTTCGCGGGCGTCATCATCCAGGGTGGCGGCAAAGTAGTTGCGAATGGGAACACCGGAATCGGATTCGTCGGTCTCAAGGTCATAGTCACCGATATTGACGGTTGTCAGGTAACTTGCCATGGGATCGGTGGCTTGCCAGACATAAGTCACTGAGTCCACATTGTCTGATGTATCAGACAGGACGCCATTGGCAACAACTTCATAATCCGATGGCACAGTGATTTGGAAGGTGTAAGCTGCCTTATCAAGCGGATGGTCGTTGACCGGATAGTAAGTCGCGGCGCCATCGGGTTCGCTGAGCACCAGGCTGCCATCGTCAAGGGGGATCCACCCGACCCGGCCAACCGCGGCCTGAGACTCAAGCCGCTCGGGAGTACCCGAGTAGGAGATGCCAACTGTAAAAGCAGCGCCGGAAGAAATCGGTTGGGCAGGGATGATGGTCAGTTCCTGGTCTGCGCGAGTGAAGTCAGCCGGGTTTGAATTGACGGTGACAGCGCTGATTTCGTAACCGATAAAGTCCAGGTTGAAGGCGTCCAGATCCTGGGCAGCCCGGGCATCAATCGTAACAACGCCTTCCATTTCGCCAGATTCAACATCTGTGACGGTGAGGTTGAGGGTGTAATGCTGGACATCATACCCGCCGTTGCCAAAGCCAGCATACAATGAATCACCAAGGCTGGCAGAACCGGGCGAATCGACGGCGGGGGGGAGATCGGAGGCCTCACGGGTTGGTGTGGGAGGTTGGGCCGTTGGCTCAGATAGGCTGCACGCAGATAGAAATAACAAGAGCAGGAAGATCAAGGCAAGCGATTGAATACGGGGGCGATGGTTCATTTTTTACCTTTCATCATAACGAGACGCAACCTGAGCAATTAGCCAGGGTTGCAATTCAATAATATCTTCACTGAGGCGAGCAGCGGCAACAACAGGCAGCCAACGCAAATATTCGTCACGCCCGCCGGGATAAATCTGGAAGTAACGGCTGATATAGGCATGATGGAATAACCGTATCCAGGCTTTTGGCAAGGCACCCTTGACCTGGGATGTTTCGGCGGCGCCCAAAGCTAAAATGCTGGTGCGGGCTACATCGGCGAGTGGGTTGCCACATGAGGCATCAATCCAATCAATAATTCGGTACCCCTTTGGCGTGATCAGTATGTTTCCGGGATGAAAATCGCCATGGCATAAGCGATTACCCTCTGGCAGTTCCTCCAACGCAGATAGGGATTTGGCTTGCAATTGAGGCGGGAGCATCGAGGCCTGATGAATTTTGTTGGCAATTTTGGGGCGCTGGAATGGAAGCCCAGTTTGAAATGAGCGAGCATGCATATCGGCCTGAAGTTCGGCAAGGTGGCGGCCGTAGCGGAGCACGTTCCAGGGCCGATGAATGAGCGCGGCAAACATCGATTCGCCATTCAGACGTTCGTACAACAATCCATTGCGCTGATTAATCTGGATGATATCCCCCACGGCAGGCACAGGCAGCCCTGTAGCTGAAATTGAGCGGGCAATCTGCGCCTCATACTCAATAGATTCCAGGGGGAACCAATCATAAAATAACTTGAGCACCTGGTTGTCTTGCCAGGCATAAATTTCGGCGGTGCGGCCAAGGGCGATGGGGGACCCAAGCTCAAGTTTCACTTTTATTTACTTTCAGTTCACATGAATTTCTCGGCTTCCAGAAGCGCATCCAGGTGATCCAGCAGGCGGGTGAGGTGCAGGAGGAGATCGGTTTGAGGGCGCGCAGAGGCGGTAATGACCTGCTCCATATCCGAATCAAAATCAACCGGGAGTTTGCGGCAGCGCGACCGGGCAAAGTGGAGCAGGCGCTTTTCGCCGGGATGCAAGAGGCGATTGACAGCAAAGAGAATATCAAAATAGCTGGCGAGGAGCGCAGCCAGGCGATGATTGAGGCTGATAAGATCCTGACGCTTGACTGCTTTTTCAATCTGGTTGAAGTAGGAAGGGATGATTTGGCGCAAAACCGGATGATTATAGGTGATGATGTTGGTACGCAGAGGCTCCGGGTAAGGCTGCTGGCTGAGGGTTTGAAGCGACGCAAACCAGCCCTGCGGATCATGCAGGCTCTGCGAGTGACGGCAGGTGTGCCAGAAGCAAGTGGTGTAGCCCAGGCTGGGCTGGTGATCGAGAATTACCCGGTTGATTTGTTGCTGCATCCAATCGGTATCAAAATATACCAGGTCCACCTCGATGCCGGTAGCAGCATCAAACCATTCATCGCCCGGGCCCCAGTAGGTGAGGCCCAGGTTGGCTGTTGTGGCACCGCCAGACTGCGCCAGGATTGATTGGCGGACAGGGAGGGGAATTTCTGCGCTGCGGGTGTAGATATAGAGGTCGATATCGGATGTGGCGTCTGGCGAGCCGCTGGTTTGCGAACCGCCCAGGCAATCGCCTCAACCTGGGGAAGTCTGGCAAAATAACCTGCCAGTTTGTGTGCGAGCAGGAAGTGGGGAGTGTTTGTTTGAGACATTAGAAACTATGCGGGAAGAAGGATAATTTATCATATCATAAACCGGGGCGCATTTTGACTGTGGGAGCCACACTTTTCCACTGAAGGCTGGTTTCTCAGGTATTTTTCAGCTTTTTCTTGGGATTATCACAGGATTGCAGCGTAATATCAATCTGCAGGCACACATCAGTGGCATTGCAGAAAGGACGGGCTTACTGAATTTTTATGAATAACATAAATCCGGTGCAGTCAGGGTCCGACTGCACCGGATTGTTTTAATGAGGGGTTGTGGGAATGGTTATGGCTCTAGCTGCCAAATATCTGCCGAGGCGCGGCCTACACATTGGGCAATCATGGCCCGGGGGTTTTGCGGATAGAAGCGCGCAGACGCAAGCAGACGATTATCGTCAAAAATCTCAACGACGGAGCCGTCGATAAAAATATGCAGGTTCACCGAATCGGCTAACCCGGTGGGGAATGGGATTGTGGTAATCAGGCCACCGGCGGGGCGGCAGTCCAAGATAACTGCGCTTTGAAGCGGATCATACCCAATTTGGGCCTGTTTCTCAGAATCTACCAGCAGTGCGACGCCGCTCCAGACGGGACTGGAGATATCCACTTTTATCAGCAATTCCATAGAAGAACCCTGGACCTGGGTGGCTAACTGGTTTTGGGAAAGGGTTTGGTGTGTTCTGCGGAGCGAAGCAATGGCTTCCCATGGCGCACAGTGGAGCGCGCCATCTGTGCCGAGCGACAGGACACCGGGCAGGGAGAGGGCACCGCTCCAGTCGGCACGGATTTGATCCGCGGCGGGGCGGGCTTCACGCAGCCAGCCAAAAATCAAACGGCGTCCCCGGGCATCCAAAAATGTCTGCGGGGCATAATAACAGCCGCCAGCGCCGTAATCCAGCAGCTGCGGGGAGGAATCGGGGATAAACTGGTTGGCCCGGTAGTCGCCGGTGTAATACAGCGTGTACAACCCACCCTCGGCAGCGGTAACGGAAATCACCAGCACCCATTTTTCTCCCAGGGGAAAGAAGGCGGGACATTCCCACATTGTGCCCGTCCAGATTGGGGCGCGGATAGAGGCATCGCCCTGGTACAAAATGCCGAGATAATCCCATTGGATTAAATCGGAGGAACGATACAGAAGGACGGCGCCGCCCACGCCGGTAATGCCTGAACCAAGCGCCATCCGCCACTCGGAATTCTCAGACCACACACAGGGGTCTCGAAAGCCTTCCAGAGACAGACCGGCAGGCGGGGCAGGGATAACCGGTGCCGGGCGCTTATGCCACTTCAAAAGATCGCCGGATGGGCTGGTTGCCAGGCACTGCACTTCAGGATAGACGCCGGTGTAAAGCAAGGTAGGCATACCGTTATAATCTACAGCACAGCCGGAGAAACAACCGCCCGCATCCGAACCCGCGGGATCAGGCGTCAGGGCGATGGGCAGGTGCTGCCAGTGAAGCAGATCTGTTGAGACGGCATGGCCCCAGTGAATGCTGCCCCAGGCAGGTTCAAAGGGATTGTGCTGGTAGAAGAGGTGGTAACGACCCTGCCAATAGATTAAACCATTCGGGTCGTTTAGCCAATTGGCTGGCGGGGCAAAATGCCAGCGCGGGTGAAGCGGATCACGCCGGACGCGGGAGATCTGACGGGCCAAATGCAGGCGCTGCCAAAGACCCGCAAAAATAGGTGGGCGCGGTTTCGGGTTGTGCGCCTCACCCTTGAGCGGGATGCTGAACTGGAGGATGCCGGCCTCGCGGGTTTCAGCGCGAATCGTTAACTTCTTCTGAGGAACTGGAGACTGGACTTGAACCTCCACCGCGATATTCATGGGTAAAACGAATGGGCGCTCGGGAGTGATTTCTGAGGCGTAAAAGGGAGGCTGCGGCGGCACTATGATGGTGATGGCAGCGACCGGGCAAGCGATATCATCGGCAGACAGGGTCAGGTTGAGCAGCGCAACCGGGGCAAAAGTGTTCACCAGTTCAAACCTGAAACCATCGGCGGTTGGCTTCAGGCTGTTGGGAACAAATAATTTTCGGAGCAAAAATTCAGGGATGGCGGGCATGACAGGTTATTTGGTTTTGGGTGTGCGAATGGTTAACAGTGGGATCACAGCCAGCAGCACCAGCGCCGCAGCGACCTGGAAGAGAATTGGAGTCGGGATATAGCCGGGTTTGCCATCCAGAACCGTGGCGATGCCATAGGTTGAGGCCAGCCAGCCGCCCAGCAAGGGGCCAGGGATCATGGTAAAAGCCACATTGAACAGGACGTAATATCCGGCGAATTGGCCGCGCTTATCTTCCGGGTACAGGTCACGCGACCAGGTGGTGGTCGCAATTGTCCAGGCAGCAAAAGGAGCCAGCCAAAGGATGCCGCCAATGGTGAGCATCACCATCGAGCGCGAGAGGGAGAAAACCAGCAAGCCCACAGCCTCCAGGCCAACAGCCAATAAAGCCACCGGGCGCCGCCCCCAGCGATCAACCAGCAAACCAATCGGGTATGCCAGGCCAATGCCGCCAACCAGGATTGAAATGGCCACCAGGATGGAGGAATTGACGATGGAAAGCTGGACATAGTGCTGGAGATAAATCATCAGGTAAGGGAAAAAGACATTGATGCCCACCATAAAGAGGGTCAAAGCAATCATCACTTTGAAGAAATCGCGGTTCTGGCGCAGGCTGGAGAGTTGGAAGGTGTTGGCAATCTGTCCCCAATAGGTGCCCTGGGGTTTGTCGGTCAGGGGCTCTTCACGCAAAAAGGGCACACACACCAGGCCTATCAGCGCGGCAATGCCGCCAATGATATAAAAGAGGGTTAGCTCAGTC
>Ga0116143_10000568_pt1 | contig 50735 bp, 44 predicted proteins | sample AD_UKC034_MetaG_FD_89745 | JGI IMG/M metagenome (GOLD analysis project Ga0116143, IMG submission 89745) | Active sludge microbial communities of municipal wastewater-treating anaerobic digesters from USA - AD_UKC034_MetaG | ecosystem: Engineered > Bioreactor > Anaerobic > Digestate | place: USA... | reverse complement strand
TGCCGCCGATGAAGGAAGGCGACACCGTGAAGCTCGTCGGGATGGATCGCGACGAGCTTCACGGTGTCGCCTTCCTTCATCGGCGGCAGCACGTGGTCGGAATCGTCCTCGACGGCATCGTCGCGGCCTTCCTGGTACACGGCGATGTAGCCGGGCTTGACCAGGGTGGAGCCGTTGGCGCGCAGCGTATGCGCGCCGGCCTGCATGTCGATCGCGACGGTATCGAACAGCGCGTGCGCCATCTGGCACGCGACCGCGCGCTTCCAGATGAGCGAGTAGAGCTTCCACTGGTCGGGGTCGATGCGACCCTCGAGCAGCTGCGGCGTGATGGCCGCGGAGGTCGGGCGCACCGCTTCGTGGGCTTCCTGCGCGTTGCGCGACTTGGTCTTGTAGACGCGCACGTCCTCGGCGAGCGAATCCTTGCCGTAGAGCTGCGCGATGACGCTGCGGATGTCGGTGACGGCCTCGGCCGCGAGCGACACCGAGTCGGTACGCATGTAGGTGATGAGGCCGGTGCTGCCCTCGCCGTAATCGACGCCCTCGTAGAGCTGCTGGGCGAGGCGCATGGTGCGCTGCGCGGAGAAACCGAGCTTGCGGGCCGCTTCCTGCTGCAGTGTGGACGTCGTGAACGGCGGCGCGGGATTGCGCCGGCGCTGCTTGCGATCGATGCGCGAGACGGTGAGCGTGCCCGCGCTGCCTTCGGCCTGGCCGCCGGCCGCGGCACGCAGTGCGCGCTCGACCGCATGGGCGACTTCGCCGCTCGTGAAGCTGAACTGCTCGACCTTGCGGCCGTCGTACTCGACGAGCTTCAGCGGGAACTGCTGCCCGCTGTGCTCGCCCTCGGCATCGATCGTCCAGTATTCCTGCGCCTGGAAGCGCTGGATCTCCTCTTCGCGCTCGCAGATCATGCGCAGCGCCGGGCTCTGCACGCGACCGGCCGACAGGCCGCGACGCACCTTCTTCCACAGCAGCGGCGAGAGGTTGAAGCCCACGAGGTAGTCGAGCGCGCGGCGCGCCTGCTGCGCGTTGACGAGGTCCATCGACAGGCCGCGCGGCTCCTCGATGGCCTGGCGGATCGCGTTCTTCGTCACTTCGTAGAACGCGACGCGATGCACGTCCTTGCCGTCGAGCGCGCCGCGCTCGCGCAGCAGCTCGCTCAGGTGCCAGGAGATCGCTTCGCCCTCGCGGTCCGGGTCGGTCGCGAGGTACAGCGCGTCGGCTTTCTTCAGCGCGCGCGCGATGGCGTCGACGTGCTTCTCGTTCTTCTCGAGCACGCGATACTGCATCGTGAACTTGTTGTCCGGATCGACCGCGCCTTCCTTCGGTACGAGGTCGCGCACGTGGCCGTAGGAGGCGAGCACCTCGAAATCCTTGCCGAGGTACTTCTTGATCGTGCGCGCTTTGGCGGGCGATTCGACGATGACGAGATTGGATGCCATGCGGGCCTGGTTAGCGTTGATTCGTGGTGGCCAGAAACGACAGTCCGCGGACGAGCCGCGGACGCCTGGGATCGCGCGGAGCGCCGGTGTTCAATGCGGGACTGATCCGTCGGCGTCGAACACGAGATCTTCCATGCGCGCGTAGGCCTGCTCCTGGCCGGGTTGGCTCGAGAGGACCATCAGCACGACCCACTTCAGCTGGTCGATGCTCAGTTCGTCGGTGTCGAGCGCGAGCAGTCGGTCGATCACGATTTCGCGCTGCGCGGCGGTCAGGATGCCGGTGCGCTCGAGCGTGAGCAGGAAGCCGCGCGATTCGGTCGACATGCGCGCGAGTTCGCCATCGGCGTAGACGCGGATCGCCCGTTTGCCCATCGCGAAATCGGGGCGATGGCGCTCGCCGGCGAGGTCCGCGAGCCAGTCGAGCGCACGCTCGACGTTGGGCGCCGAGAAGCCCGCCTGTTCGAGGTCCTGCGCCAGCGCCTCGCGCTCGGGCACGTCAGGGGTGTCCTCGAGCATGTAATGGTCGAAGACGTAGATGAGGATGTCGAGAACGCTGCCAGTAATCATGTTTTCTGCTGCAGGCGGCCATAGCGGCCGCCGGGGTAAGGGGCAATGCGACCTTCGAGCTCGAGGATGAGGAGCATGGAGGCGACCGAATCGGCCGCCAGACCTGTCCGCTCGACGATCGTATCGACGCCCGTCGGGTCGAAGCCGAGGGCATCTAACAGGATTTCGTAATCCTTGTCCAACCGTGGCGCCGCCGCATCCGCGCCCGGGGCGGGCGCCTCGGCCGCCATAAGTGTTTGTCTGGAAAAGGGAATTTTCAGCTCTTCCAGGATGTCGCTGGCCGCCTCGACCAGCTTGGCGCCGCTGCGGATCAGCTGGTGGCAGCCGCGGGAAAGCGGATTGTGGATCGAACCGGGGATCGCGAAGGTCTCCCGCCCCTGCTCGCCGGCATGGCGGGCGGTGGTCAGCGAGCCGCTGCGCCGGGCCGCCTCGACGACCAGCACCCCGAGCGAGAGGCCGCTGATGACCCGGTTGCGCTGCGGAAAGTTCGTGGGCAGCGGCGGCACGCGGGGCGCGAATTCCGACACCAGGGCCCCGGTGGCGGCGATCTCCGCGGCCAGCGCCGCGTGCTCGCGCGGATAGGTCAGGTCGAGCCCGGCGCCGCAGACGGCGATGGTGCGCCCGCCGGCCTTGAGCGCACCGCGATGCGCGGCGGCGTCGATGCCGAGGGCCAGGCCGCTCGTGATGGTGAGGCCGGCGCCGGCGAGGTAGCGAGCGAACTCGAACGAGTCGGCCCGCCCGCCCGCGGTGGGATTGCGACTGCCCACGATCGCGAGCTGCACCGACGACAGCAGGCCCACGTCGCCGAGCACGTACAGGAAGGCCGGCGCGTGCCTGACCTCGCGCAGCAGCGGCGGGTAGTCGGCTGCGAAACACGACACGAGCCGCGCGCCGCTGGCCGCGAGCCATGCGGCATCGAGATCGACCTCGGCCGCATCGGGTGCGAGCGCCCAGGCGAGCGCCGCGTCGCGCCAGCCACAGGCCCGCAGCCGCGCTTCGCCGAGGCGCAGCACGCGCGCCGGCTCGTTGCCGGCCTGCGCGAGGGCGGCCGAGAGCTGCTCGACGGTGAGGCCGGGGCCGCGGGCCAGCGTCAGTGTGCTGGAGTCGGGGAGCATGCGTGTACCAGAATACTGCGCGCGCAGACGCGCCGCCGCGCCTGTTTCGGGGCGATGCGCGCCGATTCTGCCGACCGGAGAGTCCGCATGAGACTGCATGGTTACTGGCGCAGCAGCGCCGCCTATCGCGTGCGCATCGCGCTCAACCTGAAGGGCGTCGCCTGCGAGCAGGCGGCGCATCACCTGGTGCGCGGCGAACAGCGGGGCCCGGACTATCTCGCGCTGAATCCGCAGGGCCTGGTGCCGGCGCTCGAGACCGGTGGCGACGTGCTCACGCAGTCACTGGCCATCATCGAATACCTCGACGAGACGATTCCCGAGCCGGCGCTGCTGCCGCGCGATGCGCGCGCGCGGGCTCAGGTGCGCGCGATGGCGCTCAGCGTGGCCTGCGACATCCACCCGCTCAACAACCTGCGCGTCGTGGACTACCTGCGTCGCGAACTGGCGCAGCCGGAGGGCGCGGTGGAACGGTGGATGCGGCACTGGATCGAGACGGGCTTCGCGGCGCTCGAGGCCGCGGTCCGCCGCCATTCGCGCGACGGCCGGCATTGCCATGGGGATGCGGTGACGATGGCCGACGTGTTTCTCGCGCCGCAGATGTACAACGCGCGTCGTGTCGGCTGCGACCTCGCGGGAGTGCCGACGCTGGTGGCGATCGACGCGGCGCTCATGGCGCTGCCGGCGTTTGCCGCCGCAGCGCCGGAGCGCCAGCCGGACGCCCCCGCCTGAGGCTCGCGCCTCAGGGCCTGCGGACGATGTCGGCGACGCGAATCGCCTCGGAGGCGCCGACGACGATCGCGTAGCTCATGCGGTCGTAGCTCTTGAACACGAGCGCCGTGCCGGCGCGCTCATTGGGCAGGGTCACCTTGTCGGAGAAGGCGCCGCTGCGTTCGAGCCGGCCTTCCGCGCGGCGGCCGCGGTCGCGCACCGTGGCTCCCGCACGGTCGATCGCGAGCACGTGGCCGGGGCCCACGCCGTGGCGCGTGCCGCGGTTCAGCGCGACGACCTGGTAGGTGCCGATCAGCGTGGTGTCGTCCAGCACCGAGATGATCGAACCGTTGACGTCGATGTTCGGCACGCGCACTTCGAAGGTGAGCGGCACGTCGGAGTCGTTGGCGATCAGGATGTCGCCTTCGAGCGTTTCGCGCGTGGCGTCGAGCAGCGTGGCGGTGAGCGGGTCGCCGGTGCGGGTGACGCGTGCCGTGCCCGTGTAGACGCCCTGGTAGCCGAGCACGTCGCCGTTGTCGGGGTCGCGCAGCTTCTGCATCGGATGCACGACTGCGAAGCGCGCATCGATCGGCGCGTCGAGGTTGCGCACGTAGATCTGCTGGCCCGTGCCGCCCACCATGTGTTCGTTGCGGAACGCGAGCACGTGCGGGGCGTCCTCGATCTGCTCGGCCGACAGCAGCGACGGCCGCGACAGGAACGCCGCGATGGCGCTGTAGGGGATGGTCGCGATCGGGCCGTCGCCGGGGGTGCTGCGCAGGCGCGGATTGAGGCGCGCGGCGCCGCCCTGTTCGAGGCTGATCTGCGGGCGGCCGTCGGCCCCGTAGGCGAGGGCGAGCACGTCACCCGGATAGATGAGGTGCGGGTTCTCGACCTGCGGATTCACGATCCAGATCTCGGGCCAAAGCCACGGATCGCGCAGGAACAGGCTCGAGATGTCCCACAGCGTGTCGCCGCGCTTGACCGTGTAACGGCTGGGGGCGTCGGGCCGAATGACATCCGAGGTGATGGTGGAGCCGGAGGGGGCCGCGCCCTCGCTCAGGATCGTGGCCGCCTCGGTGGCGGTCAGGTCCTGGCCGGCGCCGCCCGGCACCGGGGCGTCGGACACGTATTCCTGCTGTGGCGCGGTCTCATAGACGACCGGCTCGGAGGTCGAGCAGGCCGTGATCAGCGCGGCACAGGCAAAGACCGCCACGCGCGACCAGACCGCCGCGGGGCTAACTGTTTGATTCGAAAACATCCCTCACTCCTCTACACCGGGTGGGGCAAGCGACCCCGCTGTTATAATCTCTACGGGAACCGGCGCACACGGCCTGATGTCAACTTTGTGCACTGGTTCACGGGGCGCCGGCGACCCCGACCCCCGTTTGCCAGCCGATAAAACCCAGCCGGCTGAATACATTAGCAGCATTACCGAAGGTTTCCATGGCCCTGCTCCCGATCCTCGAATACCCCGACCCGCGACTGCGCACCCGCGCCGAACCCGTCACCGTGTTCGATGAGGCCTTCGGCCGCCTGGTCGACGACATGTTCGAAACCATGTACGCGGCCCCCGGCATCGGGCTCGCCGCCACCCAGGTCGACGTGCACCGGCAACTGATCGTGATCGACGCGTCCGAGGAAAAGAACGAGCGCCACGTGTTCGTGAATCCGGTGATCCTCGAGCGCAGCGGCACGGCGGTGACCGAGGAGGGTTGCCTGTCGGTGCCCGGCATCTTCGATGAAGTGCAGCGCGCCTCGCACGTGCGGGTACGTGCGCGCGACCGTCACGGCATCGAGTTCGAGCAGGAGCTCGAGGGGCTCCTCGCCGTGTGCCTGCAGCACGAAATGGATCACCTCGACGGCAAGCTGTTCGTCGATTACCTCTCGGACCTGAAGCGCGAACGGATCCGCAAGAAGCTCGACAAGGAGCGCAAGGCGCGGGGGACGTCCACGGCTGCGCCGGTGCCGGCACGCGTGCCGGCACTCTGAGCGCGGGACCGCAGGAGCGTGCGCATCGCGTTCGCCGGAACGCCCGGGTTCGCGCTGCCGCCGCTGCGCGCCCTCGGCGCGCGCCACAGCATCGTCGGGGTCCTCACCCAGCCTGACCGGCCGGCCGGTCGTGGACGGGCGCTGACCGCAAGTCCCGTCAAGCTCGAAGCCGAGGCGCGCGGCTGGCCGCTCGCGCAACCCGTGACGCTCAAGTCCGAAGAGGACCGCGCCGTGCTGCGCGCGTGGCAGCCGGACGTGCTGGTGGTCGTCGCCTACGGCCTGATCCTGCCGCAGGCCGCGCTCGACATTCCGCGCCTCGGCTGCATCAACGTGCATGCCTCGCTGCTGCCGCGCTGGCGCGGCGCGGCGCCGATCCAGCGCGCGATCCTCGCGGGCGATGCCGACAGCGGCGTGTCGATAATGCGCATGGAGGCGGGTCTCGACACCGGTCCGGTGTACGCGATGCGCCGCGTGCCGATCGGACCGCGCATGACGGGCGGGGAGTTGCACGATGCGCTCGCGGCCGAGGGCGCGGTGGCGCTGATCGAAGTGCTCGATGCCATCGAGGCCGGCACGGCACGGGCCGTGCCCCAGTCCGCGGCAGGCGTGACCTACGCGGCGAAGATCGACAAGGCCGAGGCGCGCATCGACTGGGCGCGCAGCGCCATCGAGATCGACAGGCAGGTGCGTGCCTTCAATCCGTGGCCCATCGCCGAGACGCGCTACGCCGGCGAGCAGCTGCGCATCCTGCGCGCGCAGCCGGATGCGGCGGCAGGTGCCGGCCGCGCTGCCGCGCCAGGCACCGTGCTGGGCGCGGGCGCGCAGGGCATCCGGGTCGCCTGCGGGAGCGGCGTGCTCGCCATCGAATCGGTGCAGCGCCCGGGACGCAAGCCGGTGCGGGCGGCCGATTTCGCACATGCGACGCCGCTCGAGGGCGTGGTGCTCGGATGAACGGCACGAGCGTGCTCACGGACGCCGCGCGCGCCGTGGCGCGCGTGGCGCACGAGCGGCGCTCCGCGGACGAGGTGCTGGGCAGCAACGCTGCGGTGCGGGCGATCGCGCTCGGCACGCTGCGCTGGTACCTGCGCCTCGCGCCCGCGATCGAGCGCCTGCTCACGCGCCCGTCCGCCTCGATGGCGCCGGCGGTGCACGCGCTGCTGGTCACGGCGGCGCACCAGATCGTCTATTCGCGCAACGCGCCGGAAGGCGTCGTCGACGCGGCCGTCGATGCGGCGCGCGCGCTCGGCGCGCCCCGCGCGAGCGGTTTCGTCAATGCGCTGCTGCGCCGCTTCGTGCGCGAGCAGGCGGCGATCTTCGCCGCGCTCGATTCCGACCCGGCCGTGCGCTACGCGCATCCGCGCTGGTTCGTCGCCGCGCTCGGGCGCGAGCAGCCCGCGCGGCGCGACGACATTCTGGCTGGCGGCAACGAGCGCGCGCCGATGACGCTGCGGGTCGATCTGTCGCGCAGTTCGGTGCCCGAGGCGCAGGCGGCTTGCGCGGCGCGCGGCATCGCGGCGCAGCCGCTCGCCGGCTACCCGAGCGCGCTGGTGCTCGACGCGCCGGTGCCGGTCGATGAGCTGCCCGGCTTTGACGAGGGCCTCCTGTCGGTGCAAGACGCCGGCGCGCAACTCGCCGCGACGCTGCTCGCGCCGCGCGCGGGCATGCGCGTGCTCGATGCCTGCGCGGCGCCCGGCGGCAAGAGCGGACACCTGCTCGAGGTAGCCGGCGCAGACATCGACCTGCTCGCGGTCGATGTCGATGACGAGCGCCTCGCGCGGGTCGCGGCGAACCTCGCGCGGCTGGGGCGCCGGGCGCGACTCGCCTGCCTCGACCTGCGCGACCCGGCGGCGCTCGCGGGCGAGACGCCGTTCGACCGGATCCTGCTCGATGCGCCGTGCTCGGCGACCGGGGTGATCCGGCGCCACCCGGACATCAAGTTGCTGCGCCGCGCCGCGGACATCCCGGCCTTCGCGAAGCTGCAGGGGGCGATCCTGCGCAACTGCCATGCGCGCCTCGCCCCCGGCGGGCTGCTGCTGTACGCCACCTGCTCGGTGCTCGCCGCCGAGAACGACGCGGTGGTGGATCGCTTCGTCGGGGAGACCCCCGACGCGCGCCGCGCGGCGGACCCCGTGCAGCTATGGCCCGGACTGCGGGCACCCACCGACGGCTTCCATTATGCTCTGCTGACCAAGGCGGACCCGGCATGACGCGCGCACACATCATCCCCGCAGCCCTGCTTGCGTGCTTCGGCGTCGCGACGTCGGCTTTTGGCAACGCGCTCGACGGCGTGCTCGCGGTGCGCTCCGCCTATGTCAACGTCGACAGCGGCGTGTTCAAGCTGCACGCGCGCGTGGAATATCCCGAGACCGAGGACGTCCGCACCGCGCTCGGCGACGGGGTCACGCTGATGTTCGATCTCGAGGCGAACGTCGCGCGCGAGCGCCGCTACTGGTGGGACGCCGGCGTCGTGGCCAATTCGCTGCGCCGTGAGCTGTCGTACCACGCGGTCAGCAACCGCTATGTGGTGCGCGACACCGGCGGCGCCATCGGCGGCCGGCAGGACAGCTACGCGAGCCTGCACGAGGCGCTCACCGCCATCGGCACGGTCGACGACTGGCCGCTGCTCGTCGAGCCGCAGATCTCGCCCGACGCGCGCTATCGCATCAGCGTGCGCGCGAGCGTGCGGCGCGGCCGCCTGCCCGACACGCTCCGCGCGCTGATGTTCTGGTCCGACGGCTGGCATCGCACGAGCGAGTGGTACTCGTGGTCACTGCCCATCTGAAACGCTTCGGATCGGTCGCCCTCATCACGCTCTGGGTCGCGATCGGCGCGGCCTCGCTGATCCTGCTGGCGCAGACTGCGCAGAACTCGGCGCAGTTCGGGCGTCTGCAGCCCTGGATCCTGCTGGTCAACATCATCGGCGTGCTCGCGCTCACGATGCTGCTGGTCCGGCGCATCACGCGCCTCGTGCGCGACTATCGCAACCACGTGCCGGGCTCGCGCCTCACGGTGCGCAGCGTCGCGACGTTCGGCGCGCTGGTGGTCGCGCCGCTACTGATCGTGTACGTCTTCTCGCTCGACTTCCTGAACCGCGGCATCGACAGCTGGTTCCGCGTCGAGATCAAGCAGGGCCTCACCGAGGCGCTCGACCTGTCGCGCGCGGCGGTCGACCAGCGCGTGCGCGCGCATGCCGGCAGGACCGAGCAGTTCGCGAGCAGCCTCGCCTATGTCGCCGACGCCGACATCGCCGCGGCGATCGACGAGGAGCGCCGTGCGCGCGGTGCGCTCGAGCTGGCGCTGTTCGGTTCGGGCTCGCAGCTGATCGCGGCGAGCAGCGCCGCGCTGCTGTCGGGTCCGCCGGAGCGGCCCACCAGTGAGGTCGTGCGCCAGGTCGGCGAGGGGCGCTCCTACGTCGCGCTCGAGCCGCGCGCGGACGGCGAGTACTACATTCGCGTCGCCGCGCCGGTCGGCACGTCCGGCATCCGGCGCGATCCGCGTTACGTGATGGCGCTGTACGAGGTGCCGCCGCGGCTCGCCGCGCTGTCGGAGGCCGTGCAGCGCTCCTATTCGCAGTACGGCGAACTCGCTGCGATGCGCGATCCGCTGAAATACAGCTTTCGCCTGACCCTGACCCTGGTGCTGCTGATCGCGATGCTCGCGGCGATCAATGGCGCGATCGTCTCCTCGCAGCGTTTCGTCCGGCCGGTCCAGGATCTGATCGCCGGCACGCGCGCGGTCGGCAAGGGCGACTTCGGCGCGCGCCTGCCGCTGCCCTCGCGCGACGAGCTCGGCTACCTCGTGCAGTCGTTCAACGACATGACGCGACGGCTGCGGCGCGCGCGCGAGGAGGCGAATCGCAGCCAGGCCGAGGTCGAGCACGAGCGCAGCCGCCTCGCGGTGATCCTCGCGCGCCTGTCGGCAGGCGTCATGTCGGTCGATCGCCAGCTCAACGTGCGCACCGCCAACGAATCGGCGAGCGCGATCCTCGGCGTCGACCTCGCGGCCGCGAACGGACGCAACCTCGAGGAGCTCGCCGCCGCGAATCCGCGCGTCGAGGATTTCCTGCGCGAACTGCGCGCGCGCCTCGGGGACGGGCGCGAGGAGTGGCGCGAGCAGATCGAACTCCCCGGGGACCAGGGGCGCCGCGTGCTGATGTGCGCCTGCACGCCGCTGCCGGGCGGCGAGGACGAGCCCGGCTACGTATTCGTGTTCGACGACATCACCGCGCTGCTCGCCGCGCAGCGCGAAGCCGCCTGGGGCGAGGTCGCGCGCCGCCTCGCGCACGAGATCAAGAACCCGCTCACGCCGATCCAGCTGTCCGCCGAGCGTATGCGACGGCGTTTCCTCGCACAGATGAACGCCGCGGACGCCGCCGTGCTCGAGCGGGCGACGCATACCATCGTGCAGCAGGTCGAGGCGATGAAGCAGATGGTGAATGCGTTCAGCGAGTACGCGCGCACGCCGGAAATGACCGTCACACGGTTCGCGCTCAACCACCTCGTCACGGAGGTGGCGGACCTGTATCGTGCGCAGAATGCCGGCGTCGCGCTGCGCCTCGAGCTTGGCGAGGAGGTCGAGTCGGTCGAGGCGGATCGCGGGCGCGTGCGCCAGGTCCTGAACAATCTGCTGGCGAACGCTTTCGAGGCGGTCGAGGGCCGGGAGAATGCGCGGATCGGGGTAGCCACCTCGCTCGGCGGCGAAGCTGGCGAGCCGGTGGTGACGATCGAGGTCAGTGACAACGGGCCCGGCTTCCGGCCCGAGATCATCGACCGGGCGTTCGATCCGTACGTGACGAGCAAGACCAAGGGGACGGGGCTGGGCCTCGCCATCGTGCGCCGCATTGCCGAAGAGCATGGCGGGCATGTCGAAGTGGAGAACCTGGCGGAGGGCGGGGCGTGCGTGCGCGTGAGGCTGCCGCTCACCGAAGCCGGGCGCACGCTGGCCGGCCGCGAGCGCCGGAACGATTTGCGAAGGGAACGTGCATGAGTGCAGCTCACATTCTGGTGGTCGACGACGAGTCGGACATCCGCGGATTGCTCACCGAGATCCTCACCGAGGAGGGCTACGAGGTCGAGGCGGCGGCCAATGCCGCGGAGGCGCGCGCGGCGCTCGCGAACCGCGCACCCGACCTGGTGCTGCTCGACATCTGGATGCCCGACGTCGATGGCATCACGCTGTTGCGCGAATGGTCGGCGCAGGGCGGCGAGAGCTGCCCGGTGGTGATGATGTCCGGTCACGGTACCGTCGAGACGGCGGTCGAGGCGACGCGCCTCGGCGCATTCGATTTCGTCGAGAAGCCGTTGTCGCTCGCGAAGCTGCTGCGCACCGTCGAGCGCGCGCTCGACGCGGGCCGCCGCCGCCGCGGCGGGCGCCTGACCGTGCCTCCGCTGATGGTCCCGGTCGGCAAGAGCAGCCTGATGCGCCAGCTCCGCACCGAGCTCGCGCAGCTCGCCAACAGCCAGCGCGTGCTGTTCATCGGCGAGTCCGGCAGCGGCCGCGAGGCGTTCGCGCGCTACCTGCACGAGGCGGGTCCGGATGCGTCGCAGCCGGTGGTCACGCTCGTGGCGAGCACCGTCAGCTCGAGCGATCCCGAGCCGCTGCTGCTCGGCACCGAATCCGGCGGCGTCGTGAAGCCCGGCGTGCTGGAACAGGCCGCGGGAGGCACGCTGTTCATCAGCGAAATCGACGACCTGCCCGCGAGCGCGCAGCGCATCCTGCTCGGCGTGCTCGAGACCATGCACTTCACGCGGGTCGGTGGCACCGAGCCCGTGGCCTTCAATGCGCGCGTATTCGCTTCGGCACAGCCCGGCATCGAGCAGCGCGCGGCCGACGGCAGCTTCCGCCGCGACCTGCTGTCGCAACTGAATACGCTGATCTTCCTGGTGCCGCCGCTGCGCGAGTACGCCGAGGACGTGCCGGAGCTGCTGCGCTACTACGTCGATCGCCTGGTGGATGCCGAGGGTCTGCGGTTTCGCAGATTCAGCGTGGCGGCGCAGAACCGCCTGCGCAACTACCCGTGGCCCGGCAACATCCGCGAAATGCACAATCTCGTGCATCGCCAGCTGCTGCGCGGCGGGCCCGAGGAGATCGAGCTCGAGGAAGTCGAGCGCGAACTCGCGGTGCGCACGCCGCAGGAAGAGCCGCTCGTGAAGCAGGACCTGCTGGCGCTGCCGCTGCGCGAGGCGCGCGAGCATTTCGAGCGCACCTACCTGCAGCAGCAGCTGCTGCTGTGCCAGGGCAAGGTCGGCCTGCTCGCCAAGCGCGTCGGCATGGAGCGTACGCACCTTTACCGCAAGCTGCGTTCACTCGGCGTCGAGTTCCGCAACATCGCCGACGACTGATGGACGAGCACGGCGCGCCGCATGGCGAGGCGCCCGTGGCGGTGTTCGTTGCGGACGACTTCGCGGCCTGCAACGAGCGCGCGTTCGTGCTGACCGCGGTCGGCATTCCCTTCCAGATCGCGCGCGCGCCGGCCGGGCACGCGCTGCTGGTCGATCCGGCGCAGGCCCGGGCCGCGCGCGAGCACCTCGCGCGCTATGCCGCCGAGCGCCTCGCCGTGCGCGCGGCCTCGCCGCCGCGCCGGATCGCGCATCCGTTCGCCTGGTTCGGCAGCCTGCTGTACGTGGTGGTGCTGCTCGCCGTCACCCTCGCGGTCGGCGCCGGCCTCGGTCCGCTCGATGCCTACGCGCGCGGGGTCGCCGACGCGGGGCTGATCCGCGCCGGTGAGTGGTGGCGTGCGATCACCGCGCTAACGCTCCACGTCGATGCGCCGCATCTCGTCGCGAACATCGGTGGTGGCGCCTGGTTCAGCTATCTCGCCGGACGGCGGCTCGGCCCGGGCGCCGCCTGGGCACTGATCGTGCTTGCCGCGATGGCCGCCAATCTGATCCAGGGCCTGCTCGGCCCGGTGCCGTATCGCTCGGTCGGAGCGTCGACCGCGGTGTTTGCGGCGCTCGGGTTGCTCGCCGCGCACTCCTGGCGCGAGCATTTTCCGTTGCGCGCGCGCTGGGCCGTGCGCTGGGCGCCGCTCGTCGGCGGCGTCCTGCTGCTCGGCTGGCTCGGCAGCTCCGGCGAAGACACCAATGTGATGGCGCACATCCTCGGCTTCAGCTGCGGCGCGGCGGCGGGGCTGGCGATCGCGCGCAGCCGCGTCGAGGCGGCGCTCGCGCGTGTGCCGCAGTGGGTCGGTGGCGCGCTCGCGATCGGCCTGGTGGTACTGGCGTGGAGCCTCGCGCTCGCGAGGGGGTAGGGGCGGCGGCGCCGCGCCCACGCCCTCACTGCGCGGTCCAGCCCCCGTCGATCGCGATCGCCTGCGCCGTCACATTGCGCGCCGCGTCGCTGATCAGGTAGGCCGCGAGCGCAGCGATCTCCTCCACCGTCACGAAGGCTTTCTTCGGCATCGGCTTCAGCATGATCTCGCTGATCACGCGCTCGGTGCTGAGCCCGTGTTCGCGAGCCTGCGCCTCGATCTGCCTCTCGACGAGGGGCGTGCGCACGTAGACCGGGCAGATGGTGTTGATCGTGATGTCGAGGTCGGCGTTCTCGAGCGCAAGCGTCTTCGAGAGGCCGATCAGGCCATGCTTCGCCGCCACGTAGGCGCTCTTGTAGGGCGAGGCGACCAGCGAATGGATCGAGCCGATATTGACGATGCGCCCGAATTTGCGCTCGCGCATGCCGGGCAGTACCGCGCGCGCCATGTTGGCCGCGCCGGTGAGCATCACCGCGACCAGCAGGGCCCAGCGATCGGCCGGGAAGTCCTCAAGCCGCGCGACATGCTGCAGGCCGGCGTTGTTTACCAGCACCTCGACGCGCCCCGCGGCGCGCACCACCGTGTCGATGGCGGCCGGCTGCGTCACGTCGAGGGCGATACCGGTGGCCTTGCCGCCGAGGGCATCGATTGCGTCGGCGACACGCAGCGCGGCGGCGCCGTCGCTGTCGGTGGCGATGACTTCGTGGCCGGCCGCGGCCAGCAACTGCGCGAGTTCGGCACCGATGCCGCTGCCGGCGCCGGTGATGAGGATGCGTCGTGTCGTCATGGGCTCAAGCTACCGGAGCGGGCCGCGTGCCGGCGCTGCTACCTTAGTACTATTCTGCATCGACGCGCGAGGCGTTGAACTTCCCGCATGACAACCACACACATCGCCGCCACCGCGGCTGCCGCTGCCCTCGTCGTGCTGGCCGGATGCACGGCGGGATCACGCCTCGAGCCTGCACCGCGCGCGACCGGGAGCGCCGCCGCCGCCGCCGTGCACCGCGCGCAGCGAGTCGGTGAGCCGATCCGCTACGAGTTCGATGGTGTCACCGACGACCTGCTGACCGCGGGCCTCGGCGCCGCCGGCCTGCTGGGGCCGGCGCCGGGATTCGCCGATGCGCGCAATCCGGGCGCGCTCGAGCTGCGCCGGCGGGCGATCTACATGAATTACCGCGGCCTGGCCGACCTCGCCGCAGCCCCCGGGGGTGGGTCGGCGGTGGCGGGCGTCGAGCTGCTCGTCGGGCTGTACACGCCGGAGACCGGCGCGTCGACGGCGATGCTGCAGATCCCGCGTGATTTCGACACCGCCAATCCCTGCCTGGTCGCGGTCGCGAGTTCCGGCTCGCGCGGCATCTATGGTGCGCTGGCAACCGCCGGCGGCTGGGGCCTGCGTCATGGCTGCGCCGTGGTGCATACCGACAAGGGAACGGGCAGCGGCGTGTTCGAGGTGGCAGGCGGCCGCGGGGTGCGCCTCGACGGCACGCTCGGTACCGCAGGCGATCCGCTGCTGTCGTTCGCGCCCGATCCGGCGGCCGTGGCCCGGCTTGCGGCGCAGCGGCCGCAGGCCGTGCTGTTCCGCCACGCCAACTCCGGCGTCAATGTCGAAGCGCACTGGGGCGAGTACCTGCTGCAGGCGATCGACGTGGCATTCGCACTGCTGAACCGCGAGTACCCGGATCGCGCCGCCGCTTTCGAGCCGGCCAACACCCTGGTGATTGCCGCCGGCATCTCGAACGGCGGCGGCACCGTGCTGCACGCGCTCGAGCGCGACGTGGCCGGCTGGATCGACGGCGCCGTCGTCTCGGAACCGAATGTCTCGGTGCCCGACACCGGGGCTTTCGGCTATCCGGTGCGGCCGTTGTATGAGCTGGTGCTCGAGCATCTGTTGCTGCAGCCCTGCGCGGTGCTGGCAGACGAGGATGCAACGGCGCCCTTCCGCGCCGCGACCGTCGCGGCGCGGCCGGCGCTCGAGCAGTGGTGCCGCGATCTCGTGGCGCGCGGCGAGCTGCCGGCGGGTGAGCCCGACGCCATCGCCCGCGCCGCGCGCGATCGCCTGATCGCGCTCGGCATCGAGCCCGATGCGCTGCGACTCGGGCACGTGAACGTGCACGCCTCGCTGTGGAGCGCGGTCGCGGTGGCCTATACCTCGGCGTACGCGCGCCTGCCACCCGATGAACTGCCCTGCGGCGTGAGCTTCGCGGCGACCGATGCCGCCGGCCAGCCGCGAGCGCTCGCCGACGAGGAACTCGCGCGCTTCTTCGCCGATAGCACCGGCATCGCACCGACCGCCGGCGTCAATCTCGTCGCGGCCGACGCGAGTGGCACGCTGCGCGTCGCGAATTTCGGCAGCATCGATCTCGCGCTCTGCCTGCGCGGCCTGCACGATCGCGTGGCACCGGGCCTCGCTGCGGCGCGCGCCACGCCGCGTGCCGACCCGCGCCCCGTGATCCTGATGCACGGGCGCCTGGACGGACTCGTGCCGGTGGGCCACAGCTCGCGACCCTGGTTCCACGCGAGCATAGTCGCCGGTGGTGAGACGGCCGGCGTGCGCTACTATGAAATCGAGCGCGGCCAGCACTTCGACGCGTTCCTGCCGGCGCCCGGTTTCAAGGACCACTATGTCGCGATGCAGCCGTACTTCGATACTGCGATGGACCTGATGGCCGCGCACCTGCGCACGGGCAGCGCGCTGCCGCCGAGCCAGGTGGTGCGCAAGGGCCTGGTCGCCGCACCGGGCGCGGATGCGATCACGGCTGAACGCGACGCTCTGCTCATCCCCCGCTGAGTGATACCGATGAGCGATTTCTCGACTTGCGACCTGTGCGACGCCCATGCGGAGGAGCTGCAGGTCGCGGTGCTCGGCCTCGGTGTACGCGCGCTGGTGAAGGCCGTGCCGATGTGACCACACCCGCCGATCACCGCGAGCTGGAATGGCAGCTGGCTGCCACGGATCTCGACGGTGTGCGGAAATGGCTGATGACGAAGCGCCCCGGCGCCGAAGGCTGGTACTGCAAGCCGCGCGCCACGGTCGAACATCACGATATCTATCTCGACACCGACGACTGGCGCATCCATCGCGCGGGCTTTGCGCTGCGCGTGCGCGATGCCTCAGGCAGGCATGAGGCGACACTGAAGGAGCTGCGGCCGGCGCGGGACGGCTTTGCCGACCGGCGCGAGCTGTCCGAACCGCTGGCGGATGCCGGGGACGAGGGCGTGGCCGCTTGGGTGGGCCCCGTCGGTGCGCGCGTGCGCGCGGTGGCGGGCGCCCGGGCCCTGCGCACACTCTTTCACGTGCGCACGCAGCGCGAGCGCTTCGGGATCGGGCGCGCTGGCAGTGACGCAGGCGCCGGCGAACTGGCGCTCGATTCCACGACGATCTCCGCGCCGGACGGCGCGGTGCGCGCGACGCTGCAACGGGTCGAGGTCGAAGCGTCGGGCAACGACAGCGAGCCGCTGGTCGAATTCGTGCTCGCGCTGCGGCGCGAGTGCGCGCTGGAAGCGGCAGCCGACAACAAGTATGCCTGCGGCCTGGCAGCGCTCGCACTCGTGCCACCCGCAGCGCCTGAGCTTGGGCCCACGGGGATCGATCGCGACCTGCGCATCGACGAAGTGGGCTACGCCGTGCTCCGCCTGGGTTTGCTGGCGTGGTATGCCAACGAGCCCGGCGCGCGGCTCGGCGACGACCCGGAGGCGCTGCACGACCTGCGTGTCGCAGGCCGGCGCATGGAGAGTGCGCTCGGTTTCTTCGAGGCCGATCTGCCGGCAAGGCTCGTGCGCCTGCGGCCGCGGCTCAAGCAGGTCGTGCGCACGCTCGGCGCCACCCGTGACCTGGACATCGCACTCTCGCAGCTCGAGGCATTCCGGCGCGAGCTGGAGCCTTTCAGGCAGGAGGCGCTGAACGTGCTGCGGGGGCGCCTCGAGGCCGAGCGCCTGCGTGCCCGGGCAAAGATGCTCCGCGCGCTCGATGCGGTCGCCACCCAGCGCATGCTGGCGCGGCTCGAACGGCTGATCACGCTGCCAGCCGGGCAGCGCAGGCGTTCCAGGCACCTGCCGGCGGTCGAGGTCATGCCAGACCTGCTGCGGGCGCGCTACCGCAAGTTGCGCAAGGCGATTGCGCCGCTGGCAGCGGATTCCCCGGCCGGCGAACTCCACGCCGCGCGCGGCAAGGTGAAGAACCTGCGCTACGCCACCGAGGCGGTGACGGCGATCTACGGCAAACCCGCCGAGGAGTTCCTGCGTGTGCTGCGGCAATTGCAGAACCGCCTGGGCGAGCAGCACGACGCCCATGTGGCGCAGGAGCGCCTGCACGCGCTCCTGCGGCACCCACCGAGGGGCGTCAACGGCGCAATGATGTTCCAGTTTGGCCGGGTGGCCGAACGCTATGCGGCGGCAGACCGGCAGGCGCGGCGCGGGATCGCCAAGCCGCGGGACAGACTGCGCAAACGCTGGAAGAAGCTGCGACGCAGGCTGAATGAGGCGAACGCGCCGGTAGCGATACCGGCGCGTTCTCTGGATCCCGACTCCAGACCCTGACCTCAGTACCGGTACGCCACCGAGAAGGTGTACGTGCGCGGCGGTCCGTAGTAGCCGATCTGGCTCATGTTCGCGAACACGCCCGTGGTGCCGAAGTCGTAGCCTGCGGTGCGATACCACTCGTCGGTCACGTTCTTCGCATCGACCGCGAAGCGCCAGTGTTCGTCAGGCGTCGTGTACGACAGGCCGAGGTCGAGCAGGTCGTACGACGGCTGGTCGGTGACGCTCACGAGCGTGAACGGTGGCGGGGCGATCGAGGTGTCGTCGCGCCACTGGTAACCCGCCCGCGCGATCGCCGTACCGCCGAATACGCTGAAGCGGTACTGCATGTCGGCCGAGAAGGTCCACTCCGGCGCGTTGATCACCGGTGTGACCGACTCGAAGTTCTGCGGCGGACCGGGCGCGGCCGGGTTCGACGCGAAGAACTCCTTGACGTCGGCATCGAGGTAGCCGATGGCCGTGGACAGAGTGAAGGCCTCGACCGGCCGCCAGGTCGCCTCGAGCTCCACGCCCTGGTTGACCTGTTTGCCGGCGTTCAGCACCGCGGTCGCGTTGCTCGGCACGCCCATCACCTCGACGAACTGCTGGGTCGTAACCTGCACGTCCTCGTACTCGGCATAGAATACCGTGGCGTTCAGCATCAGGCGGCGATCGAACAGCAGGCCTTTGATGCCAATCTCGTAGTTGTCGACCGTCTCCGGCTTGTAGCCGTCGCGGGTGCCGGGGAACACCGCGGCATTGCCGCGCATGTCGAAGCCGCCGCTCTTGAAGCCCCCGCTGTACTGCGCGTAGAGCATCACGTCGTCGGTCGCCTGGAAGTCGACGCCCAGCTTCGGCGAGATCTTGCTGTCGCTGCGGCTCTCGGTGTAATCGCTCAGGACCGAGAACAGCACGATGCCGGGCGGCAGGTTGTTGCGATCGAACATGCCGGTGTTCGACGGGATCTGGCCGAGGTACTGCGCGTTGTAGACCGTGGCGTCCTTCTTGTCTTCGTTATAGCGCGCGCCGAAATTCAGGTTCCAGCGATCGGTCAGCGCGAAGGTACCGTCGAAATAGGCCGAGTAGCTTTCGGTGTCCACCTCGCCCTGGGTCAGCTGGATCAGCCCGCCGAACAGGCCGCCGAGCACGGCGTCGAAGGAGCCGGCGGCGGTGCCGTCGAAGTAGTACAGGCCGCCGACGCCCTTGAAGCGCTCGCCGGTGTAGGTCGCCTGCACCTCGAAGCTCGTCTGGTCGTCCGCATACTGTGCTGGCACGTTGAACGAGTTGACATTGAGGGTCTCGAAGTCGAGGAAGGTCGTACCGTCGCCCTCGCGATAGGCGCCGACGACCTTGAGTGCCCACTGGTCATTGATGTCGGTCGTGAAGGTGGCCGAGACGCCCTTGTTCTCGAAGTCCTCCTCGTCGACCGGCATATCGTTGCGCACGTCATAGCGGTCGTCGAGGCGCGGGCCGAACACGTCATTCAGCCGCTGGCCGCCACGGACGTTCGATTCGTCCTTGATGTAATCGCCCATGATGCGCAGGCGGCTCGAGTCGCCCCACAGGAAGTTCACCTCGGCGCGCGCGGCGAGGATGTCCTTGTCGCTGACGTCGTCGCCGACGCTGTTGAACTGGTAGGGGTTCGCATCGGCCACCACTTCGCCGAAGCCGTCGCGGGTGAGCCGCGCGAGCGAGGCGCCGACATACACATGTTCGCCGAGGGCGGTCGAGGCCGCGAGCTTCGCGTCGAGCTGCCCGTAGCTGCCGGCCGCGAGCGTCGCGTTGAAGGCGGGTTCGCCGACGATGTCGCGGGTCACGTACTTGATTGCGCCGGCCAGCGTGTTCTTGCCGTAGAGCGTGCCCTGCGGGCCGCGCAGGATCTCGATGCGCTGCACGTCGTAGATGTCGAACAGGGCGCCCTGCGGGCGCGCGACGTACACGTCGTCGATGTAGATGCCGACGCCGGGCTCGAAGCCCCACAGCGGATCGTTCTGGCCGACGCCGCGGATGTAGGCATTGATCGTATTGCTGGTTGCGCGGCCGGGGTTGACCTTGATGTTCGGCGCGAGGCTGTTGATGTCCTCGAGGTTGTTGATCGCGAGTTCACGCAACTGCGCATCGGAGAATGCCGAGACCGCGGCCGGCACGTCCTGCAGGCTCTCCTCGCGCCGGCGGGTCGTGACGATGACCTCCTCCAGTGCCACGGTGGCGGTGGCGGAGGCGTCCTGGGCGAGCGCTGTCGCGTCGCCGCCACCAAGCGCGAGGCCGGCAATTGCCGCGATGGCGAACGGCGTCGTTTCTCTGATCGTCATGGGGTCCCCCCTTGCATGAATAGCCGGGACCGTACGCCGCCCCTCCCGTCGCTGCATTGGTACGTTAGTACTATGGAGGCCCCGCCCCCGGACCGGGCACCGTGGCGGCCCTATGCTCAGTCTCTTCGGACTGCTGCTCGGGCTCTCGCTGCTCGTGTGGCTCACCATGCGCGGCACCGAGCTGCTGGTCGCGGCGCCGCTGTGCGCGCTGCTGGTCGCGGCCATGTCGGGATTCGCGATGTTCCCGCAGCTCGCCGCACCCGATGCGCCGAGTTTTACCGCGAGCTACATGAAGGGCTTCGTCGACTTCGTGCAGAACTGGTTCTTCATGTTCCTGCTCGGTTCGCTGTTCGGCAAGATGATGGAGTGCACCGGCGCGGCCGACAGCGTCGCCAACTGGATCGTCGCAAAGCTCGGTGCGAAGCACGCGGTCGGCGCCGTCGTCGCCGCTTGCGCCGTGCTGACCTACGGCGGCGTGAGCCTGTTCGTCGTCGCGTTCTCCGTCTACCCGATGGCGGTGAGCCTCTTTCGCCGCGCCGACCTGCCGCGCCGCTTCATCCCCGCGACGATCGCCTTCGGTTCGGTCACCTTCACGATGACCTCGGCCGGCTCGCCCGAGATCCAGAACTGGATCCCGATCCGCTATCTCGGCACGACGCCGTATGCGGGCTGGGAAGTCAGCCTCGTCGTCGCGCTGTTCATGCTCGCGCTCGGCCAGTGGTGGCTGCTGCGCTCCGTACGTGCCGCGAGCGCCGGCGGCGAACGCTTCGAGGCGCGCGTGGCAGATCCCGAAGTACATGACCGGGATCTGCCGGCCGTATGGCGCGGGCTCGTGCCGCTCGCGGTCGTGCTGGTCGCTGCCTTCCTGTTGCACGAGCCACTCGCGGAATCGGCGCTGATCGTCGCGCTCGGCGCCGGCGTGCTGGTCGCGCTCACGCTGAACTACCGTTACGCGCACCGCGTCGGCGCGGCCGTGACGGCCGGTGCGCTCGGCGCGCTGTTCGCGATCGCCAATACGTCGGCCGTGGTCGGTTTCGGCGGCGTCGCGAAGCTCACGGTCGGCTTCCAGGCCGCCGTCGAGGCGATGACGAGCCTGCCGGGCAGTCCGCTGATCGGCGCTGCGATCGCCGTCAGCGTGATCGCGGGTCTCACGGGCTCCGCCTCCGGCGGCCAGTCGATCGCCCTGCCGCTGATTGCACCACACTATCTCGACCAGGGCGTGGACCCCGAGGCCCTGCACCGGGCGGTCGCCATTTCCTCGGGCGGCCTCGATTCGCTGCCGCACAACGGTTACGTCGTGACGACGATCCGCGCGATCTGCGGCGAGTCGTACGCTGCGGCCTATCCGTCCTTTGCGGCCTTGACGGTCGTCGTTCCCGTGCTCGGGACGGTCCTTGCGGTGGTGCTTTTCTCGTTGTGAGACGATAACGGTGGCATGTTGACACCGTGGTTCATCGCGCTCCTCGGGCTCGCCTATGTCGGCGTGCTGTTCGTCGTCGCGCACCTCGGTGATCGTCTGTCGGCCGAAGGCCGCGGGCAGTCCGCGCGCCCGTGGGTCTACAGCCTCTCTCTCGCCGTGTACTGCACCTCGTGGGCTTTCTACGGCACCGGCGGGCAATCCGCACAGCTCGGCTGGTGGCTGCCGCCAACCTATGTCGGCACGATCCTGCTTTTCGTGTTCGCCGCGCCGTTCCTCGACAAGATGATCCGCATCGGCCGCAGGCAGAAGATCACCTCCATCGCCGACTTCATCGCCGCACGCTATGGCCGCGACCCTCGTGTCGCGGTGCTCGTCACGATCGTCGCGGTGTGCGGTCTGACGCCCTACATCGCGCTGCAGCTGAAGGCGATCGACATCAGCTTCACGGCGCTCGCCGGGCTCGATGCGCCGGGAGCAGGCGGCGGTGCGGTGTTCGGCAATACCGCGCTGTACGTGACCTTGTCGATGGCGGCGTTCGCGATCCTGTTCGGTACGCGCCATGCCGATGCCACCGAGCATCACCCGGGCATGATGCTTGCGCTCGCGTTCGAGTCGATCGTGAAGCTGGTGGCGTTTCTCGCGGTGGGCGCGTTCATCACCTTCGGCCTCTTCGACGGTCCCGTCGATATCGCACGGCGCATCGCCGCCGATCCAGAGGTGCAGGCGATGCGCGAGGCGGCGAGGCCGGCGGGCCATTACCTCGCGCTGACCGTGCTCGGTGTGCTCGCGATCTTCTGTCTGCCACGGCAGTTCCATGTCGCGGTGGTCGAGAACTCCGGGCCGCGCGATCTGCGGGTCGCACGCTGGCTGTTCCCGCTGTACCTGATCGCGATCAGCCTGTTCGTGCTGCCGGTCGCGAATGCGGGACTGCTCGCCTACGGTGCCGGGGCCACCAACGCGGACCTGTTCCTGCTGCACCTGCCGCTCGCCAACGACCAGCCCGCGCTCGCCATGCTCACCTTCGTCGGCGGCCTCTCGGCGGCGACCGGCATGGTCATCGTGGCGTGCATCGCGCTCTCGACGATGATCTGTAACGAAATCGTGATGCCGACGCTGCTGCACGCGATGCCGTCGCTGCGTCGCCGGCAGGACCTGACCGGCCTGCTGCTGCGCGTGCGCCGCATCGCCATCGTGCTGCTGCTCGCTGCCGCCTATGTCTACTATCGCGGAATCGCCTACGCGGGTGCGCTCGCCGAGATCGGCGAGATCGCGATGGCGGCCGTCGCGCTGTTCGGGCCGCTGGTGTTCGCCGCGCTCTACTGGAAACGTGCGAGCAGCGCGGGCGCGCTCGCCGGGCTCGCCTGCGGCTTTGCGGCGTGGCTCTACACGCTGATCGTGCCGGTGTTCGCCGACGTCGGGTACCTGCCGGCCGGCATCGTGACGGCCGGCCCATTCGGCCTCGAATGGCTGCGCCCGACCGCACTGCTGGGGTTCGAAGGACTGAACCCGTTGGCGCACGGCCTCGCCGCGAGCCTGCTCGTCACCACGCTCGCGCTCGTGATCGGCTCGCTGACGCTGCGGCGCACGCTGGTCGATCGCATCCAGGCCGCGGTGTTCGTCGACGCCACCGACGACGGTGGCGGCGAGCACTACCACACGCATGCCGGTGCGCTCACGCTGAAAGACCTGCGCGCGCTCGTCGGCCAGTTCGTCGGCCAGCACCGCATCGATGCGCACTTCGCACAGTTCCGTTCCTCCGCGGGCGAGAGTGCGAGTGCCGGGCAGCTCGAATCGGTGCAGCGGCTGCTCGGCTCGGTGATCGGGGCCGCCTCGGCGCGGCGCGTGATCGACGCGGCGGCATCGGGCAAGGACCTCGTGTTCGAGGACGTGGTCTCGATCGTCGACAGCGCCTCGCGCGCGCTCGAGTTCAACCGCGAGCTGCTGCAGGCGACGCTCGAGAATGTGAGCCAGGGCATCAGCGTGGTCGACGCAGACCTGCGGCTGGTCGCCTGGAACCAGCGCTACGCGACCCTGTTCGACTATCCGCCGGACATGCTGCAGATCGGCAAGCCGATCGAGGAAGTACTGCAGTACAACGCGGCGCGTGGGGCGCTGAGCGGCGACGATGTCGACAAGCTCGTCGCACGACGCATGGCCCACCTGCGTCGGGGCACCGACTACGTCTATCAGCGCAATTCGCCCGACGGCACGGTGCTCGAGATCCGCGGCAACCGCATGCCGGGCGGCGGCTTCGTCACGAGCTACACCGATGTGTCGGAGTACAAGCGCGCCGAGGCGGCGCTGAAGGAGATCAACGAATCGCTCGAGCGGCGCGTCACCGAGCGTACCCGGGAACTCGCCGCGGCGAAGGTCGAGGCGGAGCGCGCGAACCTGAGCAAGACGCGCTTCCTCGCCGCAGCGAGCCACGACGTGCTGCAGCCGATCAACGCCGCAGGCCTGTTCGCCGGCGCACTGCTGCAGAAGCTCGAGCGGCCCGCGCAGAAAGCGCTGGTCGGCGATATCGAGCAATGCCTGCGTACCGCGGAGGGCGTGCTCACCGACCTGCTCGACATTTCAAAGCTCGATGCCGGCGTAGTGCAGGCGCAGGTCGGCGAGCTGCCGGTACAGGAGCTGCTCGGCGCCCTGGAGGGCGAGTTCGGCATGACGGCCCGCGCGCGCGGCATCGAACTGCGCGTGCGCGGCTCGAGCGCGGTCGTGCTGAGCGACGCGCGGCTGTTGCGCCGCATACTGCAGAACTTCGTTGCGAACGCGATCCGCTACACGGCGCAGGGTCGCGTGCTGGTCGGCTGCCGCCGTCGCGGCGAGCAGCTGCGCATAGAGGTCTGGGACAGCGGCAGCGGTATCGCGGCCGACCAGCTCGATCGCATCTTCGAGGAGTTCTATCGCGCGCCCACGGCGGGTGCGGCCGATGCCGTCTCGGGCAAGGGCTTCGGCCTGGGACTCGCCATCGCCGATCGCATCGCGCGCCGCCTCGGGCATCGCCTCGGCGTGCGCTCGACCGTGGGGCGCGGCTCGGTGTTCACGGTCGAAGTGCCGCTCGGCAGTGCGCGCGGCGCGATCGTGCGCCCACTGCGGCGCACGCGCGCGGTGGGCTCGCTCAATGGCGCACGCGCGCTGGTGATCGACAACGACCAGGCGGTGCTGCGCGCGATGCAGGTGCTGCTCGAGTCCTGGCAGTGCGAGGTACGCGCCGCGGCATCGGCGGCGGAGTTGCCCGACTTCGCCGGCTGGCAGCCCGACGTGATGATCGTCGACTATCACCTCGATCATGGCGTGACGGGTGTGGCGCTCGCTGCGGAAATCCGCGCACGCGCGGGGTTTCAGCTGCCACTCATCGTGATCACCGCCGATGCGGCAGACGCCATCAGGGAAGAAGTGGAGGCGTCCGGTGGCCTGTGCATGCGCAAGCCCGTGCGGCCGCTCGCCCTGCACAATGTGCTGCGGCGCGTGGTGCTGCACGGCCCCGATCAGCGATCGAGGGAGAGCTGGTCCGCGTCCTGAATCTCGAGCGACCCGTATAGAAGAGTCGCCTGGGTGCGATTGCGCGCGCCGAGCTTGGCGAGCGCCGCCGACACATGCGCCTTGGTCGTCTGCTCGGTGATGCCGAGCTCGGCCGCGATCTGCTTGTTCAGCTTGCCGCGCGCGAGCAACTCGAGCACGCGAAACTGCTGCGGCGTGAGGCTCGCGAACCGCGCCGCGAGCGATGCGGTGCCGCCCTCCGGCCCGGCCGGGTCCTCGTACGCGGCCGCCGGGAACCACTGCGTGAAATCGAGCACTGCGCGGATCGCGGCGACCAGGTCGGCGAGCGGCGCCGACTTCGGCACGAAGCCCGCGGCACCAAACTCGAGCGCCGCGCGCATTACCGCCGCGTTCTCGGTGCCGGAGACGACGATCACCGCGACGCCGGGATGCTGGCTGCGCAGCCAGGCGAGCGGCGCCAGGCTGCGGCTGCCCGGCATCATGAGATCGAGCAGCACGAGGTCGGCATCCGGATGGGCCGACACATCGGCGCGCAGGGCGTCGACGTCCGCCGCTTCGATCACGCGCGCATCGCCCACCGCTTCCTCGACGGCGCGCCGCAGGGCGGCGCGAAACAGCGGGTGATCGTCCGCGATCAGGACTGTTCGGCTGGCGGATTCATCCATGACCTGTCACCGTGGGTGATGAGCCCAAGTCTAAGGCACATGATGCGGGAAGGAGAGGCGGGCCGGCCTGTGCTAGGCTCTTGCGCCCGGCATCGCCGCTCCGCCCATGGTCTCCGCCGAACTTCTCGTCATCTTCGTCCTCGTCCTGCTGAACGGCTTCTTTGCGCTGTCGGAGATGGCACTCGTGTCCTCGCGCCGCGCGCGGCTGCAGTCCAGGGCCGAACAGGGCAGCCGCGGGGCGCGTATTGCGGTCGCGCTGCTCGAGGATTCCACCTCATTCCTGTCCGCGGTGCAGATCGGCATCACGCTGATCGGCATCGTCACCGGTGTCTACAGCGGTGCGACCCTCGCGGCGCATCTGGACGACGTGATCGCCGGCTGGGGCGTACCGATGACCTACGCCGAGGAGATCGCTTTCGTGGTCATCGTCGTCGTGATCACCTTCGTGACGCTGATCTTCGGCGAGCTGGTGCCGAAGCGCATCGCGCTCAACAATTCCGAGTCGCTCGCCATCGCGGTCGCGCCGGTGATGCTCGGCTTCGCCAGGCTGATGACGCCGTTCGTCTGGCTGCTGCGCGGTGCGGTCGAGCTCGTGCTGAAGGTGCTGCCGGTCTCGTCGGCCTCGGAACAATCGGTCACTGAAGACGACGTGCGGGCGATGATCGCCGAGGGCACGCGCTCGGGCGTGTTCCTCGCGAGCGAAAAGCGGCTGATCGAGGGCGTGCTCGCGCTGGCCGACCGGCATGTGACGACGGTGATGGTGCCGCGCCAGGATGTCGTGTGGCTCGATCTCGACGACCCGCTGCCGGAACTGTGGCAGACGGCGAAGCACAGCGGGCACGCGCGTTTCCTCGTCGCCCATGGCTCGCTCGACCAGTTGGCGGGCATGGTGACCCTTGCGAACCTGAGCGAGGCACTGCGTCGCGGTGCGCTCGATGCGGAGCACGACATCGAGCCCGCGCTGCATGTGCCGGACACACTCACGGTGATGCAGCTGCTCGACCAGTTCCAGCGCTCGAGCACGCACCTGGCCGTGATCACCGACGAGTACGGTGAAATCGAGGGCGTCGCGACGCCGATCGATATCCTGAAGGCCATCGCCGGCGAATTGCCGGACGTCGGCAGCCGGGAACGCCCCGAAGCGCTGCCGCGCGAGGACGGCGGCTGGCTGGTCGACGGTCATCTGCCGATCGACGAACTGCAGCGCGCTCTCGGCCGGCGCGACATGGCGTCCGGCGACTATCACACCGCGGCGGGTTTCGTGCTGGCGCGACTCGGGCGCATTCCGAAGGTGGGCGAGCTGCTGACCTGGCGCGGGTTGCGTTTCGAGGTGGTCGACATGGACGGGCGCCGCATCGACAAACTCGCGGTGGCGATCGTCAAGGCACCCGAATGATCCGCCCGTCGGCGCCGAACTCGAGCCAGCCGTAGGGCAATGCGGCGGCCGTCAGCTCGCGGATGAGCTGCAGCGCACGCTGTTGCGGGTCGATCGATGGTCCGTCGGGGCGCAGCTGGATCGTCGAATCGATATGCCCGCCGACGAAGCGGCCTTCGGCATCGAGCCGCGCCGTGACGATCGGCGCGATGCCGCGATTGCCCTCGACGCCGATGCCGTAATAGGTCGCGAAATTGCCGAGGCTGTAGGCGATCAGCCGGTCGCGATACAGCTCCATCGCGCGCGGCACGTGCGGCCCGTGGCCGAGCAGCAGGTCGGCGCCGGCGTCGATCATCGCGCGCGCGAACATCACCACATCGCCGCGATCCTCGCCGGCATAGAACTCGCGCGCGTACGGCAGCGCCTCGGCGCCCGCGCCTTCGCCGCCGGCGTGGAACGACACGATCACGATATCGTTCGCCGCGGCGAGCGAGCGCACGAACTCGACTGCGAGTTCGTGGTCGTTGAGCGAGTTCGCACCGACATTGGGCGCGAACGCGACCATCGCGACCCGCACGCCCTTCACTGTCATCCCGGCCCAGGTGCCCTCGCGGCCCGAATGGCGGATGCCGACGGCGTCGAGGGCGGCCATGCTCGAATCGCGCCCCTCCTCGCCGAAATCACGTGCGTGGTTGTTCGCGAGACTCACGAGATCGAAGCCCGCATCGCGCAGATACGCCGCATAGCGCGTCGGCGTGCGGAACACGAAGCAGCTCGTCGAGGAGCCGCACTGCTTGACCGGCTCGCCGCCGTCCATCAGCACGCCCTCGAGGTTGCCGAAGGCGACATCCGCGCCGGCGAGGATCGGCGTCACGTGGCGCAGGAAGCCGATCCCGTCGTCGTCCGGCAGGATGTTCTTCGGGAAGTCGGTACCGAGCATGATGTCGCCCACCGCGGCGATCGAGATGACGGTGGGCGGGGGCGCTGGAGGGGGTGGCGCAGCTTCCGGGGCGGGCGGCGATGGCGGGGGCACCGTCGCGCAACCGGCGAACAGCAGTGCGAGTGCGAGCGCGCCGAGGCTACGGGCGTGCAGGCTGGTCGTGCCCGAATGCGAGGGGCTGCGCCGTGGCTTCGGCTCGCAGTCCATCAGTCCCCGACCCGGATCACCAGCGCATCGATGTCGTTGGCGCGCAGCCGCGCACGCACGCGATTCAACTCGGCGAGATCGGCGATGGGACCGATGCGCACGCGGTGCCAGACGTCGGCGTCGACCGCGACGCGCTGCACGGCCGCCTGGATGCCCTGCAGCGCGAGCTGCGAGCGCACGCGTTCGGCATCGGCCTGGCCACGATAGGAGCCGGCCTGCAGCACGTACACGCCCGGCCGCTCGACCGCGGCGGGTGCGTCGGGCTTCACTTCGCGATCGCGCTCCGGCACCACGACCTCGAACTTCGGCAGCATCTCGTAGAAGTCGTATTGCCTGCCGGCCTCTTCGCCGGGCACTTCCGCGACCTGCTCATCCGCGGGCGCGGCCGCGACGCGCGGCTCGGGGCGCTCCAGCGCCACATCCCGCGCGGTCTGCAACGCGCGCTGGTTCATCACCACGTAGACGAGCAGCGCCACGCCGAGGCCGGTGGCGAGCCCGAGGCCGAACTGGCGCCAGCGTGCGAATTCGACACTGCCGCTGCGGGATCTCTTGAAGTCGCGTGCCGTCAGTCTCATGGCGAGCGCAAGCTTAGCGCGTCACATCGTCTCGGGTGCGGAAACGCCGAGCACGCCGAGGCCATTGCGTATCACCTGCTGCACGCCGAGCGCGAGCGCGAGGCGCGCATTGCGCAGTGGCGGATCCTCGACGATGAACTGCGCGGCGTTGTACCAGGTGTGGAAAGTGTTGGCGAGATCGCGCAGGTAGTGCACGAGCGTGTGTGGCGTGCGGTTCGCCGCCGCCTGACACAGCATTTCCGGGTAGCGCACCAGCGCCGTGAGCGCGGCCTGCTCGTGCTCGCCGGTGAGCAGGCCGAGGTTCGCCCGCGCCACGGCCTCGTCGTAGCGATAGCCCTTCGCGACCAGCTGCTTCATCACGCTCGACACGCGCGCGTGCGCATACTGGATGTAGTACACGGGGTTCTCGTTCGAGCGCGACTTGGCGAGCTCGAGGTCGAAGTCGAGCGGCTGGTCGTGGCTCCTCATCAGGTAGAAGAACCGGCAGGCGTCGGTACCGACTTCCTCGCGCAGTTGGCGCAGCGTGACGAACTGCGCGTCGCGTTTGCCCATCGGGATCTTCACCTCGCCGCGCCACAGGCTGACGAACTGGATCAGGATCACCTCGAGGCAGTCGGCGGGCTGTCCCATCGCGACGAGGCCGCCACGCACGCGCGCGACATAGCCGTGGTGGTCCGCGCCGAGCACATCGACGAGCAGGTCGAAGCCGCGTTCGCGCTTCTCGAGGTGGTAGGCGATGTCGGAAGCGAAATAGGTCTTCTCGCCGTTCGCGCGCACCACGACGCGATCCTCGTCGTCACCGAATTCGGTGGCGCGAAACCAGGTCGCGCCGTCCTTCTCGTAGAGCCGACCCTGGCCGCGCAGCACGTCGAGCGCGTGGTCGATCGCGCCGCTCGTCGCGAGCGTTCGCTCGGAGTACCAGCGATCGAACACGACGCCGAAGTCGGCCAGGTCGTTCCTGATGTCGGCGAGCATCGCCGCGAGCGAGAAATCGAGCACGCGCTGGTAATCAGAAGCGCCGAGCAGGGCGCGCATACGCTCGATGATCGCATCGACATACTTGTCCTTGTCGCCGCCCGCGGGTTCATCCGGCGGCAGGCCGGAGAACACGTCGCTGGCGGGACGGCGAAACGCCTCCTGCTGCGCGGCGTGCAGTGCCGCGCCCAGCACGCGCACGTAGTCGCCGCGATAACTATTCGACGGGAACTCGAGCGCCTCGCCGCAGGTTTCGAGATAGCGCAGCCACACGCTCGCGGTGAGGATGTCCATCTGCCGACCGGCGTCGTTGATGTAGTACTCGCGATGCACCACGTGGCCGGTGGCCTCGAGCAGGTTGCCCAGCGTCGCACCGAAGGCGGCCTGGCGCCCGGTGCCGACGTGCACCGGACCGGTCGGATTCGCCGACACGAACTCGAGGATGACCTTGCGGCCCGCGCCGAGTGTGGTGCTGAGCCCGTACTTCGCGCCCAGCTCGAGCGCGCGCCACAGCTCGTCGAGATTGGCATTCGCGTCGAGGTGGAAATTGATGAAGCCCGCGCCGGCGATCTCGGTGCGCGCCACCAGCCGGTTCGCGGGCAGCGCGGCGATGATCTCTGCTGCGAGTTCACGCGGCGGGCGGCCGGCGACCTTGGCGAGGCGCAGTGCCACGTTCGAGGCGAAGTCGCCATGCCGGGCGTCGCGGGTACGGTCCACCACGATCGCGGCGGGATCGGCGGGCGGCAGGCTGCCTGCCTCGGTGAGGCGCGCCAGCGCCGCGGCGAGGAGTGTTTCGAGCTCGGTTTTCAAGGAGTTGCGTCGTGAGTTGGGAGGCGCGCAATTCTAGCGGAACCCGGCGTCAACCGGGGTAGTCTCAGCTGCGTTATTCGGCTTGTACGCAACCCTCGATGGAGTTTCCTATGAAATCGACAGTCATCGTTCTCGCCCTGATGGCCGCGCCGCTCGCGGTGCTGGCTGACGACACGGAGCCCGGCCGCGGCCACATGGGCGGCTACCAGATGGGCGGCAAGAACCTCATCCAGACGCTCGACGCCAACAAGGACGGCAAGGTCTCGCGCGACGAGTCGAGCAAGGCGGCTGTCGAGCGCGCCAACCGCCGTTTCGACCAGCTCGACGCCGACAAGGACGGCTTCATTACGCAGGCCGAGATCGACGCGGCGCGCGACAAGATGCGCAGCGAGGTGCGCGGCGAGATGAGCAGGCGCGGCGCCGAGAACTGGAAGGCTGCCGACAAGGACGGCGACGGCGCGATTTCGCGCAGCGAAGCCGAAGCCGGCATGCCCATGCTGTTCCGCCGCTTCGACCAGCTCGACGCGAACAAGGACGGGAAGATCAGCCGCGACGAGATGCCGCAGGGCAAGCGCATGGACGACGGCAGGAAGGGGCCTCCGACGAGCTGATCCAGAGCGCTCTGGGCTGATCCACCGGGCGCCCGGCCAACACGCCGGGCGCTTGGCATGGCCGCGTCCTGCGTTCAGACTATCCGCAATCAGCGCTCCGCCAGATCGCCTGCAGGCGACCGAGAGCGCGCTCGAAATGTCTGCATACAGGGAGTGGCAGGTAATGAGTAATCGTCTCTCGTGGCTGTCCGGCGCGCTCGTCGCCGCGACGCTCATTCTCACGGCCGGGGCGAGTGCCGCGGAGCCCGTTCCGGCGGCAGGCCGCAAGGTCGTGCTGGATCTCGCGGGTGACAGGTTCCAATGGAAGATCGTGGAGGCGCCGGTGGCGGCTCCGGGTCCGCACCAGGTGCTCATGCGGGTGCGCGCCGTGGCGCTGAACCGCGGCGATGTCGAGGTCCTCGATCCGAAGTTCGGTGCGAAGGCGGGCCTCGTGGTCGCCTCCGACGCAGCCGGGGAGATCGTTGCCGTCGGCAGCGAGGTCAGGGATTTCCGTGTGGGCGAGCGCGTGAACACGCTCTATTTCCGGAACTGGACCGACGGCCCGCCGAGCGGGGAGAAGCTGGCCGCGACGCACGGAGCGACGGTCGACGGCGTGCTGGCCGATTACCTCGTGCTGGATGACACCGCCATCACGGCAATGCCGAATGGCCTGAGCTTCGAGGAAGCCGCCACCCTGCCGACCGCCGGCCTCACGGCGTGGATGGCGGTCAACGGGCACCGGGCGCTGCGTGCGGGCGACGTCGTGGTGGTGCAGGGCACGGGCGGCGTCTCGACGCTCGCGCTGCAGCTCGCGACCGCCCTTGGCGGGCGCGTCATCGCGACCAGCAGCTCGGACGGCAAACTCGCGCGCGCCAGGGCGCTCGGCGCGGAGGGCGGCATCAACTATCGAACCACACCTGCATGGTCGGCACGCGTGCTCGAGCTCACCGGCGGCCATGGCGCCGATGTCGTCGTGGATGTCGTCGGCAAGGCGGCGCTGCCGGAGTCGCTGCAGAGCCTGGCGTACGGGGGCACGCTGTCCCTCGTCGGCGGGCTCACCGGCTTCGACGGTCAGGTTCCGGCGATCCAGCTGCTGCTCAAGACCGCTCGCGTGCAAGGCATCTGCGTCGGCTCGCGCGCCGACTACCGGCGGATGGCGGAATTCATCGGGCAACGCGAATTCCACCCGGCGATCGACCGTGTGTTTCCGCTCGAGGAGTACGCGGCGGCGCTGGCGCACATGGAATCGGGGGACTTCGTCGGCAAAATCGTGTTGACGCTCTGAAGGCGCTGCCGGTTCAGAACAGTTCGAGCGGGTCCACGTCGAGTGCCCAGCGGACTCGACGTGCGCTCGGCAGCGCCTCCGCGAGCGGCAGCCAGGCATCGAGATAGCGATGCAGCGCCGCGCGGTCGCTGCTCTCGACGAGCAACTGCGCATGGAAGCGATCGGCGCGCCTCGCCATGGCCGCCGGCGCGGGCCCGAGCAGCTTCACCTGACGCGGTGGCGCGAGTAAACGCCGCGCCTCGCCGAGGAATTCCACCGCCGCATGCAGGGTGAGCGCCGAGGCGCGCACCGCGGCGAGCCGCCCGAACGGTGGCCAGCACGCGACCTGCCGCTCGGCGAGCGCCGTCGCGGCGAAACCTTCGTAGCCTTCGCTGAGCAGGCTCGCGAGCAGCGGATGCTCGGGATATTCCGTCTGGATCAGCACCTCGCCGGCGCGCGCACCGCGTCCCGCGCGGCCGGCCACCTGCACGATCGTCTGCGCGAGCCGTTCGGCGGCGCGAAAGTCCGTGCTGAACAGGCCATGGTCGGCGTTGAGTACCACCGCAAGGGTCACGTCGGGGAAATCGTGGCCCTTCGTCACCATCTGCGTGCCGACGAGGATGCGCGCCTCGCCCGAGGCGACGCGCGCGAGCACTGCGGCGAGCTGCTCGTCGCGCCGCACGACATCGCGATCGAGCCGGGCGAGGGCCACGTGCGGGAACAGCTCCGCGAGCGTGTCCTCGACCCGTTCCGTGCCCTGGCCCACCGCGCGCACTTCGTAGCCGCATTGCGGGCAGCGCGTGGGCAGTGCCGCGTCGGCACCGCAGTGATGGCATTTCAGGCGCGAGGCGCGCGCGTACACCGTCAGGCGCGCATCGCAGGAGCTGCAACCTGCGATCCAGCCGCAGGCCGTGCACGCAAGGGTCGGCGCGTAGCCGCGCCGATTCAGGAATACGAGCACCTGGCCGCCATCGTCCAGATGACGGCGGATCGCCTCCACCACGGTGGTGGACAGGCCGTGGCGCAGGGCCTCGGCGCGCAGGTCGACGAGCGTGAGTCGCGGCGGCAGGGCCTCGCCGGTGCGGCGTGACAGCGCGAGGCGCGTGTAGCGGCCGGCTTGCGCATTGTGCAGCGTCTCGAGCGAGGGCGTGGCCGAGCCCAGCACGATCGGCACGCCGGCGCGCTGTGCGCGCATCACCGCGATGTCGCGCGCCGAGTAGCGAAAGCCGCCTTCCTGCTGCTTGAAGGATGGATCGTGCTCCTCGTCGACGACGATGAGCCCGAGTCCCGGGAGCGGCGCGAATACTGCCGAGCGCGTGCCGAGCACGATGCGCGCGCGCCCGCTGAGCGCGTCGCGCCAGGCGTTCAGGCGCGCCGTGCCGGTGAGCCCCGAATGCATCGTCGCCATCGCCACGGCGAAGCGCGCAGCGAAGCGCCCGATCAGTTGCGGCGTGAGCCCGATCTCGGGCACCAGGATCAGCGCCCGTTCGCCGCGCGCGAGCGCGCGCTCGGTGAGCCGCAGATACACCTCGGTCTTGCCGCTGCCGGTGATTCCCTGCAGCAGGAAAGCGCCGAAGCGGCCGTGGCCAGCTTCGATCGCATCGACCGCGGCCTGCTGTTCGCCCGTCAGCTCGAACGGCGAGCCGTTCGCGATGGCGCCGGCGCCCGTCTCGGCGGGAGCGGCCTCGTCGGCGAGGTCGCGCGCGCAGGCCCAGCCGCGGCGGGTGAGGGCGGTGAGTGCCTCGCGCGCGCCCGTGCCGAGCGCGGCGAGGGCGGTCGCATCGAGGCTGCCGCGTTCGATCAGTTCTTCGAGGATCGCGCGCTGCCGGGGGGCGCGGCGCGGCTCGCCGGCGGTATGCGCGGCGATGCCCTCTGTGGTCGGTGACCAGACCTCGCGCACCGCGCGCGTGCGTGCGCCTTCGCGCGCGAGTTTCGGCAGCGCCGAAAACAGCACCTCGCCGATCGGGTGGTGGTAGTAATCGGCGGCCCAGCGCAGGAGCGCGAGCAGCCCTTCGTCGAACACGGGCTCGGCATCGAGCACCGCGGCGACAGGTTTCAGTTTCCCGGGCGGCAGCGCCGAGTCGACACCGATCTCGAGGGCGATCCCGATAATTTGCCGGCGCCCGAACGGCACCCGCACACGCGCACCGGGCCGCGGCACCTCCTCCCCGGCGAGATAGTCGAATGTCCTGCGCAGCGGCGTATCCACCGCCACCCGAATGATCGAAAGCCCGACCAAGAAAACCCTTTGCAAAACAACAAGTTGATTAAAGCTGCGGCGCCGGGTTCCGAATCTTTCGGTCATGGGCAGCCGTCAACGGCGCCGCGCCTGCCACGTTACTTTCTGTATGAACGCACTTGCGGCGTCGCCGCGCGCTTATAGCATGAGCTTTGCCCACGGCGACGGCCACGACATGCCTGATGCTCTTCGCGCGCGGAATGCCGCGTTCGACCGCTTCTTCATCGCCGTCGAGCGCAAGGCGTTTCGCATCGCGCGGCTTGCCCTGCAGAACGACGATGACGCGCTCGACGCCGTGCAGGACTCGATGCTGCAGCTGGTGCGCGCCTATGCCTCGCGCCCGCAAGCCGAGTGGAAGCCGCTGTTCTACCGGATTCTTGCCAACCGGACCCGCGATCTGCAGCGCCGGCGCAGCACACGCGGGCGCCTATTTGCCTGGTGGCCCACGGGAGGCGAAACCGACGATGGCGACGATCCCGCCAGCGCCGCGCCGAGCCCGGAGCCGGGTCCGGAACGGAGTCTCGAGCTCGGCCAGACTATGGCCCTATTGGATCAATTTATAGGACAATTGTCACATAAACAGCAGCAAGCGTTTCTGTTGAGAAACTTTGAAGACCTCGATGTGGCCCAGGCCGCCAGGGCCATGGGCTGTTCCGAGGGCAGCGTGAAGACCCATTATTCGCGCGCCGTACACCGCCTGCGCGCACGGCTTATGGAGGCCGAATCATGACCACCGGACGTGAAATCGAGCGGCAGGCGCGCGAGACGCTCGAGGCGAGCATCGAGCATCTCGACGCGCGCGTGCGCTCGCGACTCACCCGGGCGCGCCATGCGGCGCTCGATGAGTTGCAGCGGCGTGCGCGCCGCCCGGCATGGTTCGTCGTGCCGGCCGTGGGCTTCGCTGCTTCGGCCATCCTTGCGGTCGTGCTGTGGGCGCCGTGGTCCACTGTCCAGGATCCGGCCAACGGCACCGCGTTGACTGCGCTCGCGACCCCGGACGCTGATCTTGATTTCCTGCTGGGCGAGGACGTGTTCGCCGCGGTCTTCGAAGACCCGGCGGGCTAGGCGCCGCGGCGCATGCCCCGAGTGGGTGTCCGGTCACTCGCGCGCCAGCTCGCTCCCCGCCCTCACCACATCGGCCAGCGTGCGGCAGCCGAGCTTCTCCATCATGCGCGCCTTGTAGACCTCGACCGTGCGCGGGCTGATCTCGAGCCGCTCGGCGATCTCCCGCAGCTGGTTGCCCTGAGCCAGCAGGCGCAGCACGTCGCGTTCGCGCGAGGTGAGGCGCGCCAGGCGCTCGGCCGCCGCGGCCCGCGCCTGCGCCGCGGCACTTCGCTCGGCGTCGAGCTCGATCGCGTTGCGGAGCACGTCGATCAGCACGGCGTCGTCGACGGGCTTCTCGAGGAAGTCCACCGCGCCGTTCTTCAGCGCCGCGCGCGCGGTCGCGACGTCGCCGTGTGCGGTCAGCACGATGACCGGCAGCGGGATGCCGCGCGCCTTGAGCTCGGCCTGCAGATCGAGTCCCGACATGCCGGGCATCTGCAGGTCGACGAGAACGCATCCCCGCCATTCGCTGCGACAGGTGTCGAGAAAACTCTCCGCCGAGGCGAATATCTGCGCACGCAGGCCGTGCAGGGAAATCAGCAGGCTCAGCGCGTCGCGGATCGCAGCGTCGTCATCGACGACGAAGACGACGGCTTCACTGTTCATCGGCTTGCGCCACCTTCAGTCGCAGGGTGAAACGCGCGCCGCCCGTCGCCGCGACCGGTTCGTACTCGAGATCGCCGCCCTGCGCGCGCAACAGCGAGCGGCTGATGGCGAGCCCGAGTCCCATGCCGCCCGGCTTGTCGGTGACGAAGGGCTCGAAGATGCGCGGCGCGATCTCGGTGGCGACACCGGGCCCGGAGTCGACCACGCTCAGCAGTACGTCGTCGCCGCGTTGTGCCGCGGTGATGTCGATGCGGCCTGATGCGTCGGCGGACAGGGTGATCGCATCGATCGCGTTCGAGACGAGGTTGTGCAGCACGATCTCGAGCTGGGTCGGATCCGCCGCGACTCTCGGCAGGCCGGCGTCGAGACTGCAGACGAGTTGCACGCGCGCGCGCCGCAGACGCTCGTGCAGGGCCGCACCGACGATTTCGCACATCCTGGCGAGCGACAGCGGCGCGCGCGCGGCCGCGCCGGTGCTGTAGAAGTCGCGCAGGCGGCGCAGCACCTCCGAGGCGCGCAGGGCCTCGCGCCCGGCCTTGTCGAGCGTTTCGGGCAGGCGCGCATCCGGCTGCGCGGCGAGCATTTCCGCGGCCCGCAGATAAGAGACCAGCGCGGTGATCGGCTGGTTCAGTTCATGGGTCAGCGCCGAGGCCATCTCGCCGGCGGTGGCGAAGCGCATCGCGCGGGCGAGCGCCGCGTCGCGCTCGCGCAGCTGCTCCTGCGCGCGCTGGCGCTCGCTGACCGCGGCGCCGAGCAGCAGCGCGGTGAGGTTGAGTGTCAGCATCAGGAACTGCAGGTCGAGCAGCGGCGCGGCCATGCCTGCCTCGGTGACCATCAGCGCAAGTCCGATCTGGATCACGAGCGCGCCGACCACTGCACCGACGATGCCCCAGCGCAGCGCGATCCAGATCATCGGCACGAACAGCGGATAGAAGAAGCGCAGCGCCTGGTCGGACAGCAGGCCGAAGATGATCCAGATCGTGGCGCCGAGTACGGCAACCTGCAGCAGCGCCTCGCGCCAGTGCGCGCGCAGCGCCGCGAGTCCGGCGCGCCACTGCGGCGCCCATATCAGCAGCGGTGTCAGCGTGAGGACGCCGTTGAAGTCCCCCACCCAGTAGCGCGCGACGCCGCCGAGCGCGACCTCCCCGGGCAGCGCGCCCATCGCCAGCATGATCGCGATGAAGCCCGCGCCGACGAGCAGCGTGGCGACGAGGCTGGCGCCGACGAAGCGTGCGGCGTCGCCGGGCGAGGGCAGGAAGCTTGTGCGCTTGCGCCGCAGTACTTCGGCCAGCGCCGCGTATGCGATCGCGATCCAGATCGAGGTGGTGATGGCCGCGATGCTGCCCGCGGGCACGTCGCGCACGACGATCTCCGACAGCAACGCCGCGGCGGCGACGGCGAAGGCGCCGCGGCGTCCTTCCCAGAAGAGGAATGCGAGCGCGACACCGGTCTGCGGATTCCACGGCGTGATGCCGAGCTGCAGCACCGGCTGCAGATAGCTGAGCCAGTCGATGAGGACGTAGGCGGTGATGAAGAGTGCGGCGCGAAGGAGATGGCCGGAGCCGGGCATGGGGTACGCCCGGCTCCGGCCGGAATCGGGTCCGCCCGCCAGGACGGGCGCGCCGGATTCCCCACTCTCTCGGGGAGAAAGGCTAGGTGCCGGCTCCGGCGTGGGCAATTCGGCGGCCCCCGTACGGGCTTGCCCGTATGCACTGGCCATGGCTTACGGAGCCACCAGCGCTCCGGCGCGCTGCAGCGCTTCCTGCGCTTCGACGTTGCGGCCGCGCGCGCGCAGCGCGAAGCCGATCAGCTGCCAGGCGCTCGCCTGTTCGCGCGGCGCACCGGCGGCGAGCGCCAATGCGCGCCGTCCCATGTTCTCGGCCTGGACGGGGTCGCCGCTCGCGAGTCGCATCTGGCCCATTTCGATCCAGACGAGCGGATTGTCGGGCTCGATGCGCAGCGCGCGCTCGAGCGTGGCTGCCGCGGCGTCGAAGTCGCCCTTGGATGTCGCGGTGCGCGCCTGCACGACGAGCGCGTTGGTCGCCGGGCTCAGTCGATGGCTCCTGGGTGGCGGCGCGGGTGGCGGAACCGGAGCCGGCGTCGCCGGCGGCGTCGGCTCGGGCACGGCGCTGCCGGGCTGCTCGGGCGTCGTCGTGCCGGGCTGGCTCGGTGTCGTCCCGCTGGACGGCCGGTAAAGGGGGGTCGAACAGGCCGCGAGCGCGAGGGCCGCTAGCAACAGTGGCGCGGGGAAAAGGAAACGTCGCATCAGCGGATGATGCCACGGAGCCAGTCGCCGATCCCGGATGGCGGGGCGCAGCCGGCCAGGAAGGGCGGGGAGGTCCCGCGCGGCACCGCGACGATCACTTCGTCCTGCGAGCAGCCGGTCGTGACACGCAGTCCGGAGGCATAATCGATCGGCAGGTCCTCGAGCGATTCCGGCATCGGCGGCTGCCACGAGCTCGTGTCGAGTGCGGACATGATCTTCTGCCACACGATCAGCGATCCGCTCGAGCCGGTGACGCCGGTCGGGCGATTGTCGTCGTAGCCGATCCACACGACCGCGAGGTGTGTGCCCGAGAAGCCGGCGAACCAGCCGTCGCGCAGGTCCGACGAGCTGCCGGTCTTGCCCGCGACGATGAGCTCGCGTGGCAGCCGCGCGGCGGCGGCGCGTCCGGTGCCGCGCGCGATCGCGTAGGTGAGCATGCGATCGATCTGATACACCGCGTCGGGCGCGGCGACCGGCTCGACCTTCACCGGGTAGGCCCCGATGCGCTCGCCCTGCTCGTTGACCACCGCGCGCACCGCGCGCAGCGGCACGTGGAAGCCGCCGTTCGCGAGCCCGTTGTACATCTGCGCGACGTCGATCGGTGGGAGGTCGACCGCGCCGAGCAGCAGCGAGGGCAGGGCGCGCGGCTCGGTCTCGAGGCCGAAGCGCGTGAACATCTGCGCGACCTTCGGCACGCCGACATCGAGTCCGAGGTGCACGGTGGCGAGGTTCAGCGATTCGCTGAGCGCACGCACCATCGACACCGGCCCGTTGGCGTTGCGCGAGAAATTCTGCGGGCGCCATACATTGTTGCGCGACAGCGGCACTTCGATCGGCGTGTCGTCGAGTACGCTGGTCGCATTCCAGCGGCCGGTCTCGATCGCGGCGAGGTAGACGAACGGCTTCACCAGCGAACCGATCGGCCGCGCGCTCGCGAGTGCGCGATTGAGGCCGTCGAAGCTCACGTTGCGTCCGCCCACCATGGCGATCACCTCGCCGCTCTGCGGCAGCGTGACGATGCTCGCGCCCTCCAGCCCGGGCCGGCCCTCGTCGGACCTGGTCCGCTTGTCGAGCCGTCCGATCTCGGATTCGAGCGCCTGCTCGGCCGCGACCTGTGCGCGCGGATCGAAGCTCGTGAAGATGCTGAGCCCGGCCTCGGTGAGGTCTTCCTCTTTGTAGTCACGTCGCAGCGTGCGGCGCACGAAGTCGAGATAGGCCGGGTAGTAGCCGCCCGAGGGGCGCGCGGCGACGCCGAGCGGCTGCGCGGTGGCCTTGCGCGCTTCCTCGGCACTGATGAGCTGCTGCTGCGCGAGGATGCGCAGCACGAGGTCGCGGCGCTGCTGGGCGCGCCCGGGATGGCGGCGCGGATCGTAGTACGGCGGGCCGCGCACGATCGCGACGAGCAGCGCGAGCTCGGCCGTGTCGAGCTCATCGAGCGGCTTGGCGAACCAGAACTGGCTCGCGAGTCCGAAGCCGTGGATGGCGCGATCGCCCTGCTGGCCGAGGTAGATCTCGTTGATGTAGGCCGTCATCAGGTCGCGCTTGTCGTAACGGGCCTCGAGCGCGAGCGCCATGAAGGCCTCCTCGACCTTGCGCCCGAGCGTGCGCCGGCCGTCGAGGAAGTAGCTCTTGACCAGCTGCTGCGTGAGCGTGCTGCCGCCCTGCTCGACACGACCGGCGCGCAGATTCACCCAGAAGGCGCGGGCGATCGCCTCGAAGTCGAGGCCGTGGTGAGCGTCGAACTTGCGGTCTTCGACCGCCTTGATGGCGGCCGGCAGCATCTGCGGCACTTCCTCCGGCGTGAGCACGATGCGGTCCTCGCCGTGGATCGGGAAGATGCTGCCGATCAGCAGCGGATCGAGGCGGAAGATCGGGATGTCATTGCCGCGCGCATCGCGCAGGCTGGCGATCACGCCACGTTCGAGAGTCAGCGCGATCACCTGCGCGGGGCGCAGCTCGTCGGAGAAGCGCGCTTCGCGCACCGCGATCTCGAAGCGCCCGCGGCGGCGGCGCCAGGTGCCGGGCCGGGTGAGCGTGTTCGTCTCGCGATACTGCAGCCGGTCGAGCTCGGCAATGAGCTCGTCGGTCGAGAAGGCGAGGCCGGCGTAGAGTTCGAGCGGCGCCGCGTACACCTTGGCGGGCAGCGTCCAGCGCCGGCCTTCGAACTGCGCCGCGACCTGCCGGTCGTAGTAGAAGAGTGCGATCACGAACGCGACCGCCACCGCTCCGGCGAGCGCGCCGACGGCGATCCCGGCATTCTTCAGGATGTTCTTCGTGCGGCGCTTCATGGCGCCATGTTAATGAAAGCCGGGCCGCACATAGGCGCCGAATGTCAGGTAGAAGGATTGCTCGCCGCCTTCCGCGTAGCCGAAGCCGAACCGCAGCGGTCCGAGCGGCAGCGGCACGCCGACGAATACGCTGCCCGCCCGGATCAGGTCACGGGCGGCGATGTCCTCGAAGTCCTCCCACACATTGCCGGCCTCGAAGCTGGCACCGACATAGAGCGGCATCCTGAAGAGCGATCGGGTACTGCCGAAGCTGCGGTAGTAGATGAGCCGGCCGAACACCATCTGGTCGCCGAGCAACTGGTCCTCGCCGTAGCCCGAGAGATAGGTGAGGCCGCCGAGGTTCGCCATGGTGCTGAACGCGGCGATGCTGTCGGTGGACACCGAGGCACGCGCGCCGATCGAGACGGTATTGCGGCCGAAGGTGAACGCCTGGTCCAGGGCGAGGCGCGCGAGATCGCCGCGCTCGTGGGCACCGAGGGCCGCCCTGAGCCAGCCGTAGCTCGCCTCGAGGCGCAGGCCGCGCGTCGGGAAGGCGACATTGTCGAGCGAGTCGTACAGGAATTGCGCGCGAATGCCCGCGACATCGGCGCGCATCGATTCCGGCAATGAGGGATCGCCGACGAGCAGCTTGCCGCGATCGTGGAAGCGCGACGCGACCAGCGACAGGCGCAGGTTCTCGCCGAAGTCGCGGCCGAAACGCAGCTCGCCGCTGCCGGTGTCCACCCGGTAGCGCGCGATCTCGGTATCGCCGAGGCGCGTCGGCTGGTTCATCGCGATGTACTGCAGTTGTGGTGCGATGAACCAGCGGCCAAGCTTGCCGAAGGGCGCGTAGTACTCGGAGGTGATGCCGCTCTCGCGGCCGAGCTGCAGCAGGTTCCGCCACTCGGCCCCGGTCGAGCTGAGGCCGGTCATGCGCACTTCCGCATTGAACTGGTAATCATCGCGGCCGGCAAAGTCGTCCTCGAACTGCAGACCCATGCGCAGATAGGTCGGGCCCCAGGCTTTGTCGATCGGCCGCACGATCAGGCCGAACTCGCCGTCGCGCTCCTCGAGTCGGTAGTCGATGCGCTCGTAGGTGCCGCCGCCGAACGCGCGGCCGATCTGGTCGGTGACCGCCTCGAGGTCGAAGCGCTTGTCCTCCTGGACTCCGAGCCGGTCGCGAACGAGCCCGGCGGTCCGGCTCGTGTCGCTGCGCACGTCGACGAACGCGATGTGCGGATTGCCGAGCGGCTTGCGCGCCTGGGTGGCGCGGTGCGCCGCGAACTCCTCGGGGCTCGCGGCGAGCGCGCGCAGTTCCCCGATGTGGGCCGCGACCGCGGCCTCGCCTGCGAGCACGGCCTCGCCGACCTTGGCGAAATCGAGCGAGGCGATATCCGGCATGTCGGGGCGCAGTTCGACGTCGCGCTCGGTCAGCGTGGCGAGCACGCGCGCGCTCTCGCGATCGACGAGGCCCGAGAGCACCTGCATCATAAACGACACCGGCGAGCCGAGCTTGTCCTCGGGCAGCAGCGGCTCGCTCACGTTGACGACGATCAGCCGGTCGGCGCCCATGGCGCGCGCGACGTCGACGGGGATGTTGTTCGTGATCATGCCGTCGACGAGCAGGCGGCCGTCGTAGCGCACCGGCGCAAAGGCGCCGGGGATCGATGCGCTCGCCAGCACCGCGGCCGTGAGGTCGCCTTCGCTGAACACCACCTCCTGCGCCTCGCCGACGTCGGTGGCGACGCAGCGGAACGGAATCGGCAGGCTGTCGAAGCTGATGCGCTCCTCGGTCTGCACCAGCAGTTCGCGCAGGATGATGTTGAATTTCTGGCCGACCACGATGCTCGGCGGGAGTTTCACGCCGTCGCGGCCGATGCCGATTTCCTGCGGGATCAGCTGCGCCCCGTCGAGTTCCTTCTCGCGCATCGGCATCGCATCGCGCGTCTCGCCGTCGCGGAACACGTCGCGCCAGTCCATGGTGTCGAGAATGTGCTGGATCTCGTCGACCGTGTAGCCGGAGGCGTACAGCGAGCCGATGATCGCGCCCATGCTGGTGCCCGCGATGTAGTCGATCGGGATTCGTTCGCGCTCGATGGCGCGCAGCACGCCGACGTGCGCCGCGCCGCGCGCGCCGCCACCGCCGAGCACCAGGCCGATCCGATCACGCGCCGTCGCGATCGGCGTGATGAGCACACTCAGGAGCGCCAGGGCCGCAACAGGCCGGCGCCACCGCGATTTCTGCCGCATGGGGTCACCTCTCGCGCAAGCGTAGCGTGAATCCCGGCCGCCGCGATAATGGTCCGGCGAGAGCTGATGCGCGCGGGATCGTGCGGGGCAAGGGCACGGGGCGGCGGGCGCCGGGCCGGTGCGGCATAATGTCGAGCAATGGAGCGCGATTACCAGGCCCCATGGGGCACGATGGTGCGCATCGGCACCTGGGCGACGCTGGCGCTGCTGGGCGCCATCGCCGCGATGGGCTTGCTCATTGGCCCGCGGCAACAATTGGCATGGAAACTCGCGATGATCGGTGCCCCGTTGTTGCTCGTCGCATCGACACTGCCGTTCGCGATACGCGGCTACACCCTGACGGGCCGCAATCTCGTCATTCGCCGCCTCGGGTTCGACACCACGCTCGCGCTCGACGACCTGCGGGTCGTGCGCGGGGTGGCCGACGATGTGCGCGGCTCGCTGCGTCTCTGGGGCAACGGCGGGTTGTTTGCGATCACCGGCTGGTTCTGGAACCGGCGGCTCGGGCGCTTCCGCATGTTTGCGACCGACCTGTCACGCGCGGTGTTGCTGGAGTTTGCACGCCGCAAGGTGCTCGTCACGCCGCACGATCCGCAGGCGTTCATCGTGCACGCGCGCAAACTGATGGCGATGCGTTGAGCGGAGGGGACGATGGCCGATGATCGAATCGAGCTGCTCGAAACGAAACTGGCGCACCTCGAGCTGGCGCTGCAGCAGCTGAGTGACGAGATGGCGCGCCAGCAGAAGGACATCGAGCTGCTGCGCGAGCGCGGCCGCCAGCTCGAGCGGCAGATCGAAGCCGCGGCGCAGGAGGCGGCCGGTGCCTCGGCCACCGCGATCGAAATCCCGCCGCACTACTGAGCGCGGCTCGCCACCAGTTTCTCGTCGATGGCCCGCGCCCGCGCCACCGAGGGCCGTGCATTCCAGCGCTCGACATAGCCCTTGATCGGCTCATCGGCCGGCACCAGGCCGAACGCGGTGATCCAGGTGAGCGCCGTGCCCCACAGCACATCGGCTGCGGTAAAACGCTCGCCGAGCAACCACGGCCCCTGTGCGAGCTGGCCCCTGAGCGTCGCGATCGTGGTGTCGTAATCGCCGTAGGGCACGGTCGCCGGCGGGCCGGGCTCGCGCTTCAGCGCGCGATCGACGACCGCCGGCTCGAAGGCCGAACCGTAGAACACCAGCCAGCGCAGGTACGGTCCGCGCAGCGGATCGCCGATCGGCGGCGCAAGCCCGGCGGCAGGATAGAGGTCGGCGAGGTAGATGAAGATCGCGCCCTGTTCGGTGACGAGGGCATCGCCGTGGCGCACGGCCGGCACCTTGCCCATCGGATTCACCGCGAGGTATTCCGGGCGGCGCTGCTCGCCGCCCTTCATGTCGATCACCTGCAGGTCGTAGGGCACGCCGAGTTCCTCGAGGAGCGCGAGCGTGCCGGTCGAGCGGGTGTTCGGAGAATGGAAAAAAACGAGCCGGTCCTGCGATGTCATCTGCGCCTCCCAGCGCCGGGTTCTACCAGGTAATGCCGCCGATGTAGCCGCCTGCCGCCGGGAAGAACGGCAGCACTTCGATCGTTTCCCACACGCCCGCCCTGAAATACGGGTCGCGCTCGGTGAGCTCGCGCGCCTGCCGTTCGCTCTGCGTGCGCAGCAGCAGCACGCTGCCGATCGGACGCTTGCCCGCCTCGTCGAACAGCGGCCCCGCGACATGCAGCTCGTCGATGACCTGCTCGATGTGGCGCAGGTGGTCGGCGGTAGCTCCCTTGCGCTTCTCGGCGCCGTCGGGCGCATCGCGGCAGATCACGATGTAGCAGGCGGTCGGATATCTCTCGTGTACGGGTGTCGTCATGGCGGGTCTCATCCGGTGGGCGGGATGTTCTCATACATCGGAAAACCCTGATCGAGTGATGCCGGAAGACTGGGACATACTGGCTCTCTCGGCAACCCGAGTTGCTCCGATTCCCACAAAGGCGACTTGTTCAATGATAGACCTGCACACGACCCCCACGGCCAACGGTCTCAAGGCCTCGATCATGCTCGAGGAGACCGGTTACGAGTATCGCGTCCACAAGATCGCCCTCACCAAGCGCGAGCACCTCTCGCCCGGCTATCTTGCGATCAACCCCGTCGGGCGCATCCCGACGATCGTCGATCATGACACGGCGAGCGGCAATCCACTCACCGTGTATGGCACCGCGGCGATCCTGCTCTATCTCGCCGAGAAGTCGGGCAAGCTGCTGCCCGCGGACCTCGAGGCACGGGCACGCGTCTTCCAGTGGCTCGGCATCATCCAGGCCGACCTCGGCGCGGCCTACACCGGCCAGTTCGTCTTCAACCTGCTGGCGCCGGAGCCCATGCCCTGGGCCGTGGAACACTACAACGCGCTGTGTCTGCGCTTCATTGCACCGATCGAGCAGCAGCTCGGGGCGACCCGTTACATCGCGGGCGACGAGTACACGATTGCCGACGTGCTCGGTTATCCGCTCGCCACCGTGTCGATGCTGCGCTACCCCGGCAACCTCGATGCGTATCCGAACATGCGGCGCTGGGTCGCCGAAGTGGGTGCGCGCCCGGCGGTGCAGAGGGGCATGAAGGTCGGGACCTGAAGGCCCCGCCCCGGTCACCCGGGTTGCAGCGCGAGGCGGTCGGCCAGCCGTTGTCCGGCATGCATGCGTCCCGGCATGTTGCGGCGGATCCCGAACCTATTGCACGAGTCGGATCTGCAGTTCCCGGCGCCTGTAGTCGAGGATCATCGTGTCGAGGATTCCGAGCACGTCCATGCCGATCATGATTGCGGGGTCCTCCGTCAAGCGCCAGTGCTGGAAGATGAACAGGTCGACGAAGGTGATCTGCGCGTTCTTCACCGTGACATTGCCGAGGTAGATCGGCGGCACGCTGCTCGTCGCCCCCTCCTGCGTGTCACCGGTGACACCGATGATCACGTCGCTCTCTTCTTCGAGCCGCCGCCGCGCCTGCAGTGCTTCGCGCAGCGCGAGGTTGCCGGTCGTCTGCTGCGCACCGGTGTCGATGATCGCGCGCACCGGGATGCGTCCCACCTGCGCAGAGATGGTCGGGACATGGCCGCGGATCAATCGCAGCGGCAGGGACGTGTAGCCCGCGGGGGCACGCTGGTTCCTGGATCGCGCGATCGAGATCCGATCGTTGCGAAACTCGATCTCGATGCGCCGGTCCTTGAGGCCGCGCGCGGCGAGCACGCCTTCGGCGCCGCCGAAGGCATCGGGGACCACCAGGACCTTGGCGGGCTCGATTGTCAGATCGCCGATCTCGAGGCGCTCGACATCGACGATCGGCGCCTGCGCCTCGCCCGTCATGCCGCGCAGCAGGACGGTCGGCGCCGTCTCGACCGGCAAGCCGAGACGCTGCGCGGCATCCGTCGTGACGGCCGAGCGGCTCGCCCCGGTGTCGAGCACGAGTCGCAGCGGCCCCTGGCCATTGACGTAGACCGGTGCCCACACGCGCCCGATGCGGTCGCGCAGCGTGGGTGCGACGTAGCGTGGCTCGGGCGCAGCGATGATGATCTCTTCGACCGGTTCGGCGACGCGGTCGGGCTGCGACGGCTCGGGGGTTTGTGCCATCGCGGCCTGCAGGCTCAACGCCGTCGGGAGCAGCAGGTTCTTCACCTTGCCAGCATAACGCGCCCGCAAGTCAGGGGTGTGACGCCGCCGGCGCAATGCGGCAAAGTGCGCCGATGCCCTGGCTGACCAAATCCCGCTTCATGTCCGGCCGGCAATGCGCCAAGCGGCTGTGGTTCGAGGTCAATGCGCCGCTTGAGGTCCGCGAGCCCGAGAGCCTCGCGATCCTGCAGGGTCGGGCCTTCGACGATTTCGTGCGCAAGCTCTGGCCCGGCGTGGTGATCGATCGTGAGCGCGGCATGCCGGCCGCCATTGCACAGACCAGTCGCGTACTCGCCGCGGGCGGTGTGCCGGTGCTGCACCAGGCCGCCGTTCGCAATGGCGAGTTCGCCATCATCGCCGACGTGCTGCGCAGTGACCGCGGCGGCGCGGAACTCGTCGAGATCAAGGCATCGACGAGCGTGAGGCCGGAGCACGTGGCGGATGCCGCCTTCCAGGTGCTCGTGCTGCGCGGCGCGCGGGTGCGGGTCGAGCGTGCGCGCATCGGCCACGTCAACAGCGCGTTCACGCTGCAGCGTGCAGGCGAGTATCACGGCCTGCTCATCGAGCAAGACATCACGGCCGAAGTCGAGGCGCTGCTGCCGGCGCTGGCGGATGAGGCCATCGTCCTGCATCGCGTGATGTCGGCGCGCGAGACGCCGCAGATCGCAATGGGGCCGCAGTGCCGGGTGCCTTACGAGTGTCCGTTCAGCGGGCGCTGCTCGGGCGGCGCACCGGCGAGTGACCTCTCGACGCACAAGGATCCGCGCGTGCGCGCGGGTGCCGCGGACGGCACGACATCCTTCGATCCGGGGCAGGCCGCGGTACTGCGCGGGCATCCCTGGCCGCGCAGCTACCTCGATTTCGAGACGATCGGTTTCGCCGTGCCCGAGGTCGTGGGCACGCGGCCGTACGAGCCGCTGCCGTTCCAGTGGTCGCTGCACATCGAGGCCGCCGACGGCGGGTTGCGGCATGCCGAGTACCTCGCCACCAGGCAGTTCGGCGATTTCGCCGCGCTGTCGAAGGCGCTCATCGCAGCGGTGCCGGACGAGGGCCCGGTGTACGCCTACAACGCGTCGTTCGAAGGCCGGGCGCTCGAACTTCTTGGGCGCCTTGCACCGGAACACAAGGCGGAGTTGGCCAGGCTGCGCGCGCGTCTCGTGGATCTGCTGCCGATCACCCGGCGAGCCTACTATCACCCGCGGATGATGGGCTCATGGTCGATCAAGGCGGTGATCCCGACGATCACCGCCGCGCTCGCTTACGACACGCTGGGCGGGGTGCAGGATGGCGAGGCGGCGCAGAGGGCGTTCCTCGAGCTGCGCAACGGCGGGCCCGATGAGCCGCGGCGCGCGCAACTCGAGCAGGAACTGCTCGCCTACTGCCGGCGCGACACCGAAGTGCTCGTCACGCTCGCCCGGTTTCTTCAGTCCTGATAGACGACGTCGACAGAATAGTCGACGCGCAGTTCGCACGGCTGCTTGGGGATGCGGCCGCGCGTGCGCTCGCCGCTGCAGACCAGCGTGCCTTCGGCGTGCTTCCTGCCAGGCTTGATCGTGTCGCGCGCGATGGCGGCGAGATCGAACCTGCCGTCGCAATCGGAGTACGGGCACGGGAACTCGAAATAGGCGCGTGCCGGTGGGTGCAGCACGAAGGACTGTGGCGCGGGCGTGGGGGTTACGTCGACGAAGGTGAGCGTGAGGCGCAGGTGATCGACGGACGGATAGGCGTCGCGCATCGTGTCGCTCGCCGCACGGGCGCGGAGGCTCTTCTCGCGACGTTCCCGGTGCGCGGATTTGGATGTGCCGGGTTTGGCCAATGATCTGTCCGAATCGATCCCAGTGGGTCGCCATGAATACCGCGGCGAAGGAAGTCGCGGGCGTCTTGACACTTTACAGGACCAGGCCTTCTCCCGCTTGACTTTCGGTCAGCGCGTGCGCCAGCTCACCCGCACCGCATCACCCACACTCAGGCGCCCGGGGCGCAGAACCACGGCGTTTTCGCCGAACGTGACGCCCTTCAGCTCGCGGTTCCAGCGCAGGCGTTTCAGTGTCGGCAGCGGCTCGATTGCGCGCTCTCCGGTCAACTGGTCGGTGGTCGTGACGATGCAGCGGGCGCAGGGCTTCACGCAGCGCAGTTCGGCGTCGCCGATGCGCAGCGTGTCGATGCGATCCTCGTCGAAGGCACCGAGGCCGTCGAGAACGATGCTGGGCCTGAAGCGTGTCATCGGCAGCGGCGTGTCGAGCTCGGCATTGAGCGCGGCGAGTGACGCGGTGAGCGTAACGAGTATCGGAAAGCCGTCAGGAAAGCGCACCGGCGCATACGCATCGAGGGCGTAAGCCGGATCGGCGACGCGCGCGGCGTCGAGTGCGTAGCGCACGAGGCGCACCGGTCGACCGGCGACCGCGGTGAACCAGTCCGCGGCCTCATCGCCCATGTCGTCCGCCTCGACTTCGTCACGCCATACGCGCACCGCGAGTCGCCTGCCGCGGCGGTCGAGCGGCAGGGTGAGGCGCTCGCGACCGGGCGCGTCGATGGTCAATGCGCCGTGGGACAGCGCGGGCGACACCGTGGCGAGCACCGGGTCGGTGCGCTGCGTGATGAAGGTGTTCTTCTCGTCGACGAGCATCCATTCGCGGTCGTGCGGCAAGCCGCTCGGCAGGAGTTCCGCTGTCTGGCAGGAGATGCGCCGGCAGCCCTTGATCGGGTAGAAGGCGAGGGATTCGACGCGCACGTCTGGCACTGGCATGGCTCGCATCCTAATCGAGTGGGGGCTTAGAATCCCGCCATGAAGCTCATCGGCATGTTCGATTCGCCCTTCGTGCGGCGCGTCGCGATCACGATGCACGTCCATGGCATGCCGTTCGAGCACCTCGACTGGTCGGTCGGTCGCGACTTCGCGCGCATCCGTGAGTACAGCCCGTTGGGTCGCGTGCCTGCGCTCGTGCTCGATGACGGCGAGGTGCTGGTGGAGTCTGCGGCCATTCTCGACTACCTCGACGAGCAGGCCGGGCCACAGCGGGCACTGCTGCCCGCAAGCGGTGTGGAGCGCCGCCAGGCGCTGCAATTGATGGCCCTCGCAGTGGGCGCCGCGGAGAAGGGCCGGGACCAGATCTACGAAAGCGCGTTTCGTCCGCCCGAGAAGCGCCACGAGCCGTGGCTCGAACGTTGCCGCGCGCAGATGCAGAGCGCGCTCGCCGAGCTCGACCGTGCAAGCGCCTTGCGCGGCGCAAGCGCCTGGCTCGTCGGCTCGCGTATGACGCAGGCGGACATCACCACGGCCTGCATGGTGACCTTTCTGACCGAATCGGTGGGCGTGGCGCCCGAGGCGGCGCCCTATCCGGCGCTGCGCACGCTCGTCGCGCGCTGCGAGGCGCTACCCGCGTTCAGCGCGTTTCACGTGCCGTGGTTTTCGCCTAGCCCGTAGTGCGGCTCTTCAGCTCGTCGACTTCGGCGCGCAGCGCGCTCACCTGCGCCTCGAGGCGGGCCAGCCTGGCGTCATCGGCCGATGCGACAGCTTGTGCCGCGCTCGGCGCGGGTGGCGGTGCGGCCGGCAATGGCGCGTCCTCGCCCGCTTCGATGTCGCCCGAAAACAGGTGGGCGTAACGTGCATCACGCCGGCCCGCCTCGCGCGCGAGGCGCACGACGAGCGGGCCACTCTCGCGGCCGGCCAGCGCCTGCAGTGCGGTCTCGATCTCCGCCGGATCGCCGAGCGGCGCCATGCGCGGCACGCGGGTGCGCAGTTCGCCGGGCGTCTGCGGGCCGCGCAGCAGCAGCTCGCAGACAATGCCGAGTTCGACCGGCGTGAACTTGAGCGAGCCGTACTCGGTATTGCAGAAGCACTGCTGGTACTTCGGCACGCGGCTGCCGAACCCGGCGCGCTCGATCACCAGATGCTTGCGCGACAGCGTATCCAGCGTCCGCTGCACTTCGGCCTCGTCGAGCGCGAGAACGGGATCGCGGTTGCTCTTCTGGTTGCAGGCATTCGTCAACGCGTTGAGCGAGAGCGGATACTGGTCCGGCGTGGTCACCTGCTTCTCGATCAGGCAACCGATCACGCGCGCTTCGAGGGGGGTCAGCTGGATCTTCATGTCATGCAGCGGCTCAAAGCGAACAGTATATAGAGCGTGCCGCCGATGAACATCGCAAGTCCAATGCG
>Ga0116143_10000567_pt1 | contig 50801 bp, 37 predicted proteins | sample AD_UKC034_MetaG_FD_89745 | JGI IMG/M metagenome (GOLD analysis project Ga0116143, IMG submission 89745) | Active sludge microbial communities of municipal wastewater-treating anaerobic digesters from USA - AD_UKC034_MetaG | ecosystem: Engineered > Bioreactor > Anaerobic > Digestate | place: USA... | reverse complement strand
GCAAGCCCAAAATCGACCCGGCGAGCAAAAACCGATAGTCAAGGTAGCGGGGCCTCCGGAAAAGCCGCTCCTACGGCCGTTCTACGCGCCCTCCCCCCAGTGTCTGAATCACAGAGCGAGCCTGTGAGCGAGCCCGGATCCTGGCTTGACGCCTGCGGCTCGAACGTTGAGCCGAATCAAGACCCCTCCGCTGACTGGCCGGAGGACCGGCGGCTTGCGAACGGGGGAGTCAGCCTGGCGCGGTCAGCGCCCGCGGCTACAGCAACTCAGCGACGCGTCGGAAGTGGTAACCGAGGATGGCCAATTCGATGGCGTGGCGGAACTGGCGGGGTCGGCGGAGGAGGGTACTCCAGAAGAGGTACCAATAGGCGATTCGCCCCCGATGCCAGACGCCGAGGACCCAGAAGGACTTGAGGAATGCCCGGACATCGGCGGGGGAGATTCGGAGGCGGGGGCCGATGGGCCGATGGGGCTGGTGGCTGCGGAGGAACGTGCGGATTCGCTGGTAATAGGCTCCGGGTTCGTAGAGGCGGCGCATCAATTCGCGATAGCCATCGAGCAGGAACTCGCGGCCGAGGCGGGGGCGGAAGTTGAGGGCGGCGTCGGTATTGTTGCCGGAGCTGGTGGCTTCGAGGCGGCCTTCGTGTTTGAGGCGCTGATAGAGGCGCGTTTGCGGGAGGGCGGTCAGGAGGCCGACCATGGCGGTGACGACTCCGGAGCGCTGGATGAACTCGAACTGGCGCTTGAAGATGTCGGTGCAATCGCTGTCGAAGCCGACAATGAACCCGCCCATGACCTCGAGTCCGGCGCGTTGGAGCTGTTGCACGGAAGCCACGAGGTCGCGTCCCTGGTTTTGGCGTTTGCGGCATTCCTGGAGCGCCTCGGGGGAGGGCGTTTCGATTCCGACGAAGACCTTGGTGAAGCCGGCTTGCACCATCAGGCGGCAGAGCTCGTCGTCGTCGGCGAGGTTGACTGACGCTTCGGTGAGGAAGCCGATGCCCGGCCGGGTTTGCTGGCGCCACTCGATGATCGCGCGAAGGAGCTCCTTGGTCCGTTTTCGGTTGCCGATGAAATTGTCATCGACGATGAACACCATATCGCGCCAGCCGGCCTGGCGGAGGGCTTCGAGCTCGGCGACGAGTTGGGCGGGGGTCTTGGTGCGCGGGATCCGGCCGTTCATGACGATGATGTCGCAGAACTCGCAGTCGTAGGGGCAGCCGCGGGAGAACTGGACGGCCATGGTCACGTAATTGCGGAACCGGATCAGGTCCCAGCGTGGGATGGGGGTATGGCGGACGTCGGGGAAGCCTTGGGCGCGGTAGACATGCTGGAGGGTGCCGCGTTCGAGATCGGCGATCACTTGGGGCATGACCTCCTCCGCCTCCCCCAGGACGAAATGTTGGACTTCGGGGAAATCCTCGTGGCAGGTGGTGAACAGGGGGCCGCCTGCGATCACCTTCTTGTTCAGGGCCTGGCTGCGGGCCAGGATGGCGAGCACCGATTCCTTCTGGACGAGCATGGCGCCGAGCAGGACGTAATCCGCCCAGCGCAAGTCGTCGTCGTTCAGTCGTTCCACGTTGAGATCGACCAGTTTCAGGTTCCAGTGGCGCGGCAGCATGGCCGCGACGGTCAGAAGGCCGAGGGGGGGCATGGAGGCCCGTTTCGACACGAATCGAAGCGCATGGCGGAAGCTCCAGAACGTGTCTGGGGTCCTGGGACTGACGAGCAGGATGTTCATGGACTTGCGGTACGACCCAATGTGCTCATGAACCTACGCGCCTCCGGCTGCCGCGGCCAGAAATTTCCGTTATGGGATGGGCACCTGTTGGGGCACGGCAGCGAAGAACCGGCTGAGGTCGCGGTCGCCGGAGCCAGCGGCTGGTTTCATGACTGTCCAGTCGTTCATGCGAGCGATCCGAGCGGTGTTGGGCTCGAGCCAGCGCCAGCTCTCGACATGGCCGTCGGCGAAACTGAGGCTGCCGCAGCCTCCGTGGCGGGTGGCGGGGAAACTGACCCAGGTCCAGAGGGGGGAATCGAAGAGCGTGTAGCGGTTGGGGGCGTTGATGCCGAAGGCGCTTTGCTGGATGCTCTTTTCGTTTTCCTCGATGAACACGGCGGCGCGGGAGGGGCCGGGGTCCTGGATCTGGCTGAGCCGGTGCCAGCAGATGGCGTAGTCCGGGTCCTCGGGGTCGGGCCGGAAGTTCATATACATGCTCATCGAGTAGCTGCGGTTGCGTGGGACGCGGCCCTGGTCGCGGACGGTTGAGCGATCGGCCGGGCACCGGTAGATGGCGAGCGCCTGGTTATAGGGGTAGAGCACGCCGCGTTGGAGGTTGGTGACCGTGGTCTCGATCCAGGCGTTGCCGATGAGCCAGGAACGGGAGTCGGTGACCCAGCCCTCGCGGTTTCCGGCGTCCCCGCGATTGAACGCGACGTTCGCCGGGAGCGCGTCGTTGTGATCGCCGCAGTACAGGGTCCAGCAGAGCTGGAGCTGTTTGAGGTTGCCGAGGCAGGCGATGCCCTGGGCTTTGTTCTTGGCGCGGGAGAGGGCGGGCAGGAGCATGCCGGCGAGGATGGCGATGATGGCGATGACCACCAGCAATTCGATGAGGGTGAAAGCCTGCCGGCGGGGTGGGGGAGTGCGGGAGGGGCGGGGGTTGACGGTGCACTTCATTGCGATGTTTCCTGCCCCTACTAACGCCGGTCGACGGCGGCCGGTTACCGGCGGATTGGAGTTGGTGTTGATCGACAACCTGCGTCGGACCTGTGATGAGCGAGCGCGCCGGATGCGGGAGTTGCTGCGGGCACTTGACGTGATACGGTCGGGATCGGATCGGCACTTTTGACCCATGGCTGCGGATCTTGAGCTCGTGCTGGCGGTGTTCGTCCCAGCGAAATTGGAGACCCTGCTTGCCGAGCGGCGTCGGATGGAACGGGCCGGAGAGATTCCCCCCGGCGGATGATCTCACGGCGTCGCGTTGGGTGCGGCAGGCGGTTTCCAGGTGCGCGGCGTTGGCTTGGGGCCTGCGGGCTTGCCTTCGAGCTGACCGACCAGCCAGTCGAGGCCCTCGAGGTTATCGAGCAGGCGGGCTTCGGCGTCTGCGTCCGTGTGATTCAGGATGCCGACGGGGCCGCTCCAGCCGCTGTTGCGCACGACGCGGAGGAGTCCGAGGTCGAGGTCGCCCTGGCCGAGGGGGAGGATCTTCTGTCCGCGGCGGTCCCCTTCGAGGGTCATGCCATTCAGATTGAGCGCCACGAGATAGGGCTTCATCCGGTCGAGCAGAGCGGGGAACTGGAGCAGGTGATCGTGGCCGTGGTGGAGGTTGTAGACGATGCCGACATTGGTGATCGCGGAGGCGCGGAGGTGTTTGATGATGGCGATCTGGTGGTTGGGCTCACCGAACCAGCCGCCGTGGTTGTAGAGGCCGACGACGGATCCGATGCGGGCGCCGGCTTCGGCGATGGGCCGGAGGCGAGCGGCTTCGCTGGCGATGCGGGCCTGGTGTTCCTCGGGGGTGTTGGGGGGATCGCCGCCGCCGGTGACCCAGAGCTGGACACCGCGTTCCTGCTGGCGCTCGAGGAGGGCGAGGATGATGCGGGCTTCGTCGTTGAGCTCGCCGGGGAACCACCACGCGAAGAGCCGGATCCCGTGTCGGCGCAGCGCCTCGACTTCGGCGTCGAAGCTGGGGATATGTTCCGCGCGGTAGTCATAGGCGAGCTGGCGAAGCCCGATCCGTTCGAGCATGGCGGCGCGTTCTTCGGGGCCACGGCGTTTGGCATCGAAGGGCACGATGCACCAGGCGACGAGGTTCGAGCGGGCAAAAAGCCCGGGGATCCTGGGGGCGGCTGGGGCGTTGGTTTCCGGGGCGGGCGCGGCGTTGAGGACGATGGCCGCGGCGAGGCTGAGCAGGCCGAGGAACGCCGCGCGCCGCGCGGGGCGGAGGGTACGGGGCAGGGCGTGTGCCGGTTGCCCGGAGGCATCGAGGTTCATGGCCTTGCGGGGGTGGGGAGCCGGGATTTCATGAAGCGGGTGCGGACAGTCCACAAGCACCGCGGTCCGCCGTGTCCGTGCTGGAGTCCTCGACTTGTGAAACATGTGGTCAACAGCTCAAGTTCGGTCCCTGCTGTTCCAGGCCTTCCCTCATCCCGTCGAGGACTCTCCATTAGCGAGGCGCGGAAGAGAGGGTCCGGAAAGGCAGGAAGGCTTCATGGGATCGCGGACTTCGTTAGGTCTGAGGCGCGCCTCGCTAGAGTCCGAGCTGGCGGAAGCGGCGGCGGACGTGCTTGAAGTGGAACTCGAGCGAGCAGAGTTTCTCGAGCTCGCCGGGGCGGAAGTGGCGGGTCACCTCGGGGTCTTGTTGGAGTTGGTCCAGGAAATCGGCGTCGTCCCGGCCGGCGTGGCGGGCAGCCCAGGTCTGCATGGCGTTGCGTTGGACGATGTCGTAGGCGGCTTCCCGGGTGAGGCCCTTGCGGATGAGGGCGAGGAGGACGCTTTGGGAGTGCCACAGGCCGAGCGAGAGCCCGAGGTTACGCCGCATATTCTCCGGGTAGACCTGGAGGCCGTCGACGAGCCGGGTCAGGGTGGCCAGCATGTAGTCCAGGAGTGTGCAGCTATCGGGGAAGATGATCCGCTCGACCGAGCTGTGGCTGATGTCGCGTTCGTGCCAGAGCGCGACGTTCTCGAGGGCGGCGAGGGCGTTGCCGCGCAGGACGCGGGCGAGGCCGGAGAGACGTTCGCCGGTGATCGGGTTGCGCTTGTGGGGCATGGCGCTCGAGCCTTTCTGGCCTTTGGCGAAGAACTCCTCGACTTCGAGCACCTCGGTTCGCTGGAGGTGCCGGAATTCGGTGGTCCAACGTTCGATGCTGGCGCCGACGAGTGCCAGGGTGAGGAGGAACTCGGCATGGAGATCGCGCTGGACGACCTGGGTGGCGAGGGGCGCCGGCCGCAAGCCCAACTGGCGGCAGATCTTGGACTCGAGGGTGGGCGAGAGATGGGCGCTGGTGCCGACGGCTCCCGAGAGTTTGCCGACGGCGACGGCTTGGCGTGCCGCCTCGAGGCGGCGCAGGGCGCGGCCGAACTCGTCGTACATGAGGGCGAGTTTCAGGCCGAACGTTGTGGGCTCGGCGTGGATGCCGTGGCTGCGTCCGATGCAGGGTGTGAGTTGGTGTTCGCGGGCGCGGCGGGCGATGGCATTTTGCAGCTCTTTGAGATCGGCGAGGAGGAGGTCGGCCGACTGCGTCATTTGGACGGCGAACGCGGTGTCGAGGACATCGCTGCTGGTGAGTCCGTAATGGATCCAGCGGCTGGCCGGGTGCGCGACATGCTCAGCGACGCACGTTGTGAAGGCGATGACATCGTGGTTAAGTGTCTTCTCGAGTTCCTTGCAGCGGTCGAGGTCAAAGCCGGCCCGGGCTTCGAGGATGGCGAGGTCCTTCTTGGGGACCAGGCCAGCCTCGGAGAGCGCCCGGCTGGCCAGCAGCTCGATCCGAAGCCAGATCTCGAGCTTCCGCTGTTCAGTCCAGATTTCCCGCATGGCGGGCCGGGAGTAACGTGCGATCATGCGGGAGAGGGTAGCGCGCGCGCCCGACGGCAGCAAGAGGCCGGTGCCGGAGGACAGAGGACAGAGGAGCAACGCCTGCTGGTGACGGCGGAATCACCGCCGCGTCATCCGGGCGCGGGCCTGTTCGAGGATCCGGCGTTCGCGCTCGGTGAGGCTCTGGATGCCGTGGGCTGAGATTTTTTCGAGGATGGGATCGACTTCGCGGCTGATGAAATCGGCGGGCGGTGCGGGCGTGTTGCCGGCGGCGGTCGAGGGGTCCTCCTGGCGGGCGCGGACTCTGGAGGCGGCGACCAGTTCGGGCTCCGGGGGTGCGGCGAAGCGCGGGCCGCGTCGGGGGAGAGAGAGGCGGTACCAGTAGCGGTCGGCAACGAGGAACGCGAGGGCGGCGAGCATGCCGCCGAGGTGCGCGGCGTGGGCGATCCCGCTCTGGCGTTCGAGCATGCCGAGCACGGCAATCACGGTCTCAACGATCAGCAGGTATTTGGCGCGCATGCTGATCGGGATGATGAAGGCGAGGAGCGTGGTGATGCGCGTTTCGCGATTAAGGAAGGCGAAGGCGGCGATCAGGCCGAAGACACCTGCCGAGGCGCCGACGGTTGCGCCGGCTCCGAAGTGTCTGGGGAAACTCCAGGAGCAGATCGCCTGGAGCAAGCCGCCGCAGACGCCGCTGGCGAAGTAGAGGGTGAGGAACCGGCGCGGGCCGAGCGACTGTTCGAGGCTCCGCCCGAACATGTAGAGCATGGCGCAGTTGATCAGGAGATGGAACGGGCCGGCGTGGAGGAACTGGAACGTGAGGAGCTGCCACACCCAACCCCGGGCGAGATCGGCGGGGTAGAGGGGGAGGTAACCCATCACGAGATTCAGGGCGCCGTCGGGGGAGAGTCGGGCCAGCAGCTCGAGGGCGAACACCGCCACGTTGGCAAGGACGAGAATGGTCGAGAGCGCCCACCGTCTGTGATAGGTTGCCTCCCGCATGTACTGCCGATCGTACAACATTGCGGGCACAACGTAGCGTCCCGCGGCGTCCTTTTCAACGGCCAAATGGGCGCCCGGATCCTCGCCCAACGCGTCTGGCGCGAGCGGTCGCCATCGGCTCCGGATGCCGTTTAGCCCTTGCGCGTTGCGGCACTGGTTCTTATGTTGCCGCCATGGGACTGCATTGGACGTGCCGGGCGGTCTCCGTCCTTGTGGCGGCCGCGTTATGGGCAGCTTTGGGTTGGGGGGTGCTGGCGCAGGACAGCGCCGCCGGCGGGGGTGCCGGCGATGCGGAGTACGAGGAGCGGTACAAGCGTCTGAACGCGATGATGGAGGATTTGCTGGTGGCGCAGGCGACGCTCCAGAAGCGGGTGTCGGCATTGGCGGATGAGCTGCAATCGACGCGGGAGGAGATCCGTCGCGACGGCCGGCAGTACGCCCAGCATGAGGACTTGCGGAAGCTGGCCGAGAAGCTCAGTGAGATCGACCGGAAGCGGGAGGATGACAAGCGGTTGATTCTCGAGGAGATCCGGAAGCTGGCAGAGGTGCCGATGGCGGAGCCGCCGTCCAGGAAGGGGCGCGAGAGCCGGGAACCGGCGAAGGAACCGGTGCGGGAACCCGATGCGGGGGCTGGAGCCGGTTCCGAGCCGCAGAGGGGCTACGAGTACGTCGTGAAGTCCGGGGATACGATCAGCGCGATTGTGGCCGCCTACCAGCAGAGCGGGGTGAAGGTGACGGTGGACCAGGTGCTGAAGGCGAATCCGAAGGTGGATCCGAAGCGGATTCCGGTCGGCAAAACGATCTTTATCCCTGATCCGGCGGCGCCTTGAAGGATCGGCAGCCTGGAGTCCGACTCATGACGCCCGTCGACGTCTCGATCGAGTGTTTCGTTTCGCTGCCTCCGAGGGCGGCGGCGGCGGTGTGTGCCGAGGGGGTTGGGTGCGAGCTGATCGCCTTTGCGGCATGTGATCCGCCGGGCCGGCCCTTGGGGTCGGGCGGCGGTGCGGCCCATCTTCTGGTCGAGGCGTGGAAGGCCCGGGGCGGCGGTTGTGGCTTTCGGGAATGGCTGAGGTCGAGTCGGAAGCTGCTGGTGCACGGCGGGGGGGAGAGCCGCCGGTTGCCTGCGTATGCGGCGATGGGGAAGCCGCTGATGCCGATTCCCGCGTTGCGTTGGGCTCGCGGGCAGCGATTGGATCAGACCCTGCTGGACCTGCAGCTCCCGGGCTATCGGCGCATTCTGGCGCACGCACCGGGGTCGACGGTGGCGATGATTGCGAGCGGGGACGTGTTGTTGCGGTTTGGCCGGGAGCTGCCGCGGTTTCCGGCGGTGGACGTGCTCGGTTTGGGCATGTGGGTGACGCCGGAGCGCGCCAAAGAGTTTGGCGTGTTTTTCACGCCGCGGAACGAGCCGTCGGAGATTGCCTTTTTTCTTCAGAAACCGGCGCCTGGGCGGACGCGGGAGCTGGGAGCCGAGCATGTCTATCTGATTGACACGGGGATGTGGCTCTTGAGCGAGCGTGCCTTGGGGGTGCTGATGGCGCGGAGCGGTTGGGAGGCGGGGGCGGAGCATTACCTGGAGGGCGAACCCGGCGCGTACGATTTGTACGGCGGATTTGCGTTGGCGCTGGGGAGGCAACCGACCCGGAGCGATCCCGAGATCCGGGCGTTGACGTGCGCGGTGGTGCCACTGCCGGAGGCCGAGTTTCACCATTTCGGCACGAGCCGCCAGATGATCGAGTCGGTCTCAGCACTTCAGAACCTCGAGTTGGACGAGACCAAGCTGGGACTGATGGGGGCGCGGCGGCATCCGGACCAGTACCTTCAGAACGCCCGGTTCCGGTTTCCGCTGCGTCACGAGGAGAACCACACGTTATGGGTTGAGAACAGCGACATCCCGTCGACGTGGCGACTTGCATGCGACCACGTTTTGACCGGGGTACCGGACAACGGCTGGGATCTTGTGCTCGAGGCCGGGGTGTGTCTGGATTTCGTGCCGGTGGGGGAGGAGGACTGGTGTCTGCGGTTTTACGGGATGGACGACACGTTTCGGGGCGCGGTGGGGGATCCGGGCACGATCTGGCTGGGGCGACCGTTTCGGGATTGGCTGACGGCGCGGGGCGTGGGTTTTGGCGAGGCGGGGATCGATCCGGGGTGTGATCTCTACGATGCTCCGGTGTTCCCGGTGCTGGCGTCCGACGGGCTTGATCCGCGGTACATCGAGTGGCTGTTCAATCGGGTGCCTCCGGCTGTGGGCGGGTTTGGGGCCGGGTGGCGCGCGGGGGGAAGGCTCTCTGCCCGGGCGATTCCGCAGAAGTTGAACTGGGAGCGGCTCGAGCGTCAGCGCTCGGGGAACCGGGTTCGCTGTCTGGGGCCGATGCTGGCCAACGCCCCATGGAGCGTGTTTTTGAAGCTGGATTTGGAATCAACGGCTCGGCTGTACGCGGCTTCGGACCTCGAATTAGCGCCGGCGTCTGCCGGGCGCGCGCTCGATCCGCTGCAGGAGGTGCATCGGGAGGTCTTTTGTGGGGCGGTTTTGAGGCACCGGGGGGTCTCCGGGGCCGACGCGCACGAGGAAGCGGCATTCCGGAAGTTGCGCGAGGTGATCCTGCGGGATGCCCAACTGAACCGGGCCGAGCCCCGGTGCATGGTTCAGGAGGACCAGATCGTCTGGGGCCGGTGTCCGGTGCGGCTTGATCTGGCAGGGGGCTGGACCGACACGCCACCGTATTGTCTCGAGCATGGCGGACGCGTGGTGAACATGGCGGTGAATCTAAACGGACAGCCGCCGATCCAGGTTTTTGCCAAGCTCTCGTCCCGGCCGGAACTGATCATGCGTTCGATCGACCTGGGTGCGGAGCAGCGGGTGCGGACCTATGAGGAGCTGGACACTTTCGACCAACCGGGGAGCGAGTTTGCCGTGGCGAAGGCGGCGCTGGCTCTGGCGGGGTTCCTCCCGCGGTTCCACGCCCGGGGCGGCTACCCGACCCTCGAGGCGCAGTTGGCCGCCTTCGGCGGGGGGATCGAGGTCTCGGTGCTTTCGGCGGTACCGAAGGGATCGGGCCTGGGGACGAGCAGCATCCTGGCGGCCACGCTATTGGGGACGGTTGGCAACCTGTGCGGACTGGATTGGGATCGGAATGTTCTGTTCAGCCGGACGCTGGCGCTCGAGCAGATGCTGACGACGGGCGGGGGCTGGCAGGACCAGGCGGGTGGTTTGTTTCGGGGAATCAAGCTGATCGAGACGCGCCCGGGCCTTTCCCAGCAACCGACGCTCCGCTGGGTACCGGATCATCTGTTTGGAGCCGATCGGGCGAACCGCACCACGCTGCTCTACTACACGGGCCTGACGCGCCTGGCGAAGAGCATCCTGCATGAGATTGTCCGCCGCATTTTTCTTAATGCCACGGGCACGCTCGATATCATCGCGGACATCGGGGTGAACGCCGAGGCGGCTTTCGGGGCGTTGCAGCGATCGGACGCTGCGGGGCTCGAGGAGTCCATTCGTGTCAGCTGGCATTTGAACCAGCGGCTTGATTCGGGGACGAATCCTCCGGCGGTTCAGGCGATCCTGGATGAGATTGGCGACTGGCTGGTGGCGGCGAAGCTGTTGGGGGCCGGCGGCGGCGGTTTCCTGCTCCTGTTCGCCCGGGACGAAGCGGCTGGGCGCCGGATTCGGGAGACCCTGGTGCGGCGGCCGCCGAATCCCCGGGCCCGGTTTGTGGAGTTCAGTCTGTCGGAGACCGGTCTGCAAATCACGCGAAGTTGAGGTATTGGCCGACGCGGGGCCGGAGGGCAGGGTTGCGGGGGAGGGGCGTTTCTGGTTTACTCCCGCCGACATGAAGCGGAGGGAAGCACGGTGGGAGCGGATCACCCGGGAGACACGGATTGGGGCCAGGGTGTGTTTGGACGGCCGTGGTGTGGCCCGGGTTCGGACGGGCATCCCGTTTTTCGATCACATGCTGGCGCTCTTTGCCCGGCATTCGGCGGTGGATTTGAGCCTGCGATGCCGCGGCGATCTCGACGTGGACGCTCATCATTCGGTCGAGGACTGCGGGATTGTGCTGGGCGGGGTCGTGCGGGAGGCGCTAGGGGACAAGACGGGCATCCGGCGGTACGGAGCGGGGTTTGATCCGCGCAACCCGCTATGGGGGGAGGCGTACGTGCCGATGGACGAGACGTTGGCGCGGTGTGTGGTTGATTTTGGGGGGCGTCCGCATTTTGTCTGGCGTGGGATGGGCCGATTGGGGTTCAAGATCACGGCGTTGGAGGCGGGCCAGGACATGTCGTCGCGTTTTCGTTTCGGGCTGGCGCGCGAGTTTTTCCAGGCATTCGCGAACGAGGCGAAGTGCGCGCTGCATATCGAGCTGCTCTATGGGGAGGAACCGCATCACGTGGTGGAAGCGTTGTTCAAGGCGTTTGCGCGCGCCGTGGGCACCGCCATCGAGCGGGACCCGCGCCAGGCCGGCCAGCTGCCGAGCACGAAAGGGGTTCTTTGAATAGGCATGGCTAGTCCGCCGTCGAATCCAACAGCGAATCCGGTCAGCTACCCTTCTGCCAGCGACACCGAACTGGTGCGGTTGGCGCAGGAAGGGGAGGCGCTGGCTTTCGAGGAGCTGGTCGCGCGGCACCGAGACAAGGTCTACGCCCGGGCGTTCAGCATGATGCGGAACGAGGACGAAGCGGTTGATCTTTGCCAGGAGGCCTGGGTGAAGGGCTGGCAGCGGCTCCGGCAGTTTCACGGCGAGGCGAGTTTCCTCACCTGGATGACGCGGATCGTCATCAACCTCTGTCTCGATGCGTTACGGCGGCAGAAGCGGTTCCGGAGCGAGTCGATCGAGCAGTTGGACGACGAGGCTGGGGGGGTCGAGCGGCAGATGCCGGTTTTCACGGTGAACCCGACCGAGGGTCTCGAGCGGGAGGAGGTCCGGAAGAGGATCGATGCCGCCATGGCCAGGTTGTCGGACGCGCACCGGACAGTATTGATTTTGCATGAGTTCGAAGGACTCGAATACAGGGAAGTGGCGAAGAGGATGGGCTGTTCCATCGGCACGATTATGTCCCGTCTGTTCTACGCCCGCCGCCGGCTGGCGGGTTTGCTGGCGGACCTGAGAGAGGCGCGAAGGCCATGAATGATCGCGAACAACTCCTGCTTCAGGCGTGGGTGGATGGCGAGGTGTCGGCGGCCGAGGCCCGGCGGGCCGAGGAGTTGGCCCATCGTGATCCTGAAGCCCGCGCGTTGGTTGCCGAACTCCGGATGACAGCGGCAGCTCTTGCCACTGGCGAGCCCGCCAGGGTGCTGCCTGAAAGCCGCGAGTTTTTCTGGTGCAAGATCGAGCGCGAGATCCAGGGACCGGTGAGTCGCTTGCCGGCGCGGAAGGCGATTCCGGTCGCCCGGTGGTTTGTTCGCTGGCTGGCACCGGCGGGGGTGGTGGTCCTTTTGACGTTCCTGTTGCTCTCGCCTGAGTTGGGAACGGGTTGGTGGACCAAGTCTCTCCAGGGGGCGGAAATTGAGAACCCGCAGGAGGACGTCAGTTCGTACACGTTCCGGTCGGACTCGGATCGGATGACAGTTGTCTGGATCAACACCCACTGACGACAAGATCAAGGTAATTAGTTCGGATGCAGTCTTTTGCAACTTCACGCTTTATGAACCTGGCGAAGTCCCTCGGCTGGTGGCTGGCGGTCGGTCTGGTGTCGTTTCTTGGCGCTGTCGAGACTCGTGCTGAACCGGCGGACATCAATCTCAGGGCGCAGTTGATTTGGGGTACGGATGGCGAAAAGCCCAAGGGCAGCAAGTGCAAGGACGTCGAGCCATCGATCCGAAAGAAGCTCGAGCGGGTGTTCAAGTGGAAGCGGTACTACGAAATCAAGGACCAACGCATCCCACTAGGTTCCAAGGACTTAAAGCGACTAAAGATGAGCGACAAGTGCGAGCTTGAAGTCCGGTTCGCTGATGAGAACACGCTCGAAATCAAGCTCTTCGGAGAGGGCCGATGGGTCAAGACCATCCGGCAGTCAGCGCGGGCCTTGTGTCAGGGAGAGTTAGCGGTTCTTGCCGGGGACACCAAGGAGAACGTGAACGACGCGTGGTTTGTGGTTCTGACGGCATCGGTCCCGTAAGGGTCTGTGCGATCGACAGGCAGGGGAGGAACGGTCCCGGTTGGGATCCGGTGCATGACCTCGGGGTGGTGCGGCGTGGAGTCTGGTGGGTGCCTCCACAACTAATGAGGGCCTGTTCTTGACGGAACACAACTAATTGTGTTTTTGCGAGATTGAGGTTGTGTTCCGGGGTCGATCTCACTAGAATTTCCAAGTCATGGAATTCGCATTGGAGAGGTCGAGTTGGATTTCTTCCTGCTCGAGGTGTGCCGTCCTTTTGTGGGGAGCCTGAGGCTAGCGAGGCGTGGTGGCGAGGGTGGAGGGGAGCGGGGTTTTTCATGAAGCGGGAGTGAGCTTTATTTGAGGCGCCTTGCCGGGGTTGATGAGCGATGCCGCGGGGCGTGATTTCAGTAGGATCCTATGCCTGAGACGTTGATGAGTGCGGACAAGTACGACGCTTCCAAGATTGACAAGCTGGAGGGGTTGGAGGCGGTGCGTAAGCGCCCGGGGATGTACATCGGGGATCCGGATGAGAACGGGCTGCATCATTGTGTTTTCGAGGTATTGGACAACTCGATTGACGAGCATCTGGCAGGTTTCTGCCAGCGGATCGACGTGGTGTTGCACGTGGACGGTTCCTGTTCGATCCGGGACGACGGGCGGGGGATCCCGGTGGACATGCATCCGAAGTGGAAGATGCCGGCGGTGGAGCTGGTGCTTACGAATCTGCATGCCGGCGGCAAGTTTGGGCAGGGCGCCTACAAGTACTCCGGGGGGTTGCACGGGGTGGGTGCGAAGTGTGTGAACGCGCTGTCCGAGTGGTTCAAAGTCGAGGTGAGCCGCGATGGCAAGGTGTACACGATGGAGTTTGCGCGGGGCGTCACGGTGCGGAAGCTCGAGGTCATCGGGAAATCGAAGCACACGGCCACGCTGATCACGTTCAAGCCGGACCCGACGATCTTCACGATCACGACGGAGTTCAAGTTCGAGGTATTGGCAACGCGGCTGCGGGAGCTGGCGTTCTTGAATCCGGGGCTTGAGATTCAACTGACGGACGAGCGGTCGGAGAACAAGACGGAGCGGTTTTTCTACCGGGACGGGGTGGAGGAATTCGTCAAGCAGCTGGGGAAGAGCAAGCAGTTGGTGCATCCGAAGCCGGTTTGTCTGTCGGGCAAGCGGCAGGTGAAGGTTGAGGGGAAGGACGAGGATGTTTTTGTCGAGTGCGTGCTGCAATACAACAACGGCTACAACGACCAGATTCTCTGCTTTGCGAATTCGATTTCGAACCCGGATGGCGGCACGCATCTCACGGGCTTTCGCACGGCGTTGACGCGCGCGGTGAACCAGTACGCCCGCAGCAACGAGTTGATCAAGGAGAAGGACCCGGCGATCACGGGCGACGACGTCCGGGAAGGGTTGGTGTGCGTGCTCAGCGTCAAGCTGCCGAATCCGCGTTTCGAGTCGCAGACGAAGGTCAAGCTCGTCAACACCGAGATTGACGGCATTGTGTCGTCGATCGTCTACGACGGGCTGATGACGACGCTGGATGCGAATCCGTCGGTGGCGCGGCGGATCATCGACAAGTGTCTGACGGCGGCCCGGGCCCGGGAGGCGGCGCGGAAGGCGCGGGAGACGGTGCGCAAGGGGGCGCTGACGGGCGGGGGGCTGCCGGGCAAGCTGGCCGATTGTTCGGATCGGGACCCGGTGAACACGGAGATCTACATTGTCGAGGGCGACTCTGCCGGCGGCTCGGCCAAGCAGGGGCGGGACCGGAAGTTCCAGGCGATCCTTCCCATCCGGGGGAAACTGATCAACGTCGAGAAGGCGCGTCTGGACAAGGTGCTGCAGAATGCCGAGATCCGGACGATGATCACGGCGATTGGGACCGGGATCGGGGATGGGGAAGGGGAAGGGGCCTTCAACCTGGAGAAGCTGCGGTACCACAAGATCATCATCATGACGGATGCCGACGTGGACGGATCGCACATTCGGACGTTGCTGCTGACGTTCTTCTACCGGCAGATGCCGGAGCTGATCAAACGCGGTTTCGTCTACATAGCGCAGCCTCCTCTCTACCAGATCACGCGGAGGAAGCGGGTCGAGTACGTCGATGACGACGCGCAGCTGAACCGGATACTGATCCAGCTGGGGACGGAGGATGTCCGGCTGCGGAATCTGGGGGACGGGCGGGAGCTGAATGCGAAGCAGTTGGCGGAGATCCTCGAGCTGCTGGTTTCGCTGGACAAGTACGCCCGGGCGTTGCGTCGGCACGGGGGGGATTTTGCGGACTTTGTGGAGCATCGGCAGCCGCGGACGCACGAGCTGCCGAGGCATCTGGTGAAGGTGCGGGAGGGCAACGAGGAGCGGGTGCACTATTTCCACACCGAGGACGAGCTTCGGGAGTTTGGGGAAGCGAATGCGGATCTTGGGCTGTTTGGGGAGGAGGAGCCGGAGCCGGAGAAGAAGAACGGCCAGAACGGGCACACGCGGCGGGCGCGTCATGTTGAGATTCACGAGAGCAAGGCGATCGAGGATTTGCTGACGCGGCTGGCCCGGAAGGGGCTGAACGTCGAGCATTACGCGGCGCAGGATCAGCCGTTGTTCGAGCTGATCGAGGGCGAGGGGGATCGGGCCGTCGTGCGCCCGCTGTTTTCGATTCCCGAGATTCTGGCGGCGGTGACGGAGGTGGGCAAACGCGGTTTGCAGATCAAGCGGTTCAAGGGGCTGGGCGAGATGAACCCGAAGGAGCTTTTTGAGACCACGATGAACCCGAGCCGGCGCAAGCTGCTTCGGATCGATCTTTCGGACGCCGTCGAGGCGGAGGAGATGTTCACGAAGCTGATGGGGGACGAAGTCGAGCCGCGGCGGCAGTTCATCGAAGACAACGCGCTCAACGTGCGGAACCTGGACATCTAGCGAGGCGCGCGGGTGGCGGGCGGGGGAAGCGGAGCGGAAGCTGACTGACTATGGCAGAACCGAAAGAGCCGGGCGAGGTGCCTGCGGGAGCGGCCCCGCTATTCGCCCCGAACGAGAAGATCGAGAAGATCAACGTGGCCGAGGAGATCAAGAACTCGTTTCTTGACTACTCGATGTCGGTGATCATCTCGCGGGCGTTGCCGGACGTGCGGGACGGGCTGAAGCCGTCCCAGCGGCGGCTGTTGTTTGCGATGTTCAACGATCTGGGCCTGCTGCCGACGCGGCGGCATCTCAAGTGCGCGCGCATCGTGGGCGAGACGATGGGCAAGTATCATCCGCACGGGGACCAGGCGATCTATCCGACGCTGGTTCATCTGGCGCAGCCCTGGGCGATGCGGGAGACGCTGGTGGACGGCCAGGGCAACTTCGGGTCGGTGGAGGACGATCCGCCGGCGGCGATGCGGTACACCGAGGCGCGGTTGACGCATCTGGGCGCGGTCTTGATGGAGGACCTGGACCGGGACACCGTGGATTTCGTCGCCACCTACGACGAGGAGCACCAGGAGCCGACGGTGTTGCCGGCGGCATTTCCGAACCTGCTGGTGAACGGCGGCACTGGGATTGCGGTGGGCATGGCAACCAACATGGCCCCCCACAATCTCGGGGAGGTCATTGACGCCATTTGCGCCCAGATCGACGCCCCGGACATTTCCCTGGCGCAGCTGATGCGGCACATCAAGGGCCCGGATTTTCCGACGGGCTGCCGGATTTGCGGGACGGAGGGGATCCGCGAGTATTTTGCGACCGGCCGCGGCACGGTGAAGATCCGGGGCAAGGTGGGAGTCGAGCAACTCAAGGGCGGGCGGGAGCAGGTCGTGATCACGGAGATCCCGTACAACGTGAACCGGGCCCAGTTGGTCGAGCGGATTGCGCAGTTGGTGAACGAGGGTGAGGTGAAGGAGTTCCGGGACATCACGGCGGTCCGGGACGAGTCCGACGAGAACACGCGGGTGGTGATCGAGATCAAGCGGGATGCGATCGCCAGGGTGATCATCAACAACCTGTACGAGCACACGGCACTCGAGACGACGTTTGCGGTGAACGCGCTGGCGATCGACCACGGCCGGCCGAAGACGCTGAGCCTGAAGGAGCTGATTGCCTGCTACATCGAGCATCGCCGCGAGGTCATCCTGCGCCGCACCCGATTCGAGCTGCGGAAGGCGGAGGATCGGGCCGAGGTGCTCGAGGGCTACCTGATTGCGATCGCCAACCTGGACGAATTCATCCACATCATTCGGAGCTCGAAGACGCGGGACGAGGCCCGGGTCCGGCTGCTGGCGTTCGAGTGGAGCCGGGCGCAGGTTCAGCGCTGGGGCATTCTGATTCGGAGCGAGACCCGTCTTCAGAACGGCCGGTACGCGCTCACCGAACGCCAGGTCGACGCGATCCTCGAGCTGCGGCTCTACCAGCTGACCGGGCTCGAGATCGAGAAGGTCGATTTGGAGTATAAGCAGCTGATCGAGACGATCCGCGATCTGCTCGACATTCTGGCGAAGGAGTCGCGGGTGCTGAGCCTGATCAAGGCCGAGCTGGCGGTGATCCGCGAGAAGTACGCCACGCCGCGGCTGACGGAGCTGGTGCCGGATGAAGGGGACATTGCGATCGAGGATTTGATTGCGAACGAGGGGGTCATCATCACGATGACGCACAACGGGCTGATCAAGCGGACGACGACGGCTTCGTATCGCGCCCAGCGCCGGGGGGGGAAAGGGGTGATCGGGATGACGGCCCGGGAGACCTCCTCGGTGGATGGGGAGGCGGCGGATTTCATCGAGCGGCTGTTTACGGCGAGCACGCACGACTACCTGATGTTCTTCACGAACACCGGCCGGGTGTATGTCGAGCGCGTGCACGAGATTCCGGACATGGGCCGGGCGGCGAAGGGGCGGAGCATTGCCAACCTCCTCGAGCTGCAAGCGGGGGAGAAGGTCGCGGCCCTGATCCGCGTGCAGAGCCGGCTCGGGCCGAACAAGGAGGACGTGACCTGGCAACAGCCGGCCCACGTGTTTTTTGCGACGCAGGGCGGGACGGTGAAGAAAACGGCGCTCGAAGGTTTTGCGAATGTGCGCCGGGGCGGCATCATTGCCATCGGGATCGAGCCGGGGGATGTGTTGATTGATGTCAAGCTGACCAGCGGGCACAACGAGGTGGTGCTGATCACGCGCGGTGGCATGAGCATCCGGTTTTCCGAGGACGACGTCCGATCGATGGGCCGGCCGGCGACGGGTGTGCGGGGGATTGACCTTGCGGAGGGGGACCGGGTGGTGGCGCTATCGGTGGTGGACCCGAGCGCGACGCTCCTGGTGGCGGGGGAGAACGGCATTGGCAAGCGGACCAGCTTCGAGGAGTACCGTCTGCAGTCCCGGGGCGGCAAGGGGATCATCACGATGAAGACGACGGAGCGGACCGGGGGGGTGGCGGGTGCGCTGACGGTGGCGGAGGCCGACGAGATCATGCTGATTACCGCCGGGGGCCAGATGGTGCGGATCGCCGTCAAGGACGTTCGCCAGACCGGTCGGAACACCCAGGGGGTCAAGCTCATCGAGCTCGATGCCAACGACCGGCTGCAGGCGATTGCACCGGTCATCAGCGAGGAGGGGGGGGCGGACGGGGGTGTTGAAGCCTCGGCGGAGGGGTGAGCGAAGGGCGGCGTTGCACTTGCCAGGGGGCGGGTGGACCGTAGACTGCGCGGCCGCATGGTAAATCTGGGGACGCTCAATCCGCAGCAGCGGGAGGCCGTCGAGAGCCTCAGCGGTCCGGTCCTGATCCTGGCGGGGGCGGGGACGGGGAAGACGCGGGTGATCACGATGCGGGTGGCGCATCTGATCGACCGCGGAGCGGCCCCGGGGGGGATTCTGGCGGTGACCTTCACGAACAAGGCTGCCCGGGAGATGGTCGAGCGGGTGAGCCAATGGGTGCCTCGGCCGCCCCGCGGGAGGGACGGGGAGAGAGCCGAGCGTCCGACGATCTGCACGTTTCATTCCCTATGCGTCCGGATACTGCGGGGGCACATCGAGCGCCTGGGGTACAAGCGGAACTTCACGATCTACGACGAGGGGGAGCAGTTGGGGGTGATCAAGAAGATCCTGAGCCAGATTTCGGCGCGCGGGGAGAGAGCGGATCCGCAGGCGGTGTTGGGCCTGCTGAGCCGGCTTCGGAACAACGGGCCGGAGCGCGCGGGGTTCAGGGATCCTGGGGTGCGGGCGCTGGCGGAGCACGTGCAGCGCCGGTACGAGTCGGCGTTAAGGGCCTGCAACGCCGTTGATTTCGACGATCTCATCCTGCTGACGCTGCGGTTATTCCGGGAGCACGCGGACGCGCTGGCCGCGTGTCGGGCGCGGTATCGGCACGTGATGGTGGACGAGTACCAGGACACCAACGCCGCCCAGTTCGAGCTCGTGCATGCCCTGACGCGGGAGCATCGGCAACTGTGCGTGGTGGGTGATGACGACCAGAGCATCTACGGCTGGCGCGGGGCGGAGACGGCGAACCTCCTCGAGTTCGAGCGGCATTACCCCGAGGTCAAAGTCATCAAGCTCGAGCAGAACTACCGGTCGACGGACACGATTCTCCAGGCGGCCAACGCCGTGATCCGGCACAACGTGCGGCGTCGCGGCAAGCAACTGTGGTCGAGCCGGGGTCGGGGAGTTCCGATCGCCCTGTGGACGCACGCCGACGACGAGGCGGAAGCGCGGGCGGTGGTCGAGGAGATCGAGTTTGCGCGGCAGGGGCGCCGGGTTCCGTGGGCCGAGCACGCGGTGCTGTTCCGGACCAACCAGCAATCGCGTCCCCTGGAGGCGGCCTTGCGCAAGGCGGGCGTCCGCTACCATCTGGTAGGCGGGCAGAGTTTCTTTGACCGGCGCGAGGTGCGCGATCTGATGGCGTACCTCAAGGTTTGCGTCAATGCGCACGACGACATCAGTCTGTTGCGGATTGCGAATGTCCCGGCGCGTGGCATGAGCGATGTGACTCTGCAGCGGTTGCTTGCCGCCAGTCAGGAGAGGAAGAGCTCTGTTTACAGTGCGATGAAGAATCCCGCGGTCATGGCGGCGCTGCCTGCCCGGGCGCAGGCGGCGGTGGATGGTTTCGTGGCGTTAATCGACCGGGCTGCGGACGCGCTGCGCCACGGGCCGGCGGGGGATGCCCACGCCCTTGAACGCTGGGCCGGGGGGCTGATGACCGACATCGGGTATGTTGAAGACCTGCGACGAAGCGAGAAGGACCCGGAGACCGCCGAGAACCGGGTCCGGAACTTCCGGGAATTGCTGTCGTCGCTTGACGGGGAGGGGAGGGGGGGGCTGCCGTTGGCGGAGCGACTCGAGCAGTTCCTCGAGGAGGTGACCCTTGACACGGAGCGGGAGGCGGAGGACGAGGCTATCGGGGACTCGGTCACCCTGATCACGATGCACAGCTGCAAGGGGCTCGAATTCCCGCACGTGTTCATCGTGGGGCTCGAGGAGGGCCTTTTGCCTCATGCGCGGTCGGTGGCGGAGGGCGGCACGTTGGACGAGGAGCGGCGGTTGTTCTATGTGGCGATCACGAGGGCGATGCAGACGCTGACGCTGAGCCACTGCGGGGCGCGGCGGAAGTACGGCCAACTGGCGCCGGCGCATCCGTCGCGGTTCTTGCGCGAGCTGCCGCCTGACCTGATCGAGAGGCCCGGGGACATGAATGCGGGGCCGGCGTCAGCGGAGGCTGGGCGGCAGTGGTTTGCGGCGATGCGGGCCAACCTGGGGGAGCCGGGGGCGGGCGGTTCCCGCTGACGGTCCTGACTCCAGCTGTGGTCTGGCGAGGCGCGCCTCAGACCCAGTCGAGGACTCTGGCGGGATGTCCGGGTTGGTCGAATCCGGCGGTTCAGCCGAGTTGGAGGCGCGGGTCTTTTTGCAGGAGGTCTTCGAGGTTCTGCCAGTCGACGCCGGCGGTGGCGCGGACGGTATTGAGGTAGATGATGACCTTTTCGGCCGGGTGCTTGCTGAGCAGGAGGTCGACGGCGGCCTGGAGCTTGGCGTCCTCGACGGCGGGAGGGAACTCCTCGACGGCGCCCTTATCGTGCTGAATGCCGAGGCAGTCGAGGAAATCGGTGAGCATCGGCGTCTGGGCCTTGAGGAGCCATGTCCGGATCAAGTTGGCGGCGGCCTCCTCGAGGCGGGGTCGGGTGAGGGCGGAGAGCATTTCCGTGTGTCTCACAGTTCGGGGCTTACGCTCGAGGAACACGGGGCGCACCCTGTTGGACTCTGCGACGGCGGCGAGCACGGTCCGGTAGACCGGTTTGTCCGTGACGAAGGTGTATTCGAGGATCTCCTGCGCGAGGGCGGGGGAGACGAAACCAAGCAGCTCGTGGCACTTGAGCATGGGGATGAAGCGGGGCTGAATGGTTGCCGGTGCGAGGCGGCGGCGGGATCAAGCCGTGGGGGGCGTCGGGGGGGCGGGTTCCGCGGCCGGCGGGGGTGGGGGGGGCGCTGCGGGCGCGGGTTTGGCGGTGCGTTGGGTCTTGGCGGCGGCTCGTTGGCGTTTCAGATTCCGGATGCGACGATGGCGTTTCAGGGCCTTGTTATGCTGTTTGCTCATATGGGTCTTTACAAGGCGGCACGTATCCGCTTGTTTTTGGGGAGTATGAAATCGGGGCGGAACCGCATCAACAACTATTTGGCGCTGGTCCTGACGTCGGTGCTATGGGCCGGCTGTGCGACGAACGAGGAGGGGGCGAAGAGCAAGGAGGAGGCATTGCTCCAGTTGCATCTCGAGGCGGACTTTGACACCGGGGACAAGACCGTCGTGGTGCCCATTTACCGGGCGGCGCCGGTGCCCATCCGAGTCTACAAGGCGGTCTTGTTGGACAGTCAATACCTCACGGACGCGGCGATCGTGGATGTTCTGGGAGGATTCGCCATCCGGCTGCGGTTTGATTTCCACGGGGTCCTGACCCTGGAGACAGCGAGCAGCGTTCACCGGGGGAGCCGGCTGGCGGTTCAAGCGCAATTCCCGGAGCAGCGCTGGCTGGCGGCGCCGAAGATGCAGGAGCGCATCAGGGACGGCGTGTTCCAGTTCACGCCGGATGCCACGCGGGAGGAGGCGGAGCGTCTGGTCCAGGGTCTGAACAACGTCGCGGTCCGGCTTGGGAACCGGCCGAAACACGGCATGAGCGCACCGGCGGAGAAATGAGGCATGAAGGGGCTGGGGGTGTTGTGCTGGGGAGGTCTGGCTGGCTTGGCGCTCGGGGCGTGCGCCGCGCAGGATCGGCCGTTCGGCTTTCCGACGGCAAACCGCGCGTTGCTCGAGTCGGGGGGCGGGCCGCGGTTTTTTGTGGGCACGGCGGGCAAGCCGTGGACATCCGGGATGTATGGGTATGTGCGATCCGAGGGGCTGCAGTTTCATGAGGGGATCGACATCCGGTATCTCGAGAGGGATTCGAAGGGTGAACCCAAGGATCCGATCCGGGCGGTGGCGGACGGGGTGGTTGTGTATGTGAACGCGAAGCCGTCGCTTTCGAACTACGGCTGCTACCTGATCCTGGCCCATCGGGTCGAGGGGATCGAAATCTACTCGTTGTATGCGCATTTGCGCGAGGTGCGGCCGGGTCTTCGCCCCGGGGCGGCGGTCCGGGCGGGTGAGACCGTTGGGGTGATGGGGCGGACGGCGAACACCCGATCGGTCATCTCGAAGGAGCGGGCGCACCTGCATTTGGAGCTATGCCTGCGGCTGACCGACCAGTATGCCGCGTGGCATCGCCAGCGGGATCCGGGTCAGCGGAATGACCATGGGGACTGGAACGGGCAGAGCCTGATTGGGATCGATCCGGCGGCGGTATACCGGGCCCAGGCCGCGCAGGGGGCGGGCTTCAGCCTGCTCCGGCTGATCCAGGCGCAGACCGAGGTTTGCCGCGTTCTGGTGCGGGGCAGGGATTTGGGTTGGGCGCGGCGGTATCCCCAGCTTGTGGCGGCCAACCCGGCCGCGACCCGGGAGGGGGTGGCGGGCTACGAACTGGTATTGAATCCTCACGGGCTGCCCTACCGTGTGATTCCGCGGAGTGCGGGGGAGCTGCGGGGGCGAGGGGTGATGTCCGTGGTGTCGGTTGTCGAGGCCGAGGCGTCGCGTCCCGGATGGCGCAAACTGGTGGTCCGGCGGGGCGGCGTGTGGCAGGTGAGCGCCGCCGGGGAACGTTTCTTTGATTTGCTCCGGTTCAAATCCCCTTGAACTCGGGCTGGGGGTCCTTAAGCTTCCGGCCCCAGATATGAACTATCGCATTTCACGTCAGGCAGGATCGCTATCTCCGTCGTTGACGCTGGCGATTGACGCCAAGGCGAAGCAGATGAAGGCGGAGGGTCTCGATGTCGTGGGTTTCGGGGCGGGGGAACCGGATTTCGACACGCCGCAGCACATCAAGGATGCGGCGGCGAGGGCGCTGGCGGAGGGGTTTACCAAGTACACGCCGAGCAGCGGCATTGTCGAGTTGCGGCAGGCGATTGCCGAGAAGTTCAAGCGGGACAACGGGTTGAGCTACAAGCCGTCGCAGGTGATTGTCTCGTGCGGGGGCAAGCATTCCTGTTTCAACGCGGTGATGGCGACGTGCCAGGCGGGGGACGAGGTGGTGATACCCGCGCCGTACTGGCTGAGTTACCCGGAGATGGTGAAGCTGGCGGGGGCGACTCCGGTGGTGGTGCCGACGACGGACGCGACCGAGTTCAAGATCACGCCGGAGATGCTGATGGCGGCCATCACGCCGCGGACGCGGTTGTTCATCCTGAATTCGCCGAGCAACCCGACGGGAACGACCTACTCTGCGGAAGAGCTCAAGGCGCTGGGCGACGTGTGTGTGCAGCGGGATGTCCTGATCCTGAGCGACGAGATATACGAGAAGCTGGTGTATGACGGCGCGGAGCATGTGAGTGTGGCTTCGTTTTCGCAGGCGCATCAGGATCACACGATCCTCGTCCATGGTTTCGCGAAGGCGTATTCGATGACGGGGTGGCGGCTGGGATACATGGCTGCGCCGGAGCCGATCGCGAAGGCGGTGGACGCCATCCAGAGCCACAGCACGAGCAATCCGACTTCGTTTGCCCAGAAGGGCGCGGTGGCCGCGCTGACCGGTCCGCAGGATCACCTGAAGACGTGGCTGGCCGAGTACTCGAAACGGCGCAGTTACGCCCATCAGCGGCTGAATGCGATGCCCGGGGTGAGCTGCGTGAATGCGAAGGGCGCGTTCTATCTTTTCCCGAACATCAGCCGGCTGGGGTTGAAGTCGACCGAGTTTTGCGCGCGCCTGCTCGAGCAGGAGCGAGTGGCGGCGGTGCCTGGGATTGCGTTTGGCGCGGACGACTATTTGCGGATCAGCTACGCGACGAGCATGGTGAACATCCAGAAGGGCCTGGATCGGCTCGAGCACTTCGTGCGGTCGCTGGCGAAGTAGGCCGGACGTCGGAAAGGTCCCAGCCGGGACGCGGTTCGGCATCGCAGTCGGTGGCCGGCGCGCCGTGGCGCCAGAGGTGGTCGGCCAGGATGGCCACCATGGCGGCGTTATCGCTGCAGAAGGGGCCTGCGGCCAGTCGGAGGGTGCAGCCCAGACGGTCCGCGGCGGCGGCGAGTTCCCGGCGCAGGAGGCGGTTGCCGACGACGCCGCCCGACGCGGTGATGCAGCGGACAGCGCAACGCCGGGCCGCGCGAACCGTCTTGGTGACAAGCACGTCGACGATGGCGGCCTGGACGCTGGCGCAAAGGTCGCGCAGGGCGGAGGGGTCGGCGGTGAGGTCCGGGTGGTCGCGCAGGAAATACCGGACGGCGGTTTTCAGCCCGCTGAAGCTGAAGTCCAGGGTCGCGTCGTCGCGCAGCGGCCGGGGGAAGTCGAAAGCGTCGGGCTGGCCGCCTTCGGCGAGCTGATCGATGACGGGTCCGCCGGGGTAGGGGAGGCCGAGCAATTTGGCGGTTTTGTCGAAGCACTCGCCGGCGGCGTCATCGAGAGTGGAGCCGAGGACGATGTGGTGAAGAGGGCTGGGGACGTGGACGAGCAGGGTGTGGCCGCCGCTGACGATGAGGGAGACGTGCGGGGGGAGGATATCGAGGTCAGCGCGCGGGGGGGTGCCGTCGATCCACGCTGAGTAGAGGTGGGCTTCGTGGTGATGGATGCCGTAGAAGGGTCGTTCGAGGGCGAAGGCGAGTCCCTGGGCGGTTTTCAGGCCGATCATGAGGGCGTTGGGCAAGCCGGGGCCCTGGGTGGCGGCGATGGCGCTGAGGGCGGCGGGCGGGCAATCCGCTCGGGCGCAGGCGGTTTGGACGAGGGGCGGGAGGTTGCGGAGATGCTCGCGGGTGGCGAGCTCGGGCACGACGCCGCCGTACTCGGCGTGGATCGACACCTGGGACGAGACGAGGCTGACGAGGATTGCACCCTGGCGGACGAGAGCGACGCTCGTCTCGTCGCAGGAGGTCTCGATGGCGAGGGTGGTGCCCGAGGAATTCACTCGTTTTCTAGCCGGCATATTTCATGGCTTTGGCGGAAAACTGCGAAGCGAACCACTCGAATGTCCACCCATTTGAGGGGCACCACACTAGAAAGCAAAACCGGGTCCCTTATGAGATTTCCGTATAGGGCTAGGGTGCGGCGGGTTTCTTGGGGTCGGCGGCGGCGGTGAGCCGATCGGGCGGTGTACGGTCCGGGAGGCGGCTGGTGTAGAGGGTGATGCCTTTGAGCAGGTCGAGGGCGCGATCGAGCTGGGTATCGCGGGTATTGCGGGCTTTCTCCTGGCGCTCGGGGTCGAGGCTTTCAAGGAGGCCCGGGGTCCGTCGGTAGAGGAGGGATTCGGCCTCGTCGGCGGAGATGGGGACCACGATATCGGGGGTGATGCCCTTTTCGTGGATCACTTTATGGCTGGGGGTGTAATACTTGGCGGTGGTGAGGCGGAGGGCGGCGCCGTCCTGGAGGGTGATGATGCTTTGGACGGAGCCTTTGCCGAAGGTCTGCTCACCGACGATGACGGCGCGTTTAAGGTCCTGGAGGCAACCGGCGACGATTTCGGAGGCGCTGGCGCTGCCGCCATTGACGAGGACGACCATGGGGAGGTCGATCGGCCGGTTTCGGCTGCCGGCGCGGTACTCACGGCGGTCGGAGGGATCACGGCCTTCGGTGGAGACCACGAGGGTGCGGGCGGGCACGAACCGTTCGCAGACTTGGGCTGCCTGATCGAGGAGGCCGCCGGGGTTGTCGCGCAGGTCGAGGATCAAGCCGCGGGCGCCCTGGTCTTTGAGGCGGGAGATGGCGTGGTCGAGTTCGTCTTCGGTTCGCTCGCCGAATTGGAGGAGTCGCACGTAGCCGATCTGGTTGTCGCCGAGGGGGAACTCCCGTTTGCCGTTGAGGTCCTTGACGGTGTCCACGCGGATATCGGCGCGGAGGAGTTTAAAATCACGGATGGCGCCGGTCGAGGGGCGGAGGATGGTGAGGGTGACCTCGGTGCCGGGGTCGCCGCGGAGCTGTTTGACGGCTTCGGACAGGCTGATGCGTTCGGCGCTGCGGCCGTTGATCTTGACGATGCGATCGCCGGACATGATGCCGGCCCTGGAAGCGGGCGTATCGTCCATGGGGGCGATGACGGTCAGGGCGTCCCCGCGCAGGCCCACCTGGATCCCCACGCCGCCGAACTTGCCTTCGGTGTCTTTCTTCAGCTCGGCGTACTTGATCGGCTCCATGAACTCGCTGTGGGGATCGAGCGTATTGAGCATTCCCTTGAGCGCGCCATAGATGAGCTCCTGGTAGGTGAGTTTTTCGCCGTCGACGTAGTCCTGGCGGACCTTTTCGAGGACGAGGGAAAAGAGACGGAGATGGCTGTAGATATCGTTCTTTTCCGCCACTTCGGCGGACCGCAGGTAGACCTGGGCACCCCAGAAGAGGTTGACGCCGAGAACGGTCCCGAGCACCGAATAGAACCATCGCTTCTTCATAAAGGCAGCTTGCGCACTCAACTCCCACGCAAGGTACCGGTGCGGGCGCCGGTTAGCAAGTGGCGGCAAGCCAATGCTCGACGACCGGCAGATCCTCCGCAACGGTGATCTTGGGGTTGGGGAAGCGGCTCTCGACCAGGGCCACGGGCTGGCCAATGAGGTCACAGGCGGCGGTGTCGTCCGTGACCTGCGTTCCCCGCTCCCGGACTGCGGCCAGGGCGCGGCGGATGACATCGATTCGGAATGTCTGCGGCGTTTGGACTGACCAGAGTCGGGACCGGTCGAGGTGACGTTGGATGCTGACGCCGTCGGCGGATTCCTTGATGGTATCCGTGACGCGCCGGGCGGCGACTGCGGCGCCCAGGGACCGGGCGGCCTCGAGCGTGGCGATCAGCAATTCCTCGCGGACGCAGGGTCGGGCTCCGTCCTGGATCAGGACCCAAGCGCACCGGGAATCGACCGCCTCGAGGCCGTTCCAGACCGAGTCCTGCCGTTCGGAGCCGCCGTCGACGACCTTCCAAGGCTTCGCGAAGGCGAGGCGTGCGGCGAGTTGTTCGAGTTCGGTTCGCAGGTCGGGTCGGGTGACGAGGATGACCTCGTCCACACACGAGGCGTTATTGAAGCGCTCCCAGGTGTGGGCGATGACGGGGCGCCCCGCCACGGGGAGCAGGAGCTTATCCGGGCCGGGCCCCATGCGCCGTCCGTGTCCGGCGGCGACGATCACGGCAGAGTTCATTCGGAGGTCGAGTGTCGCCAACGCGAGGGCGTTCTGCAAGCTGCGGGGATTTGGCCGCTTGCGGGCGTTGGGCGGACGTGGCATCACTTCGGCGTGAAGACTGTTCTGCGTTGGCTTCGGGTCCGTCGTTGCGGCAATCCGCCCGTTGGTTTCCTGCGGGCGGTGATGGTCTTGGCGGGCGCGGCGAGTTTATGGGCGATGACCGGACGTGCGTCGGAGGGGTTCCCGCCGGGCCGGTGGGTGAGCCTGTTCAACGGCAAGGATCTCGAGGGTTGGACGATCAAGATCAGGGGGTGCGATCTGGGCGAGAATTACCTGGAGACGTTTCGGGTCGAGAACGGCGTCCTGAGGGTTGCGTATGATCGGTATGAGAAGTTCGACGGTCGGTTTGGGCACCTTTTTTTCCGGGAAAAATTCTCGCACTACCGGTTGCGGGCCGAGTACCGATTTGTCGGCAATCAGACGCCCGGGGGGCCGAGCTGGGCGTTTCGGAACAGCGGTTTGATGTTGCACTGTCCGGCGCCGGAAGCGATGCGCAAGGACCAGGATTTTCCGGTGTCGATCGAGGTGCAGCTGTTGGGGGGGGATGGGGTGGGGAAGCGTTCGACGGCGAACCTGTGCACGCCCGGGACGCACGTGGTCATGGGCGGCAAACTGGTCACGCAGCATTGCACGGATTCACGGTCGCAGACGTACCATGGCGACCAATGGGTGACCGTCGAGGTCGAGGTGCGCGGCGGGGGTGTGATCAGGCATTACGTCAACGGGGATCTCGTGATGGAGTACGAGAAACCGCAATGGGACGAGGGGGACGGGGATGCGAAGGGACTGATCAAGGATGGCGACAAGGTCTTGCGGGAGGGCTACATTGCGCTGCAAGCGGAGAGCCATCCGGTTGAATTCCGGAAGGTCGAGCTGATGGTGCTCGAGTGAGGCGGCGGTTCTTCATGCCGCCCATTCCGGGGGATGGCGCAACCGGTAGAGGACCTCGCCGGCCTTGGGTACGAGAAGGACCCCTTCGCGTTCGCGATCGGCGAAGTCTTCGGGCCGAAGGGATGCCGGGTCGCGGTAGCCGAGGTTGACGGCGCGACAGGCGGCTTCGGGGATGGCGGTGGCGAGGGTCACCTGGGCCCGAAGGCGTTCCACGCGCCGATGGAAGGTGCCCTGGCCGCGGACATGCGTCGAATGGGCGAGCACGCCCCACGGGCGGTCCTTGTAGCGATCCCACTGTTTCACGAAGAAATCGCGGCAGTGATAGCCGACGGCGCGGATGTGCTCGCCGTGGGTGACTGAGAACTCCCGGATGTGGGGGGCGTAGATGATGAGCTCGCCGCCGTCGGCGAGGACCGGTTCCAGTTTGTACATGCACTTGCCGGCGGTCCAGATCTCATCGTACATCGCGGGCGCGCAGGCGAGGATGGTCTGGTAGGGGCGATCCTTGACGACCACATTGAGCTCGACGGACAGGCCGCACGCGGCTTCCCAGGCGGCTTCGGCGGTGCCGGCGAAGAGGCCGGCGAAGCGATCCCCCTCCATGACGATCGAGAAGCAGAGCTTCGGCACCGGGATGAGCGCCGCGGCGCGGTCGATGACCCGGCGGACCGGTGTCCAGCGGTGTCCGATGATCTTGGGGGTGGTGATGACGGCGCCGAGCCAGTGGAAGAAATCGAGGATGCGGGGGCCGGCGACGCCCGGGAAGAGGTACTTGTTCCCGCCGGAGAACCCGACGACCTCATGGGGCAGCACGGGGCCGACGATGATGAGGCGGTCGTACTCGAAGAGGCGGCGGTTGACCTCGACGGGCACGTCGAGGGCGAAGCGGCCTTCGGTGAGGTGGTGGATTTCGCCGGCGGCGAGGGTGCCGACCTGGCGCAGGGCGTCGGGCCGGTCCCATTCGTGGTTATGGAACCGGACAGCGGCGTAGCGGGTCGCGCGCTCGGCGGGGTTGATTTCGAGGCGTTGGAGGATGGCCGCCTCGGACATGGGAGGGTGGGTGCCGAGGGCGATCAGGACGTCGAACTGGTCCACGACCGCCTGAAGGTGGTGGTGCAGCGCCTTGAACATCATGCCCACGGGAGCGGTGCGGGTGTGGTCCGGGACGATGAGCAGGACGCGCTGACGATGGAAGTCCGTGACCGGACAAGCGGCAGTCACCGCCTCCTGAACCGCTTGCGGGGTGAGGGCCTGGCCGGAGGGGGCCTGGACGGTCGCGAGGAGTCCCAGAAGCCGCGAGCCCGAACCGGGTGTGGGTGTCGCCTCGGGGTACATGATCAGATGGTTTGGGCCAGGAAACCGCCGTCGACGACGAGTTCCGAGCCGGTGACGAAGCTGCTGGCCTTGGGGCTGGCGAGGAAGATGGCGGCGCCGATCAATTCCTGCGGCTCGCCCATTCTGCCCATGGGTGTATGGCCGAGGATCGATGCCGCCCGGGGTGTTGGCGAGCCGTCCTCGTTGAACAGGAGTCGCCGGTTTTGGTCGGCGGGGAAGAAGCCTGGGGTGATGGCGTTGACGCGGACGCCCCGCGGCGCCCATTCCCGGGCCAGGAACCGCGTGAGATTGAGGACCGCGGCTTTGGCGGCGGAGTAAGCGACGACGCGGGAGAGGGGGATGCGTGCCGAGGCGCTGGCGATGTTGATGATGCTGCCCTGGCCTCGGGCGGCCATTTCGGCGCCGAACTCCTGGCATGGGAGGAGGGCGCCGCCGACGAGGTTCAAATCGACGCTGGCGCGCCAGTGGTCGAGCGCGATGGCTTCGAAGGGCAGGTCGGGAGTCACGGTGACGGTGGGGCTGTTGCCCCCGGCGGCGTTCAGGAGGATGGTTGGCGCGCCGAGGGTCTGGGTGATGGCGGTTTGTGCGGCGTGGAGCGTGGATCGGTCGAGGGCATTCCCCGGGAAGAACTGCGCCTGGCCGCCGGCGGCTCGGATGGCCTGGGCGCGGGCCTCGCCGCGCTCGGCGTTGAGGTCGACGACGGCCACCCGTGCTCCGGCCTGGGCGAAGCCTTCGGCGATGGCGCCGCCCAGGGCGCCGCTGCCGCCGATGACGACCGCCACCTCGCCCTGGAGATCGAACAGTTGCATAGGCCCCAGAGTTTGGGGTACTCCCTTCTCCGCGGGAAGGAGAAAAGGCAGTCTCATGACCCGGCGCCTTGGGGCAGGGGTACACAACTTCTCCCGCCAAGGCCGTCCGAGGGGTATGCCTCGCCTTCCACGATGAGGCGCAGAGAGTCTCTGGGGTCATGGGTTGAACCCGGCGCTGGGAGTGTTCAGCCGCAGACGATAGAAGCGGGTGTTGTGGGCTGGTACGTTGCGGTCGTGTACGACGCGCATTCCAAGCCCGGCGGGGACCGTGGTCTCGAGCAGGGACCAGCTCTCGGCGTCCAATCGGTCCTTGTACTCGACATGGTAAGCCCGGCCGACGGCTCCCTGCCAGCGCAACGTCCGACTTCCGTCGGCTTCCAGGACAATGGCGTTCCACTGCAATCGGGACGTGCCATCACGAGGATTCGTGCCGGCGACAACCTCTGCTCCATCCTCCATGCCGTCATTGTCCGTGTCCGCGCGAACTGGATCGGTCCCGTAGACGTCGGTCTCGTCGAAATCGACAAGGTCATCGGCATCGGCATCAAACAACTCGGCGCTTGGATCCACGTCACATTCCAGGGACCCTTCATTGAGAATGACGCGGCGCACATCGATGGCGGCATCGAGAGCGGGGCCGACGCGCAGGATCATGAGAATGCCCGCGCCATGGATGGGGGTGGCCCCTGCGAGTGCGATGCGGAGCGTACTGGGCTGGTTCGTATTCACCGCCCAGAGCATCCCCTCGGCCAGTGCCCCGTGAGTGGCGTGCACGTCGGATGCCACAACGGCTGTCAGAGCCAGCTCCATCTCGATGCTGTATACGGGTTCTGCAGCACGGAACAAGAGTCGGCGGGTTTCTTGGGACAGCGGATCACCCGGGTCGACTCCGAGGACACTTGTGTGAACGGGGATCGCACCGGCCAGGCGCACACCCGGCGGAGGCCGTCTGGGCGGCGCCGGGGCCGACGGGGCGGCAGCTCCAGAGAACCAGTTACCGGTGATGTCGCCAATGAGGATGGCGGTGAAGTTCTCTCCGACTCGATCCTGGTTCAGCGGGGCGTAGCTCCGGTGGGACGGAATGAATGTCCACGTCCGGCCGGCACCTGGGAAGGGCAATGCGCGCAACTGCACTGCGTACTCAAGCACATACGAGGCGTCCATCGAAGTGATCATGCCGTTGTCATTGACGTCCGCCGCCAGCCGTTGAGCGTCGCTCAAATCGAGCAGACCCGCCTCGTGTTGCAGGATATAGGAGGCATCAAGCGCTCCGATGCCGTTGATGCCGTCGTTCTTGTCCGGTTGGAGCGTGTAGCTGCCGGTGGGCAACCCTGAGAATCCATAGGTGCCGTCACCTCCGCTTGAGGTCTCATGGACGCCAACGCCGGTGAGACGAAGGGCCACATTCGGCACCCGCTCGCCACCGAAGTGTTCGATCTCTCCTGCCAGTACCCAGAGTCCGGCGACCTCGAATCGGCCGTGGCTTGGAACGACCCGGATCGCGCCGTCGTTCATCACGACCCTCTCGACGGTGAGCGGTGTCGAGGCAGACGGAGCCCCGACCACCTGGCATGTCAGGATCACCAGGGTGCCGGAGCCGCTGATCGCGGTGGCACTGGCTAGCGACAGGCGCGCCCGGCCGGCGTCGTTGGTATTCGCCGACAGGCTCCAGCCGACAGCCATTGGGCCCAAACGGATCTCCATGAGTTGGAGCACTGCGGTGTTCCATGCGACGTCCAGTGCTGCCGCGCGCAGGCCGGTGACGTCGGCCACGCACACGGGAATCTCCACTTGAGTGCCGGTATCGCCGCTGGCCTGCGGCAAGGCCACGAGGGCATCGTCGCTCTCGAAGCGGAAACCATGGAGGGACACTGCGGTGGAGTGATCAGGATTGTGGACGCGGACGTCCACGGTCGCGGGGTAGTGGGTGGGGGTGACGCAGGCGATTTGATTTGGGCTGATGACCACCACCTCGGTGGCCAGCCCGTCGCCGAATTGCACGGATGCCCCGGTCTGGAAGAGGACCCCAGCCAACGTCACGGGGGTGCCGCCCCTTGCGGGCCCGTGGTTGGGCGTGACGGAGGACACCGCCGGTTCGTGGCGCACCGTCACTGTGTGCGGCAGAGCCTCGTTGCCGCTGTACACCGCGCTGATGCCATCGCTGGCTTTTAGGTAGTACTCGAGACCGGGCGCCTGGACGCTGGACCCGCCAATCGTGACCGACCATTCCTCCGCCGTGACGTTGTTCATTGCGAGCGGCGAGAAAGTACCGGAGTCTCCGAGAGACCGGTGATACAGGGTCACGCTCCGCACGCCGACGTTGTCCGTGGCTCGCGCAGTCACCCGCAGTCCACGGCCGGCTTGAGCGCTGATGAGCGCCGCATGCTCGAGCATGGGTGGGATTGTGTCCAAGGCGGCAGCGGATGCCGTGTTGGAGACCTCCGACTCTTTGAAATCAGTGGTCACGACGGTGAATCTGTAGAACATGGGCACAGCGGGTGTCACGGCGCGATCCACGAACTCCTCATGTCCGGCGGGGATCAGCGTGGTGTTCAGTCGTTCAAAGACCCCGTCCAGGGCATTGGCGCGATACACGTTGTAGCCGGCGGAGAGATCATAGTCATCCTGCTGCCACGTCAGCTTGATGTACCCTTCGCCGCCGCTAGCCTGGAGGCGCATGGCTGCGACCCCCATCGTTTGCACCCGGAAGCGGAATCGGCCGACGTCGTACCCCGAGACGAGCCAGGGATCCTCTGCGGCCACGGCTCCTGAAATGCGCATGAGATGGTAGCCGTCGCCGGTCACAGGGGTCATCCAACAGTCGCCTCGCCAGGTCCGAGCACTGATCCAGCCGTTGGTCATTTCGAGGAAATCCTCGTCCCTCGGCGTGATCTGGAAGTCGGTGTGCGGGTGCGTTGGACCGAAGGCGACAAACGGTTGGATATTGGTGTTCATGTCACGGTTGAAGTTCACTGTGAACGCGGTCCGGCCCATGCCCAACTCCGGCACGCTGACGGCAGAAATGCCATTGATGAGCACTTCTTCCGCAAAGGGGTACGTGTTCGTGTAGCCGTGTTCCGGCGGGGTACCGTAATCGATCCAGGCGCTGGTGAAATTGTCGTAGAAATCGTAGATCATGTGATCCAGGAGGGTCTGCGACGACGTTCCCCAGTAGTTGTCCTGGAGCGCCACGATCCCGTGGGGCATGTTCTCCGGGGCACGGACACGAAGCCAGTGGGCCAGATCCGGATTCCAGTAGCCGTTGAGGAAGGCATTGTACTGCACGCGTTCGCGATAATGGGCCCGGACATGGTCGTGGACGCTGTGGCTGGCGACCGGGGCGAGGAGTTCCTCCATGGTCTTCTCTCCGGGCAGGCGCAGCACGAACAGGTTCCAGTCGTGGAGATCGTAGTCCCTGAATCCAGGCGTCTCGACCGCATTCTGCCAGCCGAAACGAACAAAGTCGCCGTTGTGGTAGGCGACCTGGACGAGGTGGCTCGGGCCGTGCACGGCCTCGTGGGGATAGCCGGAGGCCCAGGATGTGAATGTGACAGGGGTTCCATCGATCCAATGGAAGTCCGTCAGGCTCCCGGCGGGGCCCTCGTCGGTAAGCCCAAGGACAAATCGGTAGCTGTGCATCAAGCGGGGCATGGCCCCAATGTACGATTCGAGGAACGCCTCGGTGGTGGCGTCCGGCACGGACACGACGTGGCCTCCGTAGTAACTGGCGATCGACTCGGCAAGGCCGAGAGAGGGCCACTCGGTGGGCAGCAGGACATAGGTGGATCCCTCGTGAGCCTGCAACTGGAGAAAGAAGGGCTCCTCGGGAACCTGACTGGTCAGAGTATCCCGCAGGGAGCACGGCACCGTGATGGACAGCGGACACTCGATGTCCTGAAGAATTGCGGATCGGTACAACTGGGCCATGGGTTTGGGGGGCATCCAGCTCGCATCAAACAGACACTCGACAAAACGGTCGATGTCCAAAGAGCTGGCTCCGCCGCGCAGCCGATGGAAGACTGTTTGGCTTGCGGAGGCAGCCGCAACGGTTGCTCCCAGGGCGTCCCAGTCGAGATAGCAGTGGTCGAGAGATCGCACTCCTTTGAGATCGGGGTTGCGCACCTTGGCATAGCGCATGTCGATGATGCCGTTGTCCTCGGATAGAATCCGCGTGTTCTGTCCGGCGACCAGGTAGGAAGGAAACATCGAAACGGGTCGTTCCCAAGTCCCTTGGACGTCCAGGGCGCCGCGGACGAGGATATAGCCGTTTTTGGGGCCCGGGTTATAGGGGTCGTCGCTGACGGAGCCCCACTGGACTTGTGTTCCTGGTGCGATTGTAAGGGTCGCGCCCGAGTCGACGAGAACAGGGCCGGGGACCAACCAATACTGGTCGGACGTGAGCGTGGTATTGGTGCGAATGACGGCTGGGACGTTCCGGCCCCGTTGCACGACATATTGAAAATAGGAGATGCGCTCGTACCATGGGTGTTCCGGGTCCCATCCGTCTCGAAAGTCAATGGTCAGGATGAAGTTGATGACGTGATCGTTGGGGCAGTCGGGCGACACGGTGAACACAAAAGGCCAGCTGACATTGGTAATGACGCCCTCAGGATCGTACAGGAAACCGTTGTCCGAGGTGTTGAAGGGTCCGATGCCGCCGAAATCCACGAGTGGAACGTCGATGGAGACGTAGGGGTCGTCCTGGACAGCGCCCAAGGCCCTGGCCTCGAGGATGGCAATGACATCGTCAGCTTGTCCCGACCGGTTGATCAGTTCGATGCCGAGGTGGATGGTCTCTCCCGAGTCGACCCGTCCATCGTTGTCGTTTTCCGGGCTGATCCCGGGATCGTCGAAGAGCCAGTTCTCGAGCAAGTCGACTCCAGGCTTGGGCGGGACGCTAAGGGCCGCATACGCGTCCACCAAGCCGGCACTCTCGAAGCCCGGGTCTTCGCCGAAGGCCTTCGAACCGAAGATGGCGCCCATGAGAAACCGGGAGGAGTACACCTCCCGTTGCCAGAAGAAGGACCGCATCAGCGCAGCCACTCCGGAGACGATGGGAGCAGCCATCGACGTGCCGCTCCAGCGGGCATATTGATTGCCGGGCAAGGTGCTGAAAATGCTCTCGCCTGGCGCGGCAATGTCGTAGCCGAAATTGGAGAACCAGCATCGCAGGTACTGGGTGGGCGGCGGTTGTGTGGCCTCGACTCCAAGGACGTAAGGGAGGGCGGCCGGGTAGAGCGGTGCCGACTTCCTCGGCAGCGCGTCATTACCGGCGGCGGCCACCAACGCCGACTGATGCAGCGCCATCTCGAGGGCGTCGAACTCGATCTGCGACCATTGGTAGCCACCGAAGCTCATATTGATCACCTCGGCACCGTGGTCCACGGCGTAGAGGATCCCTTCCGCCGCGTCGGTGGCGGTCAGAACCCCGGAGTACTGCGCCGCCCGAACCGACATGACCTGGACGTTGAACGCGACGCCGGCCCCGCCTCGGAGATTGAAGGCTGTGGCAGCCACAATTCCGGCGACGTGTGTGCCATGCCCGGTGTAGTCCGACGAGTCCCCCGAGTGACTTCGCGGATCGGAGACCACGCTGCAGCCGTGGACGTCGTCAATGAAGCCATTCTGGTCGTCGTCGACGCCATTGCCGGCGGTCTCCCCGGGGTTGGTCCAGAGGTTGCCCACGAGCTCCTCATGGGTGGGATCCACACCGGTGTCGATCACGGCGACCACGACATCCCGGTTCCCGCCTGCTGTTGCCCCGTTGGTTTGGAGGAAGTTCCAGGCCTGTTGAACGCGGGCCACCATAAGATACCATTGGGCTCCCATGTCCGGGTCGGTGGTGTTGTCCGGCAGGCCGGTGACGATTGGGGGAATGTCAGCACACAGACGACGGTGCACGTTCAACTCCGCGTGCTCGACCTCAGGGTCGGCACGCAGCGCTGAGACCGCCTCTGGCGGGCTCCGCCCCTCCTGCAGTTGGACACGATACCACCGGAACAACGCCTGTCGCTGTTCGGATTGTTGTTGTCGAGTGGCCGAAGCGGACTGGAGTCCGATTGCGGTGCGTGGTCGTGCTTGATTCGCCACTCGGAAGACCGGCCGCACGTCCTGCGCCCCCATCGAGGACAGGCGCGCGCCCAATCCTGTGCGCCCGACCGCTGCAAGCCTGGGCCCTGTCGCCCCCAGAGCGGCACTCTGGAGAGAACGGTGTGTCGGCGAATCGGACCGCAGTTTAACCAGCACCTCTCCTGGTTCGTGCGTCGGGCGAGCAACGGCCGCGGGCGTGCCTGAATCGAGCATTTCCGGAAGGGGATGGCGACTGGGGGCAACTGGAGGAACGTACTTACTGCCGGAGTCATCAGGAAGTCCGGGCAAGTCGTCGAGGATCAGGCAGCACAGACACGCCACGATCGTTCGACTCATCGTCACCCGTGGCTTTCGAGAAGGGGAGACTCCGCAGGCGTGGACGTTCATGGTCTTGAAGGGTTCAAACGCAATATCGGCTTTGGTCGTTGGCGGAGTCAAGAGTGAACCAGGAAGGCGCGGGCAAACGCCACCACGCGGGGCGCGGAATCAGGTTGGCGGGCTGGGGCCTCCTCGGCTACCCTCTTTGCCTCATGGACGACTTTGTCAAACCCGAGGTCATTCTCACGCATGAGAGCGACCTGGACGGTCTGGTTTCCGGGCTGTTGTTGCAGCGGCTGGCGCGGCAGGTGTACGGCGTGCGCGTACCGCTGCAGGCGTATCACAACCACCAGTGGCGGCAGCGGCCGATGTTGGAGCCGGCGGCCTGGGTTTGTGATCTGGCGTTCGACAGCCGGCTGGACCGGCCGAACTGGCTGGTGGTGGATCATCATGCGACGGAGATCGTGCCGCGACAGGCCCGGCTGATCCACGACGTGAACAAGTCGGCGGGCCGGCTTTGTTATGAGCTGTGCCAGGACCGGGGCCTGGGAACACCGGCGCTGGATCGCCTGGTCCGGCTGAACGACATCGCGGACTTGTTCCTGGTTGAGGACCCCGAGTTTGCGGCCGCCTCCGACTGTGCGAGTCTGGTGAAGAGCTACGGTTTCTGGGCGATGCACGCGCTGATCGAGGGCGATCTCGAGCGGCTTCTGGACCATCCTCTGCTGGAGGTGATGGCGGTGAAGCGGCGTGTCGAGGATCCGCTGGGGGAGGTCTGGAGCGGGGCGAATGTGGTTCCTTTGTCTGCGGACGTGGGGTTTGTGCCGACGTTGGTGGGCAACACGAACCTGATCGTGCACCGGCTGCTGGCGGCGGGGGGGCTGCCGTACCGGGTGCTGCTCACGTTGTTTCGGAAGGCCAACGGCACGGTGATTGTCAGTCTGCGTAGTCGCAACGGCGAGGCCTTGGCGCTGGCGACGCGTCTGCAAGGGGGAGGCCATGCCAACGCGGCGGGGGCGACGCTGCCGAGGTCCGTGCAACAGATCCCGGATGCGATCCATTACCTGCGGAAGGTATTGAATCCGGCGCCCGCGTCTCCGCCGCCGGCCGGGCCGGAAGGGAGCCTGCTGCGGGAGCTCGAGGCGTCCTGAGCCGGCGCTGGCGAGGGCCAAGGCGCAGGCCGCCGGCGCCCGACCCGAGCGGTAATCTGCTGTTGAGTCCCTACCCGGAAGGCCATGTGACCTATGACGACTGCTCCTTGAGTCGCGTGGCGCGTTGAACACGTCATGAAACTGCAACTCGTCGATTGGCTGATCGTGGCGGCGTCGCTGCTGATCTGCTTTGTGCCGGCCTTGTTTTTTGGGAAGCGGGCGGGGAGGAACACGTCCGAGTACTTCGCCTCGGGGCGTGCGGTGCCATGGTGGCTGGCGGGGTTATCCATGGTGGCGACGACTTTCAGCAGCGACACGCCGAACCTGGTGACGGACATTGTGCGGCAGCGCGGGGTGGCGGGGAACTGGGTGTGGTGGGCCTTTGTGTTGACGGGGGTGGCGACGGTGTTTTTCTACGCGCGGCTATGGCGGCGCTCGGAGGTGCTGACGGACCTCGAGTTTTACGAGCTGCGGTACTCGGGCAAGGCGGCGAGCGTGGTGCGGGGTTTCCGGTCGGTGTATCTGGGGTTGTTTTTCAACTGCGTGATCATGGCGTCGGTGAATCTGGCGGCGTGCAAGATTGCGAATGTGTTGTTTGGCATGCCGCGGTGGCAGACGCTGCTGGCGGTGGGGCTGCTGAACGTGGTATTCGCGACGCACTCCGGCCTCTGGGGGGTGATCGTGATCGACATGATCCAGTTCTTCATCAAGATGACGGCGGTGATTGCGGCGGCCTATTTTGCCGTCCAACACGTCGGCGGTCTTGGGGTCATGGTCGAGAAGCTGTCGGCGCCGCGGCTGAGTCCGGACGGCACGGCGATGTTGCAGTACTTGAATATCCTGCCGGACTTTGCGAACCACTGGGACGTCGCGGTGGCGATCTTCATCATGCCGCTGGCGGTGCAATGGTGGGCGACGTGGTATCCCGGGGCGGAGCCGGGGGGCGGCAGTTACATTGCCCAGCGGATGCTGGCGTCGAAATCGGAGCGGGACTCGCTGGGGGCGGTGCTGTTCTTCAACGTGGCGCACTACGTGTTGCGTCCCTGGCCGTGGATTCTGGTGGGGCTCTGTTCGCTGCTGGTCTACCCCGAGCTGTCGGACATTCAGAAGGCGTTTCCGGGCATGGACGCGAGGCTGCTGGGCCACGACATTGCGTATCCGGCGATGCTGAAGTTTCTGCCGGTGGGCTTTGTGGGGTTGATGGTCGGGGGGCTGATCGCGGCGAACTCGTCGACGATTCTGACGCACTTGAACTGGGGTTCGTCGTACCTCGTGCACGATTTCTACCGGCGGTTCCTCCGCCGGGACCGGACGGAGACGCATTACGTGCTGGCGGGCCGGTTGGCGACGGTCGGCCTGTTTGTGGTTTCCTCGGCGACGGTCTATCTGCTTGAAACCGCGAAGGACAGCTTCGACATCATCCTGCAGGTGGGGGCGGGCACGGGCCTGTTGTACCTGCTCCGCTGGTTCTGGTGGCGGATCACGGCGTGGTGCGAGGTGGCGGCCATGGTGAGTTCCTTTGGGATCTCGATTGTGCTGCTGATCCTGAAGCGGGTTTTCGAGGTTCCGTTCAGCACGCATCACGCCCTGTTGATCACGGTGGCGGTGACCACGGTGTGCTGGGTGCTGACCGCGTTTCTGGGGCCGCAGACCGATCGTGCCACGCTGATTGCCTTTTACCGGAAGGTGCGGCCGTTTGGGCCCGGCTGGCGGAGCGTGGCCCGGGATGCCGGCGTGACGGCGCCGGAGGCGGCGGCGACGCGCGAGAACCTGCCGCTGGCGCTGTTGGGCTGGAGCGCCGGGTGTGCGGCGATCTGGGCTTCGCTATTCACGGTGGGCAACGTGCTCTATGGCCGGTACGCCCTGGCGGGGGTCCTGTTGGCGGTGTTTGTGGGCAGCGGCCTGGTGCTGCTGGGGGTGATCCGGCGGCTTTGGGCGGGCGGACCCGGGCGGGCGACATGAAGGTCTCGAGCACTGCCGGGGGGGGGTGGACGTCGCGGCGGCGCCTGTTGACCGCTCTCGACGGCGGTATTGCCGATCGGGTGCCGATCAACACCTACGAGTTGGCGGGGTGCGACCGCCTGGACTGGTACAACCGGCAGCCCAGTTACCAGGGGCTCATGGAGTTCATCCGGGCGCACACGGATTGCATCACCAACTGGAATCCGCGTGCGGGAGTCGACCGGTACACGTGCGAGGAACGGTTTCTGGGCTCGGATCATCCGGTGGAGATCGTGACGGAGACCGAGCGGGACGGGGCGTTCGAACGGAGAACGAGCGTCTGCCGGACGCCCCGGGGCGATCTGCGCCGGGTGCTGCAATCGACGGCGACGGTGCACACGACGTGGCGGGTCGAGCATTGGTGCAAGAGCCTTGCGGACGTGGACAAGGCGCTGAGCGTTCCGTACGCGCCGGGGACGTATGACGCCTCGGATTTGGGGCGGGTGCGATCCGATCTGGGCGATGCGGGGATTGTGCTGGCCTCGATTTCGGATCCGGCGTATCTGGCGGCGGACCTGATGTCGTTTCAGGACTTCCTGATGTGGGCGGCCGAGGAGACCGGCCATTTTGCCCGGACCGTGGACATTCTGGCCGAGCGCGTTCTCGAGAACCTGCGCCGGCAGCTGGACTGTTGCGTGGTGGACTGCTATCGGATTGTGGGTCCGGAGTATTTCACGCCGCCGTACCTGTCGCCGGCGATGTTCCGTCGGTTTGTGGTGCCGCATGTCAAGGCGATGACCGAGTTGATCCACGGGCGCGGGGCGAAGGTGCGTTTGCACTGTCATGGCCGGATCGGCCGGGTGCTGGACATGATCCTCGAGACGGGCTGCGACGGGATTGATCCCTGCGAACCGCCTCCGGATGGGGACATCGAGATCGGGGAGGTGAAGCGGCGGTGTTCCGAGCGCGGGGTCTCGGTGTGGGGGAACATCGAGCTCAAGGTGCTCGAGCAGGGCACGGCGGGTGAGGTTCGGGCTGAGGTTCGGAAGATCCTGGACCAGGCGAAGGCGGGGGGTGGGTTTGTGCTGATGCCGACGGCGGCGCCGATCGACGTGCCGCTGTCGCCGCGGACGGAAGCGAATTACCGGGCCTTCATCGAGGCGGGCCTCGAGTACGGCGGCTACTAAGCCTCAGGGCCATGGGGCCACGGAATCGGCGGTGTTGAGCCGGCGGAAGTTCGCAACGCGGTGGAATGTGAGGAAATTGGCGTCGTGATGGTTATGGGCGCCGCCGGCGTCGTCATCGTAGGCCGTGCGCACGACGGCGATCAGATCGTCTCCATCGAATTGCCAATCGGCGTATTGGAAACCGTGGTGGCGGGTGTCGGGATGGTAGAGAAGGAGGCATCGGACGGTCCATTGGCGGAGGTCGGGCGAGGCGGTGAGGGCGAGGGCGTTGCGGATGCCGGACGGGTTGCTGGCGCGATGCCGGTCGAGGACGATGCTGGCGAGGGCCCAGTACTGGCGGCTCGAAGGATCGAAGCGGACGGTGAACTTCTTGGCGCCGCCTGGAAACGGGACGAAGCCGGAGGCGGGATCGAAGTCGAGCGTGCGGCCGTCCGGGGCCACGCGGACGAGGGCGGCTTTTTCGTCGGGCGACCGGGTGTGAACGCGCAGGAGGTTGACGAGGCCGCCGTCGGGGGCGAGGACGACATTGCCTTCGAGCCAGGCGCCGAAGTCGCCTTGGTTCCAGTTGGTGTTGCTGGGGAGGAAGTTCGTGACGGTCCAGGAGGCGGCATCGAGCAAGTTGGCGTCGACGGGAGCGGAGAGAACGGCGGCCCGGTAATTCACGCCCCAGGCGACGGGCGGGTCGCGTCGTTCCATGGCCCGCCAAAGCCGGCCGGCGTGCTCGAGGACCGGCACGGGCGCGCCGTGGTACTGCCCGTCATTTCGCAGGAGCCCGGCGCGGGGGTCATCGGGGGAGGACCACGTGTGGCCGCCGTCGGTCGAGCGGCGGATCACGGCGTTGCCGTGGTGTTTGTCGGTGCCGAGCAGGTAGAGGCTGCCGCGGTGCAGGAACAGCGTGGACCAGAAGGCGCCGTCAAGCGTCGCCGTCCGCTGCCAGGTGGATCCGCGGTCGGAGGATCGATAGACATGGGAGACTGCCCGGCGATGTTCGGTGCTCTGGGGTCCGAATTCGTCGTGAGAGACGACATACGTCCGGGGGTCGAGCACGGCGATGCTTGGGGAACCGATGTAGATGCCGCTGGCGGCGGGCGAGTGGTGGACGACGGTTCCCGGGATGGCGGGCGAAGCGGCTTGGGCTGCGAGGAGCACCGCGGGCAGGAGACCGGCGGCCAGGACGTGAGCGAATGGCATGGCGATGTGGAATGCCCCGGCGTGCTGCCGGGTGCACGGGGAGCACCCTACCAATCCAGGGTTCTGTGGAAACACAAATCCGGACCAGAGTCCTCGGCTTGTGGAATGTGTGGTCCACAGGTCAAGTTTGGTCCCTGTCGTTCCAACCCCACCCCCCTGCTTTCGAGGACTCTACCTTAGCGAGGCGCGGAAGAGAGGGTGGGCAGGCACAGCAGGGTCTTCATGAACCTGAGGACTCGACTGGGTCTGAGGTGCGCCTCGCCAGAGCCTGCGCGCGAGCGGGCGCGCCACCCCGGGGCCGACACCGCACCGGCTGTTGAAGGCCAACACCCACCAGGAGCCGATGGCGCACGATCGCAGGCGAGGATGCGGGACGGCGCTTGCAGAGTTGGGCGGCTCGCGGGTAGGCTGGCTTGGTGAACAAGCGCTTCAAGATGTTGCGGGTGTGGGTTGCGCTGTGGTTGATGGCGGGTCTTGCGGGCGCAGCGGCAGGGGATCCGCCAGAGGCGGCGGAGGGTGGGTCGGGGCGTCTGGCCCTGTCGGTGATGACGTACAATCTCCGGTATGCGAGTGCGACGCCGCCGAACGCGTGGGGGGTGCGGCGTCCGGTGTTGCAGCGGTGCATTCAGCAGGTGGCTCCGGACCTGGTGGGCACCCAGGAGGGGTTGTATGGGCAGCTCAAGGAGCTTGCCGCAGGTCTGCCCGAGTACGCCTGGATCGGTCTGGGCCGTGATGGCGGGAGCCGCGGGGAGTTCATGGCGATCTTCTATCGGAGAGACCGGTTCGAGCCGGTCGAGTACGATCATTTCTGGCTTTCGGACACGCCGGAGGTGATCGGTTCGAGCACCTGGGGCAACAAGTGCCGCCGGATGGTGACGTGGGTGCGGTTTCGGGATCGGACGTCCGGCTGCGAGTTCTATCATTGGAACACGCACCTGGATCATGAGATCGAGAACGCGCGGCAGCAGGGCGCCCGATTGATCCGGGAGCGGGTCGAGCGTTTGAAGACGACGCTGCCGATCGTGATGACCGGCGACTTCAACGCGGTGGCGGGCAGGAGCGCGGCCTACTCGATTCTCGTGGGCGAAGGGGGGTTGGCGGACACGTGGACCCTGGCGCGGGAACGGGTCAACGAGAGCCTCAATTCGTTCAACGGTTTTCGGGAGCCGGTGCGCGGGAGCGAGCGCATTGACTGGGTGCTGGCGCGGGGTTCCGTGACGGTATCGAAGGCCGAAGTCGTCGAGTGGCGCGACAACGGGCAGCATGCCAGCGACCACTTTCCGGTGATGGCGTGGCTCGAATTCGGGACGCAACGCTGAGAGGGCCGGGCGGGGGCGGGCGTTGTTTGCGGTCCTGGGTCTGGCGGGGCGGACGGGCGTCCCCGCACGCCAGGAGCCACTGTTACCCGAGGAGGGGGATGCGGCGGCGGCAAAACGCAGTTGTATCGGGCGCTCCGGAGAGGGAAGATGGCGGTGCTGGACGGGCGCGTGGCGGAACGGCAGACGCGCGTGGCTTAGGACCACGTGGGGTAACCCGTGGAGGTTCGAGTCCTCTCGCGCCCACCAGGGCTGCCATGGCGGAGCTTCTACTCCGGCGCTACCAGGGGGATGATCTGGCGCTCGAAGCGCCGGTATACCTGGAATTCCGATTTGTCCAGGGTGAACACCCGGCAGTCGCGCTTGAGTTCCGACATCCGCACCAGGCAGGCGTCAGCCAGTTGCATCTCTTGATCGCGATACCGTTCCAGCAACCGCGCCACCCAGGCGGCGTGCTCGTCCAAGCGGAATGGGATGCTGATGAGGCCTCGCTCAAACAAGGCCAGCAGTTTTTGCGGTGCCAGGCCGGCGCGGACCTGCAGCAGGTAGGCCGCTTCGGCCAGCACCGCCTCGCAAGTCACCATGGGCAGCGGAGCCTTGGCCCACTGCGCTTTGGCCCACTGATGGTCGGCATCGCTGCGGTCGAAGAACGCGACCAGAGGTCCGGTGTCCACCAGCCACGCGGTCATCGCCCGAAGCCTTTCAGGTGCTTCTTATTGCGAGCGAGATCACCCAAACGGCTTTCGACGCAGCCGCAGAGGTCCGCCGCCATGTCCAGGGCGGACTGGGGACGGCGCTGCTGGTGTTGCTGCAGAATGTCCCGCACGAGGGCAGACTTGGGTCGCCCGACGCGTTTCGCTTCATTCTCGAGCCAGACCCGCAATGCATCCGGCACTTTCATGGTCAACGTTTTCACGGGCCCAAGGTAACACCGGTCTGGCACCCATGCAATACCAGTGAAGATGTGCCGGGGTTGCGTTCCGGCGTGTTCTTTCGCAGAATGAGGGCAGGATGCGGAGCATACGGGAGATCTACGATGCGGGAGGCGGGAGTCCGGTTTACTCGTTCGAGTTTTTCACTCCGCGCACCGCGGAGGCGGAGGCGCAGTTCTTCGGGCGGACGTTTCCCGCGCTGCTGCGGTTTTCGCCGGCGTATTGTTCGGTGACGTACGGTGCCGGGGGGAGCACGCGGGAGAAGACCGTGTCGATGGTGGATCGGATCCAGCGGGAGGCGGAGGTGCCGTGCATGATGCATCTGACGTGCGTGGGGGCCACCCGCGATGAGATTGGAGCGTTGCTGGACACGGCCCGGGCGCTGGGGATCCGGAATCTCCTGGCGCTGCGGGGCGATCCCCCGGCGGGGACGGCGGCTTTCGTGCCGTCTCCCGGCGGCCTGCGGTATGCGCACGAGCTGGTATCGCTGGCGCGGGAGCGGGGGGGCTTTGCGATTGGGGTGGCGGGATTCCCGGAGGGTCACATGGAATGCCGGGAGGGGAAGCAGGCGGATTGGGGGCGGCTGAAGGCGAAGATCGACTGCGGCGCGGACTTTGTGATCACGCAGTTGTTTTTCGAGAACGCGTGGTTCTACGAATTTCGAGATTACCTGGTTGACCGGTTGGGAGTGAGGGTGCCGATTGTGCCGGGGGTGATCCCGATTGTCAGCGGGGCGCAGATTCGGAGGATACTGGGGCTATGCGGGGCGAGCCTGCCGGAGGCACTCCGGAAGGAGCTGGACGCGCTGGGGGATCACGATGATGCGGTGGCGGCCTTTGGGATTGAGCATGCGGCGGCGCAATGCCGGGATCTGCTGCGGCACGGGGTGCCGGGGATTCACTTTTACACGATGAACCGGGCGCAGCCGGTGATGTTGATTCTCGACCGATTGGGCGTGTCCATACGCGGGAGGACCCCTGCAGGCGGAGCGCCCTGAAGAAAGGAGACTGGACCATGTACCTGACAGGCATTGCGGATGAGGCGGGGGTCTCGATCGAGGCCCAGATTCGGGCGACACGCGAGCTGGGGTGGACGGCGATCGAGGCGCGCACGGTCGAGGTGGAGGGGTATTCCAAGGCGAATCTGCATGACCTGCCGGAGGCGGCGTTCGATCGGGTTGTCGAGCGCCTGGGCCAGGCCGGGATCAGGATCTGCTGTTTCGGATCGACGATCATGAACTGGGCGAAGACGATCGAGACCCCGTTCGAGGTCACGCTGGCTGAGGTGGGCCGGGCGATTCCCCGGATGCAGCGGTTGGGCACGCGCCTGGTCCGGATCATGAGCTTCAAGCCGGAGCCGGAGGCGGACCGGATTCCGCCGCTGGCGATCGAGCGGGTGAGGGAAGTGACGCGGCGTTTTCTGGACGCCGGGCTTCAGCCGGTGCATGAGAACTGCATGAACCACGGCGGGATGAGTCCGTCGCATGCGTGCGAGCTGCTCGAGCAGGTGCCGGGTTTGCTTTGGGTCTTCGACACGGCCAATCCGATCTTCAATCCGGACCGGGCGCGGCCCCGCCCCTGGCCGCGGCAGGATCCGTGGGAATTCTGGCTGCGGGTACGCGACGTGACGGCGCACATCCACATCAAGGACGCGGTGTGGAATCCGGAGCGCAACGATGCGGACTATCATTGGCCCGGGGAAGGGGACGGGCGTGTGCGGGACATTGTGCGGGACGCTTTAGCGCGCGGGTATGATGCGGGCATCTCGATCGAGCCGCACATGGCTGCGGTGTTCCACGATGCCCGGGTGACGTCGTCAGCGGAAGCGCAGTACGCGAACTACGTCGAGTACGGGCGGCGTCTCGAGCGGTTGCTGGGGGAGATGGGTGCGGGCGCAGGGCGGGCGTGAGAGCCGGTATCCGGCCGGGGGTTCAGCCGCCGCGGGCGGCGGGGTTGCCGACATCCCCCTTGTTGAAGTCGACGTAGGCTTCCGTGAGATCTGCGGCGTAGAGGACGGCTGATGCGCGGCCGAGGTTGAGTCGGATGTGGAGGTCGAACTCCCTGTGGGCGACGATGGCGCAGAGCGGGGCGAAGGGGATGCGGGTTGGCTGTCCGTGTCGGAGGCACCACGCGACGGACCGTTGGCCGGGCGCGGCGTAGCCGATATCGACCTGGGTCTCGACGATGCGCGCGGGGCTGTAGCCGAGGGCATCGATGATCCTCCCCCAGTTTGGGTCGCCGCCGCACCAACTGGTTTTGACGAGGGCGCTGTTGGCCACGGCGCGCGCGGCGGCATCCGCGTCCCCGGCGGTCCGGGCTCCGGTGACGCGGACGGTGACGCATTTCGAGACGCCCTCGCCGTCGCGAACGATCATGCGGGCGAGTTCGAGGCAGACCTGGTTCAAGGCGTCCTGGAACCGGCTTTGGGCGCGGGCGGCGCGAGGGCCGGCGCCGCCGAGGGGCCGGTTGTCGGCGAGCCCGTTGGCGAGCAGGAGCACGGTGTCGTTGGTGCTCATGTCGCCGTCGATGGTGATGCGATTGAAGCTGCGGGCGACGGCCTCGGACAGGGCGCGCCTGAGGAATGGCGCGGCGGCGGCGGCGTCGGTGGTTAGAAACGCCAGCATGGTGGCGTGGGGCGCAGCGGGGGGGCGTCGTCCGGTGAGGCTCAGGCCGGGGTGGATCATGCCGGCGCCCTTGCAGATGCCCCCGATGCGGACGGGTTTGCCGTCGAGGTTGAACTCGACGGCGGCGACTTTGGGGTGGGTGTCGCTGGTCATGATGGCCTCGGCGGCCTCCGCGGCGTGTTCGGGGGCGTTACCCAGGAGGGCGGACGCCTGGCGGATGCCGAGGCGGACATTGGCCATAGGGAGGGGGACACCGATTCGTCCCGTCGAGGCGACGAGGATCTGCGCGGGGGGGAGGTGGAGAAAGGCGGCGACTTCGGCGGCCATGGCGCGGGCGTCGGCCATGCCGCGGCGTCCGGTGCAGGCATTGGCGTTGCCGGAGTTTGCGACGATCGCCTGGGCCCGCCCGCGCGTTGTGACGGCGCGACAGAGATGGACGGGGGCAGCGCTGATCTGATTGGTCGTGAAGAGGCCGGCCACGGTGGCGGGAACCTCGGAGACGATCAGGGCCAAGTCCCGTTTCAGTCCCCGGTTTGACCCTTTGCCGGTGCCGAGGCGTTTGATGTCGCAGAACACGCCGCTTGCAAGGAAGCCCTTGGGAGCGACCACCGATCCGGGGATCTGCTGGAATTCAGTCCGCATAGCCAAGGGGGACGTCAGTACATTGGGTCATAGGATTCGCGCGAGGTGCCGATGCGCGGGGCGACCACTTCGACATGACCATCGGGCATGATGACCGAGCCTTTGCCCAGGCGGAAGAAATCGGCGGCAACCACCCGTCTGCCCCGCTGGAACTGGTGGCGCGCGGAGATGACGTTGTCGGGCGGCACATAGCGGCCGTCGTCGATGACCGAGCTCGCGTACATTTTTTCGTCGCCGTTTTCCTCGACGAGCATGAGTTTCTTGGCGGGGTTCTTGATGTAGGAAGTCTTGAAGTGGAGGGGTGGAGCGCCGGCGCCATAGAGGGACGCCATGCCCCGGTTCTTGTCGCTGTCGACGACGCTGGTGAACGAGTAGCTATAGAGGTAGGGATTGCCCGAACCCGGGCTGAGGCGCCATCGGCGCTCGCGGTCGGGGGCGTCGCGATCGGCCGGGCACCGGAACAGGTTCGTCGTGAAGCGCCCGATGTAGGGGCAGATGGCGCCATTTTGGACATTGGTGTAGAACGAGGACGGGACCTGCGGGTCGTTGGATGGGCGAACCGTGAGGTTCCAGAAGACCCAGTCCTCTTTCATCGCGACGTAGGAACCTTTCGAGGCCGTGCCGGGGAACGTGTCGTTGTGATCATCCACGTACATGAGCATGGCCGTTCCCAACTGCTTGAGGTTGCTGCGGCAGACCGTCAGGTGGCCTTTCTCCTTGGCTCGAGCCAGGGCGGGCAGGAGCATGCCGGCGAGGATCGCGATGATGGCGATGACCACGAGGAGTTCAATGAGAGTGAAGGCCTTGCGTTGCATACGCTGGATCGGACCGGCGCATGATTGAACGCCAACCCCCACGTGTCAAGGATGGCTAGCGAGGCGCGCCTCAGACCTAACGCAGTCCGCGATCCCATGAAGCCTCCCTGCCTTTCCGGACCCTCTCTTCCGCGCCTCGCTAAGGTAGAGTCCTCGACGGAAGGTGGGGAGGCTTGGAACGGCAGGGATCAAACTTGACCTGTTGACCCCATGTTTCACAAGTCGAGGACTCTAGCATTGACAGGAATCATCGCGCAGGTCACCGAGTGGCGCATGCACGAGACCGGAACGGAAGCCTGCGCAGGGGGTTGCCGGGGGGACTCACGCCGTGGCGGAGGCAGGCGATGGGCGAAGACGTTGGCGACGTGGGGGATGGGGGTCGTTGGGGCGGGGGTGGTGTTGGCGGGTGTTCGGGCGGTGGCGTTCCGCGGGCCGTACCGGCCACCGGCACCGTTACCGAGCGAGCCCATCATTGACCTGCACTGTCACGCCGCCGGGCTTGGGGCGGGGGGCAGCGGGTGCTTTGTTGCGGATCGCTTGCGCTCGAACTGGCGGTTCAAGCCGTTTCTTGCGGCTTACGACGTGACCGAGGCCGAACTCGAGCGTGAAGGGGACGGGTTGTTGATCCGTCGTTTGGCCGAAGGCGTCGCGGCCAGCAAGTCGGTGCGGGCGGCGGTGGTTCTGGCCATGGACGGCGTCATGAACGACCGCGGGGAGCTGGATCGGGAGCAGACGGAGATGTACGTGCCGAACGAGTTTGTGGCGCGGGAGACGGCGCGGTGTACGAACCTCTGGTTTGGCGCCAGCATTCACCCTGGCCGGCGCGACGCCCTCGAGCGTCTCGACTGGGCGGCGGCGCACGGGGCGGTGCTGGTGAAGTGGATCCCGTCGATCATGCGCTTTGATCCGGCCGAGGAGCGGTGGGTGCCGTTCTATGAGCGGCTGGTGTTTCACGGGCTGCCGCTGTTGACGCACACAGGCGACGAGCGGGCGTTCACGGGCGCGGTGGATGCGTATGGGGATCCGGAGCGTCTCGAACTCGCCCTGCGACTGGGTGTCACGGTGATCGCCGCCCATGCGGCCGCCCAGGGGGAGAACGCGGGCGAACCGAACCTGGCTCGGTTGCGCCGGCTCATGGCTCGGCATCCAAATCTGTATGCGGACATCTCGGCGCTGACGCAAGTGAATCGGATGGGACAGCTTGGGGCGGCACTCGAGGCGGGGGAATGCGCCGGGCGTCTCGTATACGGCACCGACTACCCCCTGATTCACACCCCATTGATGTCGCCCTGGTTCTTCCTGATGCGCCTGCGGGTGGCGGAATGCGCCCGCCTGGCCGCGATTGCGAATCCGTGGGATCAGGATGTCGGCCTTAAGCAGGCTCTTGGCGTCTCACCCGATGTTTTTCAGCGCGCGGGTGAGCTTCTAGCGAGGCGCCGCCTCAGACCTAACGGAGTCCGCGATCCCATGAAGCCTTACTGCCTTTCCGGACCCTCTCTTCCGCGCCTCGCTAATGTAGAGTCCTCGAAGGCAGGGGGGGGTGGAACGGCAGGGACCCAACTTGACCTGTTGACCCCATATTCCACAAGTCGAGGACTCTAGCGAGGCGCAGCTCAGACCGATGAAACATGCAGTCCAAAGGAACCGTGGGGGGGCAGCGGGGCACCCTGCCTCCGCGCCTCGCTAATGCAGAGTCCTCGACGGAAGGAGGGGAGGCCTGGAACGGCAGGAACCCAACTTGACCTGTTGACCCCGCATTCCACAAGTCGAGGACTCTAGTGAGACGCGCCTCAGGCCCAGTCGAGTCCCCGGGCCCATGAAGAGCGTGCCATGAGTTCAGGGCGTGATCAGAGCCTGGAAGAACACTGCGGGTTCATCCCCGGCATCGATTACGACCGTGAAAGGAGATGCTGTGATCGTGCCGGCGGCCACCACCACCCACAGTTGGTAGTCCGTGGTCGCCTGGATCTCGTAGCTGTGGCCGACTGTCCCATCGAGGACCATTTCGATCTCGATGCCATCGGTTACGAGAGAGAGGAACTCGATCGAAGAACCGGGATCCGTGGGTTCGCCGAACAAGCGGACGATGCGTTGGCGATCGAGTCCGTTGAATTGGGTGAACTCGCCGCCGACGAGCAGGTTGCCGTCGGATTGCACCCAGAGGGTGCGGACGGTGTTGTTGAAGCCGCTGCCCAGGTCGAAGGCCGGGTCGCTGCCGCCTTCGGGCAGCAGGCGCACCAGGCGG
>Ga0116143_10000565_pt1 | contig 50809 bp, 47 predicted proteins | sample AD_UKC034_MetaG_FD_89745 | JGI IMG/M metagenome (GOLD analysis project Ga0116143, IMG submission 89745) | Active sludge microbial communities of municipal wastewater-treating anaerobic digesters from USA - AD_UKC034_MetaG | ecosystem: Engineered > Bioreactor > Anaerobic > Digestate | place: USA... | reverse complement strand
GCATGAAGTATTATTGCTCACCGATGCTGATTGTGTGCCTGCCAGCGAATACTGGGTGGAGAAAATGCAGAATGCCTATGATGAAGGCATAGAGATAGTGTTAGGCTATGGAGCCTACCACAAAAAAAGGGGATTACTTAACAAACTGATACGTTTTGAAACCTTTCATACTGCATTACAATATTTATCATATGCCCTTGCCGGTATTCCTTATATGGGGGTAGGCAGAAATTTATCGTATAAAAAAAGCTTATTCTTCCGTAGTAAAGGGTTCTCTTCTATCAATCATATACCCAGCGGGGATGATGATCTGTTCATTAATAAAGTAGCCACTAAATATAATACAGCTGTTGTCATTGACCCGGATGCTATTACCCGTTCCATTCCTAAAACCACCTGGGGTGGCTGGTTAAGGCAAAAATCAAGACATTATACTACTGCAAAATTTTACAAAGCCAAACACAAATTCTTACTGGGCCTTTACTTTGCCACTCAATTCATTTACTACCCTTTATTTGCAGCAGCTTTGATTTTCTTCGACTGGAGATTTGTACTGCCTGTATTTGGTACCCGGTTTATTTTACAGTCAATTGTATTGTATAAATCCATGAAAAAAATGGGAGAAAAAGATCTCTGGCCCTGGTTTATTTTCCTCGATATGTGGATGTTCTTTTATTATATCATCTTTGCCCCGGCACTATGGAAAAGGCCAAGAAGAAGCTGGAATTAAATAGTGTACCGCTGTTTCGATATGGAAATAATACTCAAATACTTTTCTGATTTTACTCCCGGCCAGCTTGAACAGTTTCAATTACTGGGAAATTTATATAAGGAATGGAATGAGAAGATCAATGTCATTTCCCGGAAGGATATTGACAGCCTCTATGAAAAACATGTGCTTCATTCATTAAGTATTGCCGCTGCTTTTGAGTTTGAACCTGGTACAGAGATCATTGATATTGGCACAGGTGGTGGTTTTCCGGGAATTCCGCTGGCTATTTTTTTCCCGGAAGTAAAATTTCATCTCGCTGACAGCATTGCCAAAAAGTTAAAAGTAGTTGATGCCGTGGCAGAAGCAATTGGTTTAAAAAACCTGACCACCCAACATACAAGAGCAGAAGAAATAAAAAACCGGAAATTTGATTTTGCTGTATCAAGAGCCGTTGCCCCGCTAAAAGAGTTATGGAAATGGAGCAGGCCCCTGTTGCAAGCCAAACCCAGAACCAGCAGTTCTGAATTACAACCAGGGCTTATTTGCTTAAAAGGCGGGGATCTTGCAAAAGAAATCCAGGAAAGCGGCACAAGGCCACGAATGATAGAAATCACTGAATTGTTTGCGGAAGATTTCTTTAAAGAAAAATACCTTCTTTATGTCCGCAGATAAAAATTACCAGTTTGTGGTATTGTTAGTACTACTTTAAATGATGAACTTTAAGTAATGAGACAAATCTCTGTTTTCATAGTAGATGATAATAAGGAGCTGAGAAATGCGCTTGAAGAAATCGTTACCATGTCTGAAGGATATAAATGTGCAGGTACGGTAGGTTCAGCAGAAGATGCAGTAATCCAGATTCCCATCTTAAAGCCGGATGTTGTACTGATGGATATTAATCTCGGAACAGAAGAAAGCGGAATTGATGTGGTAAGAGTACTAAAACCCCGTATACCAGATACTAATTTCATGATATGCACGGTGTACGAAGAAGATGAAAAAATATTTGAAGCATTAAGTGCCGGTGCCAGCGGGTATATTTTGAAAAAAACACCTCCCGGCAGAATGCTGGAAGCTATCCGGGAACTTTACGAAGGCGGAGCTCCCATGAGTAGCCAGATAGCACGGAAAGTTGTAGCCGCATTTCAACAACAGCAAACGCAACATGCAGCAACAGAAACTGAAAAACTGAATATGCTTACCAACCGGGAAATGGAAATCCTCGAACTCCTTTCCAGGGGTTTAATGTATAAAGAGATCGCTTCTCAAACATTCCTGAGCCCGGAAACAGTCAGAAAACATGTTTATCACATTTACGAGAAATTACATGTAACCAACAGGGTGGCTGCTGTCAATAAGTTTTACGGAAGGTGATTTTTGCAGGATTTTGCGGGAAAAATCGGTAAAAACCATTAAAAATACCACAAAAGTGGTATTGTCTCGTTTTCTATTGCCTGTTACTTTTGAAATGAAAATTCAAATTATACGGACCATTAGCCATTAAACCTGATTTTAAGCAAGCAAACAGGGCCTTGATCAAAACCGTTAAAAAAGCCTCCGCGATTAGCGGAGGCTTTTGTTTTAATAGTTTATATCCTACCATTTAATCTCCAGTTTGTTATTCTTTCTGTCTATATCCGCCATCCTTAATGAGGGGTCAATTTCCACTATTGAAAAATCGGCCAGTTTACGGGTTGTCTCTATTGTATAGGTGTTATGTGTCCATTTCCATGGTTCATACACTTTCCTGGTAATGGCTGAGTCTTCAATTGGTTTCTCTCCATACATAAGATTCAGCGGAACGTAATGCAATTCCTTACTGCCATCTTTAAAAGTTAGCTGGAGATCTATTGGCATTGGCATCAACCCGGCCCTGTTTATCCTTACTTTTGTTTTGCCTCCTTCTTCCCAAAGACTATCGATGCTGTAATCAATCGTCTTGATAGAATTTACCCAGTACTCTTTGTACCAATCCAGTTTCATATCACTGACCTTTTCTGCTATACGGATAAAGTCTGCTGCATTGGGATGTTTAAATTTCCATTGTTTGTAATACTCGAGTAATATTTTATCCCTCACCGGCGCACCTGTTATGTATCCTAACTGTTCAAGAAATACAGCCCCTTTAGAATAAACGGCTGCACCATATGCTGCATTGGTATTGAAGTGATCTGCATGTGTAGTTAATGGCTCTTCTCTTCCGCTCTTTGCCAGGGAATAATAACCCCGGTAAGTTCCATCAAACGGAAAAGCTGTACTATTCTCCAGAAAGGCTGTTACCAGGTCTTCCGCATAAGTAGTGAATCCTTCATCCATCCAGCCATACAATGATTCATTATTTCCCAATATCCCGTGATACCAGTTGTGCAACCACTCATGCAGCCATGCTCCCGGGCCAATCAATAATGTGGCCATGGGATATTCCATGCCGCCATCACCACCATGAATAAATGTATACTGCCTGTACGGGTAGACGCCGAATTTTTTTTCTATAAAAGGCAAAGCCTTTGCTGCATCGTCCAAAATTTTCTCCCACCCGGCAGCAGGTGCATTGGTAGGCTTATATAAAAGATGCAGTGTTACACTATCATTCACCTTTCTTGTTTTGTGTATATACTCCGGGTCAGCCGCCCACATAAAATCATGGACATTAGGTGCAATGAAACGCCAGGTAAGTTTATCACCTGCAGGCCGGTTTACTTTTGAACCGGCATTTTCATATCCATAACCTATCTGATTAGGATTTTGCAAATAACCGGTTCCCCCTATAATATATTTTTTGTCGATAGAAATGCTAACATCATAATCGCCCCATACGCCATAGAACTCCCGGCCTACATACGGAGTGGGATGCCAGCCTTCATAATCATACTCACATAGTTTGGGATACCACTGGCTCATTGAGTAACGAACTTTTGAAGTGGGGTTATCTCTTCCGCTTCTTCTTATCTGCAATGGTACCTGTGCTTCAAACTCCATGTCAAATACCACTTTTGATTTAGGGAGTATGGGCTTGTCCAGTTTTACTTCAAGGATCGTTTCCAGTACTTTGAAGGTTTGTGGACGGCCATTCATCTTTAAAGAAATGATCTTCTGGTATCCGATCTCATCGGGCTTCAGGTTCTGTATCCTGTCCTTAACCCGCTGATCCCAGTCAGGACCACGACCTGCAACAATCGTTCCCTGCCTCCTGCTCCGGGTGTCCATCATACTGCCCGGTTGAAAGGCATTAAAATAAAGATGGTAAAACACCCTGGTCAGTGTATCGGGAGAATTATTCCAGTATTCCAGTTTTTGTTTACCGGTGAATTGATTGGTCTGTATATTCATATCAATACTCATCACATATTTTACTCTTTGCTGCCACCGGTCAGGCTGGGCAACCAGGTTTATTGATACAAAAGAAAGGGCAGTGGATAAAACTAACAGTTTACTCATTATAATACAATTTGAATTGGTAAATTTCGCCAAATACATGTTATGACAAAAACAAAATTGATTGACGGTTATCCGTTTGTAAAATATGAAAAGAACACATTTAATGAGGAAGAAATGATAGACCGCAGCCGGGAGTTTTACGTATGGATGGACAAAAGAAGAACAGTAAGGGATTTTTCAAATAAGCCGGTACCAAAAGAGGTGATCGGAAATTTACTTCTGACCGCTTCTTCTGCCCCAAGCGGTGCGCACAAGCAACCATGGTTATTTTGTGTAGTAAGTGATGCAGCGATAAAAAAGCAAATCCGTACGGAAGCGGAGAAAGAGGAGTTTGAAAGTTATAACAGAAGAATGCCGGAAGAATGGCTAGAAGACCTTCGGCCATTGCAAACAAACTGGAACAAAGAATTCCTTGAAATTGCACCGCATCTGATAATCGTTTTTAAAAAAACCTACGAGACCAGAGAAGATGGCACTAAGGGCAATGTATATTATGCCAATGAGAGCTGTGGTCTTGCCTGTGGCTTTTTACTGACAGCTATTCATCATGCAGGCCTGGTTGCACTAACACATACGCCTTCTCCTATGAATTTTTTAAGTAAAGTGCTGAACAGGCCAGAGAATGAAAAACCTTTTCTGCTGATACCTGTTGGCTACCCGGCAGAAGAGTGCTGGGTTCCTGATTTAAAAAGAAAACAATTGAGTGAAGTATCCGCCTGGTACTGATCAGCCTTTACCTTCAACAATAATGACAATTTCACCCTTTACTGTTTTTTCCCTGAAATAAGCTGCTACATCTTTCAGCATGCCTCTTTTATTCTCTTCAAATAACTTGGTAAGTTCACGGCTTACACTGCACATTCTTTCTTCTCCAAAACAGGTAATAAACTCTTCCAGCGTTTTCACTAATCGCAAAGGCGACTCATAAAAGATCATTGTTCTTTCCTCTTCAGCTAGTTGTTTCAATAAAGTTTGTCTTCCTTTTTTTAAAGGCAGAAACCCTTCAAAACAAAAACGGTTAGCGGGAATACCACTATTGACCAATGCAGGAACAAAGGCAGTTGCCCCGGGCAGGCATTCTACTTTCACTCCCACTTTTATACATTCCCTCACCAGTAAAAAAGCAGGGTCTGAAATGCCGGGAGTACCCGCATCTGTAACAACAGCCATTTTTTTGCCTTCCAGTAACTGGCTGACTAAATGATGCAATACTTTATGCTCATTATGCTGATGATAGGGAGAAAGCGGTTTTATAACCTGGTAATGATTCAGCAGGTGTGAAGTCGTTCTGGTATCCTCAGCCAGGATAAGATCCACCTCCTTCAGCACTTCCAGAGCCCGGAGTGTAATGTCTTTAAGATTGCCTATCGGGGTGGGAACTAAATACAACATGGTTAAATTAGTTAACCGGTTAACTGTTTAATCGGGCAAGTCCCGATTAACTGATTCCTAGTTAACCAATACCTCAAAGTACTCCATCACCGGGTTGCTCAATAATTTTTTGCTGGCCTCTTCAGCAATAGCTTTTGCTTTTTCAGGAGAATCAGCATTTACCTGCAGGGTGATATTTTTTCCTACTCTCACATCTTCCACTCCACTCAGGCCCAGGTTTTCCAGGCCGCCCATTACTGCTTTCCCCTGCGGATCAAGCAATTCTTTCAGCGGCATTACTTTTATCTGAACAGTATAGGTCATGCTATTTTGTTTTTGAAAAGCAAAGATAAGAGAACATATGCCACCACCATTACCGGTACTGCCAGCCATTTCAATAAAACAATTGAGAGTACCGCAATGATAATAAGTAAATAACGGGGGATATTATGCTTTATACTGTAGTCTTTAAATTTCATCGCCATCAGCGGCAGAGTGGATACCATCATGTAAGAGAGAACAAACACCATTGCATAAAGAAACCATTTATTCAATAACAGGCTGAATACCCATGCTTCATTCACATTCCAGTATATCAATGGTAATGATGCCACAAACAACCCAACAGCCGGTACAGGCATTCCTTTGAATGAGTAAGACTGGCTGTTATCCAAATTAAATCTTGCTAAACGCCATGCTGCTGCACAGGGTAGTACAAAAGCCGGTAACAACCATAAAAAAGATACATCCAGTCCGCCTTCTTCCTGGGCAAAACTCAAGCGGAGAAACTGGTAAATAATCATTGAAGGAGCTACTCCAAAACTTACCACATCGGCAAGAGAATCCAATTGCTTACCCATTTCAGATGTGGCATTGAATAGTCTTGCAACAAAACCATCCAGGAAATCAACAACAGCAGCAATACCGATAAATAAGGTTGCCATCCATATTTTTTCGGGTATATCGAGCAACTCGGTTCCTTCGGCGCTTACACTTATCAAAATGCCGTTTTGTAGCGTAAATACAATGGCGATACAACCGAAGAAAAGATTCAGTAAAGTGAAGAGATTAGGAATTTGCTTCATGCCGGCAAGATAAATTTATTTTTTCATGAGAGCTTCTATCTCTTCTGCAGTAATGGGGATATTCTTCATCAGGTCCTTACTTCCATTTCGGGTTATCCAAAGATTATTCTCAATGCGGATACCCATTTGCTCCTCTTCAATATAAATACCCGGCTCTACCGTAAACACCATTCCCGCTTTTATAGGTTCGGTTCTTGTACCCAGGTCATGTACATCCACACCCAGGTGATGCGAAATACCATGATATAAATATTTGCGATAAGCCCTGTTTTCCGGATCCTCATTTTTTACATCAGATTTTCTGAGCAATCCTATTTTGAGAAATTGTTGTGTTGCTTCTTCTCCCACTTTTTCTGTATAGTCAATAATGCTGATGCCCGGCTTTAAAATACTTTTTGCATAATCATGTAAATGCAGGCAGGCATTATAGACTGTTCTCTGCCGACGGGTGAATTTTCCATTTACCGGTACTGTCCTTGTCAGGTCAGCACAATAACCACCGTACTCTGCCCCAAAATCCATTAATATCAGCTCACCATCTTTACATTCTTCGTTATTACTTACATAGTGCAGTGTCCGGGCTCTGTCGCCGCTGGCAATAATACTTCCGTATGCCGGACCTGTTGCCCGTTGGCTAAGGAATGAATGAAATATCTCCGCTTCAATTTCATACTCCATCACTCCGGGTTTAATGAACTGCAGCAAGCGACGGAATGTACTATCAGTAATATCTATTGCTTTCTGCATCACTTCTACTTCCAAAGCCGTTTTGATACCCCTCAGTTCTTTCATGATCCGGGCTGCTCTCAAATAATTATGCAGTGGATACCGGCTTTTCATTTCATCAATAAAACGGTAATCCCGGCTTCTCACTAAACTGGCCTTGCGATCATTTTCATTACTGTCGAGGTAAATACTATCTGCCAGGTGAATCCATGGTTGCAGCAACCCATCAATACTGTCCAGCCAAACAATTGTTTTCATGCCGCTGATCGACTGTGCTTCTTTCACCCGTAGTCTCTTTCCATCCCATTTCTCTTTTAATTCATTGGGGCGAACAAGCACCAGCACTTCCCTGTATTTCGGATCAGGGTTATCAGGGAATAAGATCACCATACTATCTTCCTGGGTAATGCCGCTCAACCAGAACAGGTCGCTGTTCTGTTTGAAAGAATAGATCGCATCACCATTGCTGGGTACTTCATCATTACTTACAAAAATGGCAATGGAATTTTTCTGCATCTGGCGAACAAACCGCTCCCGGTTCTGGGTAAAAATGGCTGGGTTTAATGGTAGATATTTCATACGTTTTTTCTTAAATCATTTGTTTAGCACAAAAAGCATTTAAAGATAGGAAGCCTGCTTATCCGCCGGCTGACTTTCATCACAAATCAGTTAATAACAGAAAAAATCAGAAATTTTTTAAATTCTTAGCTCCCATTTTAAATTCCATCAAATATAAATCAATGAAAATGAATGGAAAACATCCTTTTTATAATAATTATTAGGACAATATTAATGTGTCAAACTAACACTTGTATGTAAAAATTTGAGTTTAGATATTACCTTTGTCCCTTCAACAAATGCGATTGCAATATATGTCAGTACCTACCATCTCTTTTCCGACCCAACACTTATCGAAGATTGGCCTTAAGAACACAGAATCAATTCATTATCAATTAACCCCCGAAGAATTAATACAGGATACGTTACGTATTGGTGAGGGAGTTTTAAATGATACCGGCGCCCTGGTTATTCAAACAGGTGAGTTTACTGGCCGTTCCCCCAAGGATAAATTCACGGTGAAAGATGAAACTACCGCAGACGTTGTACACTGGAACGATTTTAATATACCCATTGAACCTAAATATTTCGATATCATATTTGATAAGATTACCGGCTATCTGAACAGTGTGCCTGAAATATGGGTGCGGGATTGTTATGCCTGCGCCGATCCCCGCTTCCGTCTGAATGTAAGGGTGATTAATGAAAAACCCTGGAACAATCTTTTTGCTTATAACATGTTCCTTCGTCCCAAAGAAGAAGAATTGGAGAATTTCAAACCAGACTGGCATGTAATTTCCACTCCGGGATTGAAACTAGATGCTAAAGAATGTGGTACCCGCCAGCATAATGCAGCAATAGTATCCTTTAAACATAAAATGATATTAATAGCCGGCACAGGCTATACCGGCGAAATCAAAAAGGGCATCTTTACCATACTTAATTACATTTTGCCGCATGAAAAAAATGTACTGAGTATGCACTGTAGTGCCAATATGGGCGATAACGGAGACACGGCCGTGTTTTTCGGACTTAGCGGTACAGGCAAAACAACACTGAGTGCTGACCCTAACCGTAAATTGATAGGTGATGATGAACATGCCTGGACCAATGATAATATTTTCAATTTTGAAGGAGGATGTTATGCAAAGACAATTAACCTGACCGAAGAGAAAGAACCGGAGATATATAATGCTATCCGACCGGGTGCACTGGTAGAAAATATTACATTCTTTGCGGGTACAAACCAGATCAATTTTGATGATGGATCGGTTACTGAAAACACAAGAGTTTCTTACCCGCTTCATTTTATCAGCAATGCACAGGAACCATCGATTGGCGGATTACCCAAAAATATTTTCTTTTTAACCTGTGATGCATTCGGTGTATTACCTCCTGTTTCCAGGCTCACACCAGGCCAGGCCATGTACCAGTTCATTTCAGGATATACAGCTAAAGTAGCCGGAACTGAAGCCGGAGTAACAGAACCCAAACCTACTTTTAGTGCCTGTTTTGGTGCGCCATTCCTCCCGCTGCATCCAGGCAAATATGCAGAGATGCTGGGAAAGAAAATGCAGGAGAATAATGTAAATGTCTGGATGATCAACACAGGCTGGACAGGTGGGCCTTATGGCACAGGTAACAGAATGAAGTTGAAGTATACCAGGGCTATGATCACTGCTGCTCTTGAAGGCAAACTGAATGATATGGAATTTGCTATTGACCCTGTTTTTGGTGTTGCTATACCCCAGGCTTGTCCTGATGTGCCTGCTGATATTTTAAATCCACGGAATACCTGGGCTGACAAAAATGCCTATGATGAAAAAGCAAAATACCTGGCTGGTTTGTTTGTAAAGAACTTTGCCAAGTATGCAGATGGTGTGACAGCAGAAATCCTTGCTGCCGCCCCTAAGGCATAAACTGGTTTTATACTGGACGGTTATTTGATATTTCACCCCGTTTCACTCAACATGAGACGGGGTTTTTATTTTATTTAACGACTGCTTATATAGCTGGTAAAATTTTTGATACAACTTTACGTTGATAAATCGTCTATGAACAAACTCATTTTGTATACTATTTTCTTCCTTCTTCCTGCTGCAATTGCCGCACAGACTGCAGATGAGGAGTTATTGGAATGGAGTTCTTCCAGGAGATTAAACTGGAATGATTATAAAGGAAAGCCGGACCCAGCCAGTGATGCGGCTGCTAACACCACTACTTACCTTAGTATTCAATACAAGATCAGTAGTACCGATTTTGGTTACCAGATAAAATCTCTTTTTTCTAAAAACCGCTCATGGGGTTTACATAAATCGGATTATATACTCAGTCATGAGCAGGGGCATTTTGATATTGCCGAAATTTTTGCCCGGAAGCTTCATAAAAAAATGAGTGAGTACAACTTCAACAAAAGAACTTACCAGAAAGACCTGAAAAAGATCTATGAAGTCATTACAGATGAAAAGGAGCAAATGCAAAATGACTATGACAGGGAAACCCGGCACAGCATTAACAGGGAAAAACAGGCTGAATGGCTGAAGAAAATTGAGAAGATGCTTAACGAATATTCAAACTGGGCTGATTATTAAAACAAACCGTACAATTCTGCATCAACTTTTCGGATGATCTCACCAAAATCCTCATCCCGTTCTGCAAATTTGTTTTTGTCTACATCAATAATAAGCAATTTACCTTCCTTGTACTCGCCTATCCATTTATTATAATACTCATTAAGTTTTTTCAGGTAATCGAGCCGGATATTCTCTTCATACTCTCTGCCTCTTTTTTGTATTTGTCCTACCAATGTAGGTACTGAAGCATTCAGGTATATAAGCAGATCAGGCGGCTGCACCAGTGTTTTTAATGTCTGGAAAAAGTGAAAATAATTATCAAAATCCCTTTTGCTCATTAACCCCATTTCGTGCAGGTTAGGAGCAAAGATGTTGGCATCCTCGTAGATTGTTCTGTCCTGGATAACCGTTTCTGTTCCTTTCTGAATATCCACCAACTGACGAAGACGGCTGTTCAAAAAGAAAATCTGAAGGTTGAAACTCCAACGGGGCATATCCTCATAAAAATCCATGAGGTAAGGATTATGGTCCACATCTTCAAAATTGGGAATCCACTTATAATGCTTGCTGAGCATCTCTGTCAATGTGGTTTTGCCTGCGCCGATATTTCCTGCAACGGCTATGTGTTTCGGTTTCTTTGCTTTTGCCATGCCCCTGATCCGCCAGAGAGCGGAGAATTTTATAGTTCTATAAATGAATAGGCGTTAAAAGTATTGAATTCTCACTATTCAAATACCGGTAAAAAAAATAAATCAAAAATATTTTAACCCGATAGCCTCTCTTACCAACTCCATGGTTGCCCGGGCGCTTTTACGGGCTTTTTCGGCCCCTTTTTCCATTACTTCTTTCAGGTAGGTTTCATCATTGCGGATTGATTCAGCTTTTTCCCGGATAGGAGCAATGAACCGGACCATGTCCTCACCCAGTTGCTTTTTCATATCACCGTAGCGAATGGTACATTTATTAAAATCCTCTTCAAATTTTTGGATCACCTCATCAGTACTAACCAGTTTCATGAGCAGAAAAATATTTTCGATGTAATCCGGTTTAACTGAACCTGGTTCTGAAGGGCCGCTGTCTGTTTTAGCCTTCATTACTTTCTTGCGGATCATGTCATCATCATCAGACAGGTATAAAGTGGCAAACTGGTTTTCACTCTTACTCATTTTCCCTGCCCCATCAAGACTTGGCACTTTTACCAGTTCACTACCATAATTAAATGCCTGCGGTTCAGGAAACACTTCACCATAGCGATGATTGAAACGATTGGCAAAATTGCGGGCCATTTCCAGGTGCTGCTCCTGATCTTTGCCAACGGGAACATATAGTGCACGGTGAAGAATAATATCGGCTGTTTGTAAAACAGGGTAGGTCAGCAAACCGGCATTCACATTATCAGGATGCTGCCTTGCCTTATCCTTGAATGTTACCGTTTTCTCCAGTTCCCCTTTGTAGGCCATCATATTCAGGTATAAATACAACTCTGACGTTTCATATACATGGCTTTGGCAATACAAGGCCACTTTATCAGGGTCTAATCCACAGGCAATATTCTCTGATAATACACGATGAACATTTGCTTTCAGCTCCTTCGTATCGGGGTGGGTGGTGAGGGAATGAAGATCCGCCACCATAAAGTAACATTCAAACTCATCCTGCATACGAACATAATTCTTCACGGCACCAAAGTAATTACCAAGATGCAGGTAACCGGTTGGCCGGATGCCACTCATTACTATCTTATTCTTCTTTCCCATGCGGCGGCGAAGATAAGAAAATGAGGTCTGATGAGGCAAAGCAGGATGGTCGGTTTTGAATCAGGATTTCTGGCTGCGGGCTTCAGGCTTCTGACTATCTTTGTTTTATGGAAGTGAACGATCAACTGGTGGAAAAGCTGGCTCATCTTTCCCGCCTGCAGTTTAATGAATCAGAAAAAGCTGAAATTAAAAATGATCTTCAGCGAATGATAGGTTTTGTAGAGAAACTGAATGAATTGAACCTGGATGGGGTTGAGCCATTAATGCATATGAGCGAAGAAGTGAATGTGCTGAGGGAAGATGAAATAAAAGGCTCCGTTAGCCGGGAAGAAGCCTTAAAGAATGCTCCTTTGCATGACGAACAGTTTTTTAAGGTTCCCAAAGTGATAAAAAAATAATATGACACAGGGCATCATTCATCTGGAAAATATTCAGAAAAGTTACTTCATGGGCAAACATGAATTGCAGGTACTGAAAGGTGTATCGCTTGATATTTTTAAAAATGAATATGTAGCATTAATGGGGCCTTCTGGCTCCGGCAAAAGCACATTGATGAATATTATAGGCTGTCTTGACACCCCTACTGCCGGCAGATACATTTTGAACAATAATGATGTAAGTGAAATGAAAGATAATGACCTGGCAGAGGTCCGTAACAAGGAGATCGGTTTTGTCTTTCAGCAATTCAACTTATTGCCACGGCTTACCGCCGCTGAAAATGTTGCACTCCCATTGGTCTATGCCGGCATGAGCCGTAAATTGAGGACAGATAAAGCGATGCATGTATTGGATATGGTAAATCTTACTGACAGAAGCCATCACAAACCGAATGAACTATCCGGCGGACAATGCCAGCGGGTAGCAATAGCCAGGGCACTGGTAAACGACCCATCAATCATTCTGGCCGATGAACCAACCGGAAATCTTGATACTAAAACCTCCTACGAGATCATGGAAATCTTTAATAAAATTCATAGCAACGGCAATACCATTGTTTTGGTAACCCATGAAGAAGATATTGCCAATCATGCCCATCGCATTGTCAGGCTCAGGGATGGAATGATTGAAAGTGATAAAAAAAATGAAAACGTTGGGGAATATACGCATCATTAATAAGCATAAAAGTTCATCCTTTTCTGTTTTCAGTACAACCTTTCTTTGATAACATTTGTTTTGACATATTACTCTGCAATACCATGGCATTTAAAATTTATACCAAAACAGGCGATAAAGGAACTACCTCACTGATTGGAGGAACAAAAGTCCCTAAATCGCATCTCCGTATTGAAGCATATGGTACAGTAGATGAATTGAATTCTTATATCGGGCTTTGCCGTGATCTGCTGACAGATGATAACAGCTGTTCTATTTTGCAGGAAGTTCAGGACCGGTTGTTCACTATCGGATCTTCCCTTGCCTGCGACCCGATAAAAGAGCCCAGGATGCGGATACCTGATCTTAAAGAAAAAGATGTAGAGCTGCTTGAAAAGGAAATGGATAAAATGAATGAAGGCATTCCTGAAATGAAAAGTTTTATCCTGCCGGGTGGGCATACTACTGTTTCTCATTTGCATGTAGCCCGTTGTGTTTGCCGCAGGGCCGAACGTTGCTGCGTAAGACTGGAACTGGAAAGCCTGGAAGTAGAACAGATAATTCTTAAATACCTCAATCGACTCAGCGATTATCTTTTTGTACTGAGCCGCTACATCAGTCACCAGTTAAATGCCGGAGAGATACCCTGGAAGCCAAGAGTTTAATTTTATCCTGCATGGCGGCCGCAGATGAATTTAAATTTTACTACTTTACCAACCATTTTATCTTCAGGTCCGACATATAATATGTATCAGCACTTAGTAATTAGTAAACTGATTATTCATGAGGTTGCAATTATTTCTGATTTCTACAATACTGCTTTATACATTTAGCAGCTGCGAACCATCGCCAGTTGATCCTCCACCCGGAGGGCCTGTTATATTAAGAGACACTACAATTGCCAATATTGCTTACGGACCTGATGCCAGTCAAAAGCTGGATCTTGGCCTGCCTGCTAACAGAACTTCAAATACACCGCTTGTGGTAGTGGTGCATGGCGGTGGCTGGGCCACTGGTGATAAAGGAGAATTAAACTGGCTGCTCAACGGTTTAAAACAAAGAGGATTTGCCGTCGCCAATATTAATTACAGGCTCATTCTTACTTCCCCGGATAATTATAAAATGCAGGTAGACGATCTGGATAGTGCCGTTCAATTTACATTGAGGCTGGCAGCATTGCATACTTTTAATGGACAGAAGTTATACATCACAGGGCATAGTGCCGGTGGTCATCTTGCTCTTTGCTATGCCTATACAAGAAATGCTGCCGGCAAAGTAAAAGCAACAGGTTCGTTAGCAGGTCCCACAGACCTGTTTGCCATGTCATACTACAATTTCAATATTTATAATCCAATATTAAATCCGTACCTGGGAATTCCTTTAATACCTGTTACCCCTGTATCTGAACAGCGCTATAAAAACTGCAGTCCGCAGTACCAGGCAACTGCATCATCACCTGCCACTATTTTCTTTCATGGGGAACTGGATATTATTGTCAATCCTGATCAAAGCAGTGGTTTGTATGCAAAGCTTGGAACATTAAATGTTGACAGAAGATTGATTAACTATCCCCTTACTTTTCATGATTGGTGGGCAGATGGTGTAAAAGTGGCAAATACGCTGGACGAACTAAAAACATGGTTCAATAACCATCCTTAAAAGTCAATCATCAAACGATCTTCCCGTCTTTCATATGCAGCAGCCTGTCACTAAGCTGTGCCAATTCCTCATTGTGAGTAACGATCAGGAATGTCTGGTTGAATTTATTCCGAAGATCAAAAAAAAGCTGGTGTAATTCCTTTGCATTAGCAGAGTCAAGGTTACCTGTAGGCTCATCCGCAAAAATGATATCCGGTTTATTGATCAATGCCCGGGCTACGGCCACCCGTTGCTGTTCGCCGCCTGATAACTGATTAGGTTTATTCTCCATACGTTGAGACAAGCCCAGCATAGTCAGTAATCTCTCAGCCTCGGTTTTTACTTCTGCTTTTTTTCTACCGGCCAGCCAGCCTGGAATACAAACATTTTCCAATGCAGTAAACTCGGGCAACAAATGATGAAACTGAAAAACAAAGCCAATGTGTTTATTTCGGAAAGCAGCCAGTTTCTTTCCGGTCAATGTACTGATTACAGTATTATTCATGCTTACCTCCCCCATATCAGCCCTGTCCAGAGTACCCAAAATGTGTAAGAGTGTACTTTTCCCGGAACCGGAAGGCCCAACAATAGAAACCACTTCTCCCTTACTGATCTGCACTTCAACTCCCTTCAGCACTTCCACTGTTCCGTATCGTTTATAAATATTTTTCCCCGTAATCATCACTCAAATATCTGCAAATAGAACCCCACGGCAAAACCACAATTGTGTTACCCGGTATTTTTTTTAAGAAATCCTTCAAAAAACCGTGTACAACTAAGGATTTGGAAAATTCGTTAATACAACTACATTTGCGGAAAATTAGGGGGTACCACCGATAGTGATGGAGTACCAAAAACCTTATTCAAAAAAACAAAAACCCTGAGAAAAGATGTTTTGGACTTTAGAATTAGCCTCGTACCTGGAAGATGCACCATGGCCGGCCACCAAAGATGAGCTGATAGATTATTCCATCCGCTCAGGCGCCCCCATTGAAGTGGTAGAAAACCTGCAGGAGTTGGAAGATGAAGGTGATGTATATGAGACCATTGAAGACATATGGCCTGATTATCCTACCCAAGATGACTTTTTGTTCAATGAAGATGAATATTAACCTCTGTCCCTAAAAGAGAACCAGGTCCAGAAAATATTAAATATAATAAGTGCTTAAAGTATAAAGCCTCCGTTATGGAGGCTTTTGATTAAAAAATACTTTTAAGTTACAGAAAGCCGAAACTCCCCTGCCTATCGGGAGGCAGGCTTTAGGAGGTTTGTGTGTCTACTCCCAGCTTTTGCATCACTTCGTTGCTTACCCCGGTTGTTGAATAACCGCCATCATGGAACAGGTTCTGCATGGTTACCATCCTGGTCAGGTCGGAGAACAGGGTAATACAATAATTAGCACAATCTTCCGCACTGGCATTTCCCAATGGAGCAATAGAATTGGCATAATCGAAGAAATCGCCAAACCCCTTTATGCCAGTACCGGCCGTTGTTTTGGTTGGTGATTGAGAAACTGTATTAATGCGAACTTTCTTTTCCACTCCATAGTGGTACCCGAAACTGCGGGCTATAGATTCCAGCATGGCTTTAATATCTGCCATATCAGTATAAAACGGATACGTACGCTGTGCTGCCATGTAGGTCAACGCCACCACACTGCCCCATTCACTAATCGCATCCAGCTTTTTGGCCACGGCCAGCATTTTATGAAAAGACATGGCTGATACATCAATGCCTTTCATAAAATAATCATAGTTAGATTCAGTATAAGGAATTTTCTTCCGGATGTTCACACTCATGCCAATAGAATGCAACACAAAATCAATCTTGCCTCCCAGTATTTCCTGCGATTTGGTAAATAATGTGGTCAGTTCTTCCACATTGGTGGCATCTGCCGGAATGATCGCTGACTTTGTTTTTTCTGCGAGTTTATTGATTTCGCCCATTCGCATGGCGATAGGGGCATTGGTCAGTACAATAGAAGCTCCTTCTTCGTATGCTTTTTCAGCTACTTTCCACGCAATAGAATTTTCATCCAGTGCGCCGGTAATAATTCCTCGTTTCCCTTTTAAAAGATTATATGCCATGACAGTTGTTTTTGTGGTGGTAAAAATAAGAGATATTTCTAAGCTGCCGGAAACAGCATCTTAATAATAAAAACAAGCAGAAACGTATATGTAAAGATCAGTGCCAAAACAGCACACAGATAAAACAAAAAGTTTCGCATTGATTCTTTTGGTTTTATCACTTGTTGCAGGTATTTATAAATAATATACACAGGTAAAAGTGACAAAACAATTATACCAAGAATGAGTATTCCTTTTAGTTTCAATTGCAACGATTTTATTTTCAACTGACAGTTGCAATATAAGATTGTTGCTTTTATGATGAAAATCATTGACCGGTTTGAATTCGCTAGTCAATACTCCCCTACCTTTACCAAATCCCAACTCTTTTTATGCTTCAGTCTATAATATGAATGTAAGAACAATCATTACCGGAACCGGCTGTTATATACCTCCCGTCGTAAAAACAAACAGAGATTTTGCCTCACAGGAGTTTTATGGAGAAGATACCCACCGTATTACTACTCCAACAGAAGAAATTGTAGAAAAATTCCAGGGAATAACCGGTATTGAAGAAAGACGATATGTACCCGATGATATGAACTCTTCTGATATGGCTGTGATCGCTTCCAGGTTAGCCATAGCTGAAAGCGGTATTGACCCCGAAGAATTGGACCAGATCATTTTAGCCCACAATTTTGGTAATGTAATCAAGCATACCATTCAGACTGATGTGCTGCCAGCACTTGCCTCACGGGTAAAACATAGCTTAGGTATCGGGAATCCCAATTGTGTAGCATATGACATTTTGTTTGGTTGCCCCGGGTGGGTACAGGGTATCATTCAGGCAGATGCCTATATAAAAGCAGGTATTGCCAAAAAAATACTGGTGATAGGAACCGAAACATTAAGCCGTGTACTTGATAATTACGATCGTGACAGCATGATATTCTCAGATGGCGCCGGTGCAGCCATAGTGGAAGCAAGACCGGCTTCCGAAACAAACAGCAGCATTCTATCATCAAGTGTACAAAGCCATTGCCTGGATGAAGCCTATTATTTATACCTCGGAAAAAGTAACTACCCTGATGCTGATCCAAAGATCCGGTATATCAAGATGAAGGGCCGCAAAGTATATGAGTATGCTATGCAACATGTACCGGCCGCTATGAAAGACTGTCTTGACAAAGCAGGTATACCAATCGGTGAACTCAAAAAAGTTTTCATCCACCAGGCTAATGAAAAAATGGATGAAGGCATTATCCGTCGTTTATTCAAATTGTATAACATCAAAGATATCCCTGAACATATCATGCCGATGAGTATCCATAAACTGGGTAATAGTTCAGTAGCTACCATTCCTACCCTCTTTGATATGGTCAAAAAAGGATTATGGGATAAGCATGAATTGCAAACCGGAGATGTCATCATGTTTGCTTCTGTGGGAGCCGGCATGAATATCAATGCAGTTTGCTACCGCATGTAATGCCCGGCAGCAGCCACTTCCTCTCTTTCCTTTATCTTCGCAGCAATTAAAAGAAGCAAGCGAACATGACGATTTCTTACAAATGGCTGAGTGAGTATTTACCTTTAACTGTTGAGCCTGAAAGATTGAGCCGGATCCTTACTTCGATAGGCCTGGAAGTAGAAAGTATGCACAAATATGAAGAAGTAAAAGGGGGGTTACAGGGCTTATTGATAGGAGAAGTATTGAGTACTGAAAAACATCCTAATGCCGATAAACTTACACTGACAAAGGTGAATGTGGGTAACGGCGAACCATTACAGATCGTTTGTGGTGCACCTAATGTAGCCGCCGGGCAAAAAGTAGTAGTAGCCACTGCAGGTACAACTATCTATCCAACTACCGGCGACCCACTGACAATGAAAGTTGCCAAAATCCGAAATGTAGAAAGCCATGGAATGATATGCGCAGAAGATGAGATAGGGCTGGGTTCTTCTCATGCTGGTATCCTGGTATTGCCAGCTGATACAAAAATTGGAATTCCGGCTAAAGAATACTTTCAGCCGTATGAAGATATAATCTACGAAATAGGCCTTACTCCCAACCGTATGGATGCCATGAGCCATTGGGGTGTGGCCAAGGATGTATGTGCTTATTTAAGTCATCACGACAAAAAAGACCTGAAACCCAAACTGCCAACCAGTAATAGTTTTAAGGTCGATAATACATCCTTTCCTATCGATGTAAAGGTGGAAAACCTCAAAGCTTGTCCCCGTTATTCGGGAGTAAGTATCGACAATGTAACGATCAAAGAATCACCAAAATGGCTGCAACAAAAATTGAAAGCTATAGGACTGCGGCCAATCAATAATATTGTAGATATTACCAATTTTATCCAGCATGAAACAGGTCAGCCTTTGCATGCTTTTGATGCAGATGCAATTGCCGGAAGAAAAGTGATTGTAAAGAACCTGCCTGAGGGAACTCTCTTTGTTACGCTGGATGAAAAAGAACGAAAACTCAGTGCTGAAGACCTGATGATATGTGATGAGTCAGAAGGTATTTGTATTGCCGGCGTATTTGGTGGGTTGCACAGTGGCGTCACTGAAAAAACAAGAAGCATTTTCCTGGAGAGTGCTTTTTTTGATGGTATTACATTGCGTAAAACATCGTTCCGGCACGGGCTTCGTACTGATGCCGCCAGCCGGTTTGAGAAAGGCACTGATATTTCTGCTACTGTTAATGTACTCAAACGGGCTGCTAACCTGATAAAAGAGATTTGTGGCGGTGAGATCGCTTCTGAAATCGTTGATGTATACCCGGAGAAAAAAGATAAAAAAGAAGTAGCTGTTAAATGGCACTATATCAAAAAATTGAGTGGTAAGAATTACCATCCGGATGCTGTAAAAGATATACTCAACAGTCTTGGTTTCGAAATAATCAAAGAGGGAATTGATGAATTAAGAATAGCTGTACCCTATCATAAACCTGATATCAGCCTGCCTGCTGATCTAGTAGAAGAAATCGTACGAATTGACGGGCTTGATAATATTGAAATACCCGAAGCTATTACTATCACCCCGTCAGTGGAAGAGAATTATGCCAAAGAAGTATACCGGGAAAAAATAGCCAATCAACTGGCAGGGATGGGCTTTAATGAAATGATGACCAATTCCATCACCAATGCGGCTTATTATTCAGAAGATGAATTGCAGAGTATGGTAACAATGAAGAATAGCCTTAGTGCAGAACTGAACATTCTTCGTAACTCACTTTTTGAAACCGCTCTTGAAGTGGTAGCGCACAACCTCAATCACAAAAATAACTCGCTTCGATTATTTGAGTTTGGAAAAGCGTATAATACCTCCGGGCCGGGTTTGTATGCCGAAAATGAGGGGCTTTGTATAGTTATATCAGGCAATAAAAATGCTGACAGCTGGAAGCAAAAAGCTACGTCTTCCGATTTCTTCCTGCTTAAGGGAATGGTGGATACAATACTGAGATCACTTGGTATAGTAGCGTACTCAACAGAAATACTGCAGGTACCAAAACTGGATAATCATATTGTTTACAAATCAGGCGACCGGGTTATAGCCGGAGCCGGCGAAGCAAAAAAAGCAATACTGGATAAATTCGGAATCAGGCAATCGGTTTTTTTTGCAGCGCTCAACTGGCAATTATTATCTGAACTGGCGGCTAAGCAAACCACCACTATACGGGAGATACCTAAGTACCCGGCTGTACAAAGAGACCTGGCTATGATTGTTGCCAAAGACCTGGCATGGGAGAAAGTGCAGCAATCCGTGCAAAACATTAAGCTAAATAAACTGCAGGACATTAAACTCTTTGATATATTCGAAAGTGAAAAACTAGGTGCCGGGAAGAAATCAGTGGCCATTAACTTTACATTCCTTGATGAAGAAAAAACCCTGACAGATAAAGAAATTGATGGGTGGATGAATAAAATAATGACCACCCTGGAAAACGATTTACAGGCAGAGATCAGAAAATGAGTACTACAGAGCAACATCTGAAACGAATACAGGAAAAACTTCAGTTATTATTGAAGCAGCATGCTGCATTGCAAAAAGAAAACAGCAGGTTAATTGAGGAGCTGAAAATTGCTACACAGAAAACCTCGGCACAACAGAAGAATGTGGAAGAGTTGAAACAACAGGTAAGTGTGCTAAAATTAAATACCGGTGAAATGAGTGAAGCTGATAAAAAAGAGTTTGAAAAAAGAATAAATAACTACCTGAAAGAAATTGACCGTTGTATCGCATTGCTCAGTGAGTAGCTATTATACCCGCTTAACAAGGTTCATTTTCATTTCATCACCACCCTGTGAAAGCTCCAGTGTATACCTACCATAAGGCAGATCATTTAGCCCGGCCCATGTAAGTTCTTCTTTTTCTTTGGCAATGTTTTTTTCAAGGGTACGACAGATACAGCCGGTATCGTCTTTTAAAACACCACGGAGATGGTTACCCTTGGGAGCAGTAAGTTGTAGTTTTAATACATCAATAAAAATTGATGATTTGATTGTAGCGAACATAAAGGCAAACGTTTTTTGATAAAAGCGTTTCCCACAGTGTGGACCTTAACTTCCTAGCTTTCAATGTGTAAATGGATTTCTTTTATAGAGGCATCTAAGCTAATAAATGAATTTTGAAAATACAAGTTTTATGAGTGAATTAATTGCAATCTCCGCCCTGATAGGCGACAGGACCTACCGGATAAAGATCGACCCGAAGGATGAAGAAGTAGTGAGAAAGACCCTAAAGACGATCAATGATAAGATTATTGAGTTCAAAACACAGTTTGCGGGCAAGGATATGCAGGATTATATTGCCATGGTAATGATCTGGTATGCTACTGACCAGCAGGCTGAAAAAAAGTCGGGGGCGGACAATGAAAATATTGCCGAAAAATTAAGTGTGATCGAAAAACTCCTTGACAGCCAGTTAAATGAAAAATAAGTCCTCTTCACAGAAATAAGGGGCTGAACCAGCCCAAAGGCTGAAAACATGAAAAAATTGGATAAAAGCACTGCAATACCTGATTTCATCCATTAAGTCCTGTTTTGTATCTTCGCTGATTACATAAACTTCTGTAATCCTGACAGATGCAGGTATGAAGTTTATTTTAAAAAATAGCATTGTGCAACAATTAAACAAAAACATTCATGGATCCGAATATACTATCCGTCATTATAGGCGCTGCTGCCCTTATTGTGGGCATCATAGCGGGTAAGCTGATTTTTGCCAAAAACACCCGTAAACAAATTGATGAAGCAGAACTGCAATCGCAAACAATTCTGAAAGAAGCTGAACTCAGAGCTGAGACAATCCGGAAAGAAAAGGAACTGGAGGCTAAGGAAAAGTTTGTGCAGATGAAGGCTTCTCACGACAGGGAGATACTTGACAAAAACAAGAAAATTAACGATACAGAAAACCGTATCCGCCAGAAAGAACAATCCATTAACCAGAAAGAAAGCAACCTTGACAAGCAAATAAAAGAAAATGAAGCTATCAAGGAAAATCTCAGCCGCCAGATAGAACTGGTAAACATCAAAAGAACAGAACTGGAAAAACACCAGGAAGAACATATAAGACGACTGGAAAAAATATCCAATCTCTCTGCCGAAGATGCAAAAGCCCAGTTAATAGAAAGTCTTAAAAACGAAGCCCATTCAAAAGCACTGGCTTTGCAACAGGAAATAATTGAGGACGCCAAACTAAAAGCCGGAAAAGAAGCCCGGAAGATCGTTATACAAACTATACAAAGAACGGCCGCAGAGCAGGCCATTGAAAACTCTATCACTGTTTTCAACCTGGAAAGTGATGAGATAAAAGGGCAGATCATCGGTCGTGAAGGCCGGAATATCCGTGCCATTGAAGCAGCTACAGGTGTAGACCTCATAGTAGATGATACCCCTGAAGCAATTCTGTTATCAAGTTTTGATCCGCTGCGCAGGGAAATTGCCCGCCTCAGTTTACAAAGACTGGTGGCAGACGGTCGTATTCACCCTGCCAGAATTGAAGAGGTAGTTGAAAAAACAAAGAAACAGATTGAAGAGCAGGTAATGGAGATTGGAGAAAGAACCGTTATTGAACTGGGTATTCATGGACTCCATAAAGAACTGGTAAGAATGGTAGGACGGATGCGTTTTCGTTCTTCATACGGTCAAAACCTGCTGATGCATAGCCGGGAGACAGCCAACCTGTGCGCCACCATGGCTGCAGAATTAGGCTTGAATCCTAAACTGGCAAAAAGAGCCGGCTTGCTTCATGATATTGGAAAAGTGCCGGATGAAGAAAGCGAATTAAGCCATGCCCTGCTGGGTGCAAAACTGGCTGAAAAATATGGTGAAAATCCTGCTGTAGTTAATGCTATTGGCGCACACCACGACGAAATGGAGATGCAGTATGTTATTTCGCCCATCGTTCAGGCCTGCGATGCCATCAGTGGTGCAAGACCGGGAGCCAGGAGAGAAATTATGCAGCAATACCTGCAGCGGATCAAAGACCTGGAAAACCTGGCTATGGCTTACAATGGAGTAGAAAAAGCCTATGCGATACAAGCGGGTCGTGAATTAAGGGTAATTGTAGAAGCCGAAAAAGTTTCTGACCAGGAATCAGATAGGCTTTCTTTTGAAATCGCTCAAAAAATACAGACAGAAATGACATTTCCCGGTCAGATAAAAGTAACAGTGATCCGGGAAAAAAGAGCAGTGAATGTAGCCCGATAAAGGGTGAATGGGGTATTGGCTATTAGTTAATTAGGTCAGGAATGGAGAAAATCAGAATTTCTTATCTAATTAACCAGTTAACTAATTAGTTTTTACCAAATTTCCCCTTACCTTTGCCCTCCCTAAAAATAAGGATTATGAACGCAGTAGCATACGTACATGAGCAATTATCCGGTAAAAAAGAGTTTCCTGCTTTCAAGCCAGGAGATAATATTACCGTGAATTACAAGATCATAGAAGGTAATAAAGAAAGGATTCAGTCCTTTAAAGGGGATGTGATTAAAAAACAGGGTACAGGTCATACAGCCAGTTTCACTGTTCGTAAAATTTCTGATGGTGTTGGAGTTGAAAGAGTGTTCCCTTTTTATTCGCCAAACATCGAGTCTATTGAAATGAACAAAACAGGTCATGTTCGCCGTGCTAAATTGTTCTACCAACGTAGCCGCAGTGGTAAGAGCGCAAGAATCCGTGAAAAACGCCAGGCTGTTGCCGAAGCAGTAAAGTAATATTACCCAATATATTGGAAAAGCCCTGACTATTCGTCGGGGCTTTTTGATTATACGCCGGGTTTTACTAATTATTATTCCTTTATTTTTCAGTACTTAGTATCTTTGATTTCTAATTTTTTCAGACTATGATACAACCTACTTTACTGGGTATGCTGGGCACCAATGAAATAATCATTATCCTGGTTATCGTTTTGCTTTTATTCGGAGGCCGCAAGATTCCGGAACTTATGCGTGGCCTTGGTAAAGGTGTTCGTGAATTCAATGATGCTAAAAGCAATGTGAAGAAAGAGATCGAAGAAAGTGCCAGCGATGTAAAAAACTCCGTTAAGGAATAATTTATCTTCTTACACACCATTTTCTCTAACCAAAAAAGCGACCGCTTTTGTTTGAATTCTCTTCCATTGAGCAATATCATGCCCAATTACAGGAAGGAAAGGTAACTTGTTTACAGGCAGTTGAATATTATCTGCAACAGGTCCGTTCCCGCCATTCACTGAATGCTTTTGTTGAAGTATATGAAGAAGAAGCCCTGAAAAGAGCAAAGCAACTTGATAAGAAAAGAAAGGCTGGTGATACAACGGGTAAACTTCATGGTGTAGTAATTGGGTTAAAAGATGTGATCTGTTATAAAGATCATAAGATATCTGCTGCCTCTGCAATTCTCAGAAACTTTACTTCAATTTATTCAGCTACTGCAGTAGAACGATTACTGGCGGAAGAAGCCATTATTATTGGCAATCTCAATTGTGATGAATTTGCCATGGGCTCCACCAATGAAAATTCAGCATATGGCAAAGTGTTGAATGCGCTGGATGAAACAAGAGTACCCGGCGGTTCTTCCGGCGGTTCAGCTGTTGCGGTGCAGGCAGGTCTTTGCATGGCTTCTTTAGGAAGTGACACCGGCGGATCAGTCAGGCAGCCGGCAGATTTTTGTGGTATCATAGGATTAAAACCAACCTATGGCAGAATATCCCGCTATGGTTTGATCGCATATGCCTCATCTTTTGATCAGATCGGAATTTTTGGTAGCGCCGTTTCCGATGTAGCTCTGCTGCTTGAAGTAATGGCCGGTGCAGATGAATATGATAGTACCGTTTCACACAAGGAAGTTCCTGCTTATTCTACCCAGCTAACCTCCGTTAAGAATAATTATCGGTTTGCCTATTTTGACACTGCCCTGAATCATCCAAGTCTTGATCCGGAAATTTCTTCTTCAATCAAACAAAAGCTCGGGCAATTGAAAGAAGATGGTCACGAAGTAGCGGCTGTTGATTTTGATCTTTTGGATTACGTTGTTCCTGCCTATTATGTGCTCACAACGGCCGAAGCATCGTCTAATCTTTCAAGATATGATGGCATAAAATATGGACACCGGACAGAGAAAAAAGATATTGATCTGACTGAATTTTACAAATTGACCCGATCCGGAGGATTTGGCAAAGAGGTAAAAAGACGGATCATGCTCGGCACTTTTGTATTAAGTGCCGGTTATTATGATGCCTATTTCACCCGGGCCCAAAAGGTAAGGCAACTGCTCTGTGATAAAACAGCTGAAATCTTCAAATCTTATGATTTTATTATAATGCCCACCTCCCCTGTTACAGCCTTCAAAACAGGAGAGAAGATGGACGACCCCATTGCAATGTATCTCGCTGATATCTATACAGTAATGGCTAACCTGGCGGGCTGCCCTGCTATTTCACTTCCACTTTTTAATCACAGCAATGGTATGCCATTCGGCCTGCAGGTTATGGCGAACCGCTATGATGAGGTATCTTTGCTGCAGGTTTCTAAAATGCTCAAACCCTGAACCTGGCTGCCAATCGGCGGTATGAGCAAATCAATTTATAGCAGAAAGTGAGTACCATTAAAAAAATATTATCCGTATTTACCTGTCTTTGTTTGCTATTGAATGTCCATGCAAACAATGCCCAGTTAAAAAACCCCGCTGAGCTTTCTTTTGCTATTGATACCACAATTCGCAAAGATTCTATAACTCCCAATCCACAAACCCTTGTTGATCCAAAGAAGGGCTTTGTCAATCTTTTTGAAACAACCACTATTGGCGGGGTAACCGGAACAAGGCTTAACCCGATGGCCGTAAGCTTTGTCCAAAGCTATATTGCCAAATATGGTAAAGGCCTGAGAGATATGAAAAAATGGGCGAAGCCCTATTTTGACATGATAGATGTTATCCTGACACAGCATGGCCTTCCTAAAGAATTAAAATATCTGGCCGTTATTGAGTCTGGTTTAAGGTATAACGCTATCTCCTGGACCGGTGCAGTTGGCCCCTGGGCTTTTATGCCAGCTGCAGCCAGGCAGTATGGCCTTATTGTAATGAATGGATATGATGAACGACTTGACTATTATAAAAGCACACATGCTGCAGCCCGGATGCTGACCAGCCTTTATCTTAAATACCAGGATTGGTTACTGGTGATAGCTGCCTACAACTGCGGACCCGGAAATGTTGATAAAGCCATAAGAAAAAGTGGCAGCCGTGATTTCTGGAGATTGCAATACCACCTGCCTACCGAATCCATGAATCATGTAAAGAAATTTATTTCCACTCACTATGTTTTCGAAGGAGAGGGCGGCGTAACAACGGTAACCAGGGAAGAAACAAAAGAGCTGATGTTGAATAATTCATCCAACTTAAAAGAAGAAGAGCTTAAAAACAGTACCACTTATAAAATAACAGGCCGGTTTAATTCGGCAGTTATTATTAAATATATTGATATGGAGCCAATAGTGTTTAACCGGTATAACCCGGGATTCGATGATACGATTGCCCTTAATGGCACTTATGAACTCCGTCTTCCTGCTCAACAAATGAATTTGTTCATTTCAAAAAGGTACCAGATACTTGATGAGAGTATGCAATTACTGTTGAAACCGGGTAATACACAATAAATAATTGAGAACTACTCTCCCTGAAGAACATTTTTAATGGCTCCTGCTTTCAGCAAACATTCTTCCCATTCCAGTTCGGGATCACTGTAATAAGTAATGCCTGAACCCGCCTCAAAGGAAAGATATTTTGCAGTTGCATTATACATGATGCTTCTTATCACTACATTAAAATCAAAATCACCACCGGGTGAAATATACCCAACTGCACCGGAAAAGATCCCCCTCCTGGTTTTTTCATACTGTTCTATCAATTGCATTACTCTTTTCTTCGGCGCTCCTGTCATTGAGCCCATCGGGAATGCAGCCCTGATAATATCTGTAAATTTTATTGCCTCTTTCAATTCACCGCTTACAGTTGATATCATCTGGTGAACCTGCGGAAAAGAATACACTCCGTACAATTCTTCCACCCGTACCGTTCCCTCTTTACAAACCCTGGAGAGGTCATTTCTTACCAGGTCAACCACCATTACATTTTCTGAACGGTCTTTGGCACTGTGAAATAACTCGTCCTTGCTTTTGTTATCTGCAAATTCATTATTCAAAATTCTTTTTGAGGTTCCTTTGATAGGTTGCGATAAAATTTTATTCCCCTGTCTCTTCAAAAACCGTTCAGGGCTGGCACATAACAGCCATTTATCATTAACCCTGTATAATGCAGAAAAAGGGTTGGGAGAAATAGTACTGAGTTTTTTATAAACTGCCAGCGGGTCAATTACACATTGCTCTGCAAAAAATTCCTGGCAAAAATTTATTTCGTAACAATCCCCCCGCAAAATATGCTGCTTCAGCTTTTTTACAGTTGATATATATTCGTCTTGTGGCAACCGGCTTTGTATATGAAAAGCTGCCACGTTATGACCCGCAGCATTTATCCTTGTCTCCTTAATTTCTTTATACACCATTGCCGGGTCTTCTGCTTCAATTTCTAATTCCCTTTCTGACAACCGTACTATCACTTCAGGTTCAAAGAAGAACAGATCCGGAAATTGTAAGTTATCAGGGTTAGATGAAGAGAGTTGTTCTATCTCATTTTTCAGATCATACCCCAGGTGCCCGAATAACCAGCTGCTTTTTTCATCGATAAAGGATTGTAACTGCTCCAGTGCACTGCCCGCACCGGCAATAAGCTGCCGCTTTACACCTGCTGCAAGCAGGCATTCCACTGCATGTGGCTCCAACTGGTATTGATGATTGTCCAGAAAACAAAAAGTGCTGAACCGTTTTGCCCAGTTCAACACTTTCTTTTTTAGCTGTTCAAAATCACTTACAGTATAAACAGAATTTGTAAGGATCGTATTACTCAATGTTTGCGAACGTATATGCTCAATTAATAATCGTCATCATCTTCATCGTCATAATCTTTATCATCAAAGAGGTCTTTAAACTCATCGTCTTCAAATTTAAAATCTTCCTCATCTGCTCCCTTCTTGGTAATACCTGCCCCTGCACCACCGGTAGCTTTCTTACCCTTTGATTTTGGAATATCAAACTCGTCAAAATCAGGATCCCACTCTTCCTCTTCTTCCGGTTTATCCCAATCATCTGTTTCCTCTTCTGCATCATCGTCATCATCTTCATCCTCTTTTCCTTTCTTGGTTGTTGCTTTACCTCCTTTCTTCGCAGGTTTTACATCGTCATCATCTTCATCATCCTCTTCTTCTTCCTCTTTTTTCTTAGGTTTCGGCGCAGATTTTTTTGCCGCTTCTATTTCAGAGGCAGTTTTCACTTTACCCGTAGTCGTTTTTTCCTTTGCTGGTTTTATGGCCATAGTTTAACAGGATTAATGCTGTAAAATTTCAGCGAAGTTTTTAATTAGCCAAATTTTTAAAATGTTTTTTTTCTATTCCGATTGCACCTTTGGTTACACCACAGGCTTTGAATAAATGATGATTATTTCACCTGTATTATCTGATCCCGTCCCGGTCCGTTGGAAATATAATGAATATCCACGCCGAGGTATTTATTGATAAAACTAACATACGTTTTCATAGTATCAGGCAACTCTGCGAAAGTTTTAGCTGCACTGGTAACTATATTCCAGCCGGTAAATCCTTTGTAAACCGGTTCTGGCTTTTGGCGGTCCATCTGGAAAGGTATTTCCTGGCTCTCTTTCCCGTTTATTTTATAGGCCGTACAAACTTCTAATTCTTTAAATGCATCTAACACATCTGCCTTTGTCATGACAATCTTTGTCACACCATTTATCATACAGGCAAAATTCAGGGCAACCAGGTCAATCCAGCCACAACGACGGGGTCTGCCGGTAGTGGCCCCAAACTCATTTCCAATCTTTCTCAGTTCCTCCCCTGTTTCGTTTTCTAATTCTGTCGGGAAAGGTCCGCCACCTACCCGGGTGCAATATGCTTTTGTTACTCCAATCACATCTCTTATCTGCTGAGGTGCTATTCCCAGTCCGCTGCAAACACCGGCAGAAATGGTATTAGATGAGGTTACATACGGGAAGGTTCCAAAATCAATATCCAGCATACTGCCCTGTGCCCCTTCTGCAAGAACCCTTTTACCTGCTTTTATCTGGTTATTGATAAAATACTCTCCATTCACAATATTCAGTTCCTTCAAAAATTCAAGGGCTTCAAAGAATTCTTCCTCCCATGCAGTAATATCTTCCTGGAAATTATAATTATCCAGCAGCCGTTGATGTTTCAACCGCAGTTTTATATACTGTGTAGTGAAATTCTTATCCAGCAGATCTCCTACCCTCAATCCATTTCTTCCGGTCTTGTCCATGTAAGTGGGGCCAATACCTTTTAAGGTAGAGCCTATCTTTTGGTTGCCTTTTGATAACTCAGCGGCTTTATCCAATGCCCTGTGAGTTGGCAAAATAAGATGGGTACGTTCAGCAATAAATAAATTCTTTTTCAGGTCAATACCAAACGAAGCCACGGTATCACATTCTCTTTTAAGTGTTACCGGGTCAAGCACCACCCCATTGCCGATGAGGTTAACTATTCCGGCATGAAACACTCCAGAGGGAATCTGGTGCAATACCACCTTTTTATCATTTACGTATAATGTGTGTCCTGCATTGGGACCGCCCTGGAAACGGGCCACCACATCATACTCTTTGGCAAAAAAATCAACAATCTTCCCTTTTCCTTCATCGCCCCACTGGAGGCCAAGTATTACATCAACCATGATTCAGTTATCAGTTATTTTTTCATTGCCCCTTTGAAATTGGCGGGCCGCCTGCCGTAGCATTTGCGAAGGCAGGGCAAAAATACGGGTTCACTAAAAAGCCACCGAATTAAATCCGGTGGCTTTCTGTTTATTTTATTCCCATTCAGCAATAACTTATCAACGGGGAGAAAAAAGCTTACCTGTTGCTTATTACCTTATGAGCATTACGGTTCCTTTTTTAGATATTATCCTGTTATCCTTAGTCAGCCCTTCAATCATCCAAACATATACCCCGCTGGCCTGCTCTGTTCCGCCAAAACGACCATCCCACCCGTCATTAAGTTTGGTAGTAGAAAAGACCAGCTGGCCCCAGCGGTTAAAGACCCTGAAATAGTTGTAGCTCTTCATACCCACGGGGAAGGGAGTGAATTTATCATTCTTACCATCATTGTTGGGCGAAAATCCTGTAGGTACATAAATATCAGGACCTGTGTACACTCTTACTTTTACGTAGCCCTCACCGCGGCAACCCGCAATAGTGGAGGTAATTACCTGGTATTGTATATCCTGGCCAATAGCGCCCACTGTTACAACCGGGTTAGGAATTGTTGGATCACTCAATCCTACTGATGGATTCCAGCTGTAATTGATCACATCACTGTCTGATGGCACCGCCAGTAACTGAAACTGGTCTCCAGGGTAACCAATGGTATCGTATGGGAAGGTTTTAACTTTTATTGGCGGTGTTACATCAATACGCATATCATCTGTAACAAGTGAGGCACAACCATTCACATCAGATATGATAGAAAGAGTATATACCACATCCTTTGATGGGGTGGAAAGCGGATTGGCTATAGCAGGATTATCAAGATAAGTAGATGGCGACCAGGAATATTGGGTGCCGCCACCAGCCGCCTGCAACCTGTAATTCTGACCATAACAGATAAACCCATCAGGACCAGCATTGGGCACAGGAGCAGCATTTACATTCACTACCACTGTATCATTAGCGCTGCAACGACCCAGCGTAGCAGTAACAATGTATTGAGTTGTTACAGTTGGGTTGGCTACAGGATTAGATATGGTGGTACTGCTCAACCCGGTTGCTGGTGTCCATGCGTATTGTGTGGCATTCGAGTTTAACTGTAATTGTGTTGATTTGCTTTCACAAATAGTCGGGTCTGTTTGCCTGGTTAATGTAAGGTCATTTGTCAATCCCACTGTTGTACTGAAGGTGGTGGTGCAACCAAGATTATCTTTTACTGTTACCGTATAGTTACCCGGCGCCACATTAAACTGGTTGGATGACTGAAAATTAGTTCCATCAATTGAATAGGTGTAGGTATTGTTTCCCCCGGTGGCTGTTACGACTATCATACCATCATTACCGCCATTGCAACTGGCATTGGTAGTGGCTGAGTTGGCTGCTAACACAGCAGGCTCTGTTACGGTAGCATTCTGGGTAGAGATACATCCATTCGCATCCCTGATGCTTACCGTATAGTTACCGGCAGGAACATTAAATACATTAGCTGCCTGCCAGGTAGTTCCGTCTAATGAATACTGGTAAGGAGAAACACCCCCGTTAGCTGCTACAATCAGTGTACCATTGCTCTGTGCATTACAAATAGCGGCAGAGGCTGATACGGAAGTAGCCAATACAGCAGGTTCTGCTACTGTAACCGGTACTGTGCCCTGGCAACCACCACCTTCTCTGAAATAAACGGTATAAGTGCCTGCAATAAGACCATTGAATGTATTACTTGCCTGCCAGGTAATGCCATCCAGTGAATACTCAAAAGGAGCCGTACCTACTGAAGGTTGAGCTACAGTAATTGTACCGGTAGCACTGCCATTGCACAGAGCATCTGTTTTGGTAGCCGTGGTTGCAATGGGTGGGCCTGCAGCAATACTGGTTGACAATACCGGAGTGATGCATCCAAATGCATCGGTAACCACAACATTATGATTACCTGCTGCAACATTAGTAAAGGTATAAGGAGATGGGCCAGTTACAGGTGGTGCTCCGTCAAGAGAATAAGAAAATGGTGCTGTACCTGTAGTTGGAGTAACAGTAATTGATCCATTCGAAGCACCGTTACATAAAGTTGGACTTGGAGTTACAGTCGCCTGCATCTGAGTCAGGTTCACCGTAACAGTATCATATGAAATTAATTGCGCCGGTGAGCCATCACAAGCCGAATAGGTAGTTCGTACTACAAAATTTGTCGAGCTTCCATTCACGCAAACATTTGGAAAACTTAAATCAAGTAATCCGGCTGTTGTAGTACTTGTATCAGCTGTAGCTACCAATGCGCCCCCCATAGTCAGCAACTCAGATGTAACGTATCTTGACGTACCTGCCGATGGAATAAACTTATACCCGGTATTGGTTTCATTCCACACTGTATTGTTTTTTCCGGGTGCTGCAATAGCCTGGTTTTGATTCCAGTTTTGAATACCAAGGATAGCTCTTCCTGCATTAGTGGAAGAAGCACATGATTTTTGTTGAAAAAATATTTCGATTATCCCGGTTGACTCATGCATTACCATTTGAAATGTATTGGCGGGAATCGGACAGGAAGCCGCGGAAACTCCAAACACCCCAATATGATAATAACTAACCACAAACTTTCGGCAAGGTGCAGTCCCGATTACCTCCCATTGTATTTTTCTTGTTGCCGGGCTGGCCACCGTTCTTGGATCAAGATCTGAATAAGCACCCATAATAGATGCCCGGGGATAGTATGTAGAACCTGAATTACAAATAGTGCCCCCGGCGAACGGAATAGGCTGAGTTATAGGCCAGGCATTACTACAGGCAGCATTGGCAGGATCAAAAGTAACTATCCCATTAGAGCCAACAACCGCACTGGTATATGACTGTCCATAAAAACAGAAGGTAAAGGGTAAATTAATAAGATTACTATACTGGTCGTCATTATACAAAGCTATATCAGTTGCCCCCGTTGGGGTGTTGTAAGGATAAGGAGTATAAGGTGTTGTTACGAGGGTATAATCTGAAGATGATTTGATATGGGGAATCTGAAAGGTTAATGCGTTACAAATTTGTGAGCAATCTCTGTTGACTACGGCTCCATTGATATTTGTAGGAATACAATTTTGTGCAACAATTTCCTTAGAAAAAATAAAAACAAAACCCAGTACGGCAAAAACTTTCAACAGTCTTAGTCTCATAAAAACAGATGCAGTTGGTATGGTAAAAATCAGTTCCTGAACGGCCTTCAAGGTAAGCAAAAAAATGCGTTTATGCGGGGTTTTGCAACCTGATTGTGGACAAAAAGGAAATAGGGGAAATACGATTATGCTTTAATTGATGAGTATCAATTCTCTTAGGAGGGAATATCTTCCATATCATACCGCTCTACTGATTCTATACCTGGCAATTTCAACAGGTTCTGCACCAGGTTATCCAGTTCTTCTTTGTCATGCACATACAGCCGTATATTACCTTTAAAAAGTCCTTCATTGGCTTCAATGGTAAGGGCAGCAATATTGATCTTCAGTTCACCCGATATCAGGTTGGTGATCTTATTCACCACTCCCACATCATCCATACCTACGATCTTCACCCCGGTAAGGAATGATATCTCTTTATTCTTGGCCCATTTTGTTTTCACAACCCGGTGTCCATAGTTGGCCAGCAGTTTGGCTGCATTAGGACAGTTGGTACGGTGAATGGTCAATCCTTTTCCGGTGGTTACAAATCCAAACACATCATCACCGGGAATAGGCTTGCAGCAATTGGCCAGGTTGTAAACAATCTTATCACTGCTTTCTCCAAAAATAATGAGCTCTGTATCCTTTCTGTTATTGAGCTGCCCGGGAATATATTCGGGTTTATCCGGGTACAGCTTCAATGGTTTTGGCGCTTCTATCCTGTCGCCAATTACTTTGAAATCTTTCAGGTCTTTCAGGTCGATGTTCTTGACAGAAACCTGGTAAAAAAGATCAAGATTAGAACTGAGTTTATACCAGTGCACCAGTTCATCAATATTATGCTGTGACATGGAAGCCCCCATACCTTCCAGTTTGCGCTGCACGGCATACTTTCCTTCATCTGCCACTTTTCTTTTTTCCTCCTTTAACGCATCTCTTATTCTTCCTTTTGCTTTGGAGGTAACCACAAAGCCAAGCCAGTCTTCGGATGCTTTTTGTTTATTACTGGTGATGATCTCCACCTGGTCACCGCTATGCAGTTTATGACTGATAGGTACCAGCTTGTGATTCACTTTGGCGCCGATTGTTTTTACCCCGATAGCACTGTGAATAGCAAAGGCAAAATCCAGTGCGGTAGAACCGACAGGCAGCATCTTTACATCTCCTTTGGGAGTATATACATAGATCTCTTCTGCCAGGAAACTGGTTTTAAAATCCTGCAGAAAATCAATACTGTCTGTTTCCTGGTTGGTGATCACTTCCCGTATCTGCTGAAACCATTTGTCAAAACGGCTTTCATCAGTAGCCCCTTCTTTATATTTCCAGTGAGCGGCTAATCCTTTTTCAGCTATTTCATTCATCCGTTTGGTTCGTATCTGCACTTCCACCCATTTGCCCTGCGGCCCCATCACTGTAGTATGCAATGCTTCATAACCATTTGCTTTGGGGTTGCTGAGCCAGTCTCTTAATCTTTCAGGAGAGGGATTATATTCATCCGTGATCATGGAATATACCTTCCAGCAATCTTCTTTTTCTTTTTCAGGCGGCGAATCAAGTATGGCACGGATGGCAAACAGATCATACACTTCTTCAAACTCCACTCCTTTCTTTTTCATTTTATTCCAGATAGAGTGTATGCTCTTTGGACGACCATATATCTCAGCTACCAGGTTCGCTTTATCAAGCTTGTCCTTTATAGGCTTTATGAATTCATTGATGTATTTGGTCCTTTCCTTTTTTGTTTCGGCCAGTTTACGGGCAATCTCTTTGTAAGTGTCCGGCTCCATGTATTTCATGGCCAGGTCTTCCATCTCTGTTTTAATAGTGTACAAACCCATCCGGTGGGCAAGTGGTGCATATACATACACCGTTTCAGAAGATATCTTCAGTTGCTTTTCCCGTTTCATACTGTCCAGCGTCCGCATATTGTGCAGGCGGTCGGCCAGTTTAATCAGTATTACCCTGGGATCATCTGTCAGGGTGAGTAATATTTTTTTAAAATTCTCGGCCTGCTGTGAAGCATTAACATCAATCACATTGGCGATCTTGGTAAGCCCGTCTACAATCCGGGTGATCTCTTCCCCGAATTCCCTTTTGACATCGTCAAGAGTTATATCTGTGTCTTCCACCGTATCGTGCAGTAAAGAACAGATAGTAGAACGTACACCCAGGCCAATTTCATCGGCACAAATTTTTGCTACTGCTATCGGGTGAAGAATATAGGGTTCACCGCTTTTGCGGCGCATGGTCTTATGAGCTTCAGCTGCCATTTCAAAAGCTATACGGATCAGGTTTTTGTCACCGGGCTTTAATTTGGTCTTCAGTACTTTCAGCAGAGAACGGTACTCCCTCAGGATGAGTTTTTTCTCTTCCTCTTCATTCAGGTTGTACTTTGGTAGCTGCGCAACGGTTTCCATGGTCTACGAATTTAGTGAAAAACAGGCATTTTCTTAGCCTGAAATGTACTACATTTGCAGCCCCAAATGAATAATCCAAAAATTCAAATCGCAGGAATCTTCGAATTGGAATTTGGAATTTTCTTCCGGATGTGGTGAAATTGGTAGACACGTCAGACTTAGGATCTGATGCCGTAAGGTGTGGGGGTTCGAGTCCCTCCATCCGGACTTTTTAGGAAATGGTTAATTGGTTAACTGGTTTACCTGGCCAGTCCCAATTAACCAATTTATAAATCTTCCAATTAACAACATGGCTACAGTAACTAAAGAAAACATCGGTCTGCTGCATGAAAAGCTGACAGTGAAACTGGAAAAAACCGATTACCTGCCTTCTTTTGAAAAGGCCCTGAAGGAGTATAGTAAAAAAGCAAATATTCCCGGCTTCAGAAAAGGAATGGTACCCTCTGGTTTGATCAAGAAAATGTATGGGCCATCTTTATTTACAGATGAAGTATTGAAATCTGTTGACCGTGAGTTGATCGGTTATTTGCAAAATGATAAACTGGATATTTTTGCACAACCTCTTCCGCTGGAATCAGATTTTCGTCAATTGGATGTAAATAACCCGGCTGATTATACTTTTCATTTTGAGATCGGCATGAAACCTGAATTTCAGCTGCCTGACCTGGCCAAAGCAAAAACAACCCGCTATGTAGTAACAGTGACAGACGAAATGGTGGAGAACGAGATCACCCGTTTGCAGAATCGCTATGGCAATATGAAAGATGAAGAAACAGTGACCACGGAAGACAATGTGCTCAATGTACTTTTTACTGAAACAGATGCTTCAGGAAATGAAGTGGAAGCTGGTATCAAAAAGGATAACTCTATCCTTGTAAAATATTTTGCAGAAAATTTCCGCAAAAACTGGATGGGTAAAAAGACGGGGGATAGTGAGAATGTCCAACTGAAAAATGCTTTTGACGAAAAGGAAAGAGAGTGGATCATTGGCGATCTTGGATTAAATAAAGAAGATGCTTCTTCCGCAGAAAGATATTTTAAGATTGAGATTACAAAAGTTGGCTTAATGGAGAAAAGAGAATTGAATGAAGAATTCTTCAACCAGCTTTATCCCAACCAGGAAGTAAAAACCGAAGAGGATTTCCGCAACAAAATCAAAGAAGAGATACAAGCCTATTGGAACGGACAGGCTACAAACCAGATCCACGACCAGGTATTTCACCAGTTGGTAGATCATACCGAAATAAAATTTCCGGAAGGCTTTCTGAAAAAATGGGTGAAATCTCAGGGTGAAACTCCAAAATCAGATGAAGAAGTAGAAGCAGAATTTCCTAAATTCATCAGCCAGCTTAAATGGACGCTGATCTCTGACAAGATCGTTCAGGATAATGCTATACAGGTAAGTCCGGATGAGATCAGGTCTTTTGCCAAACAACAACTCTTCAGCTATATGGGTGGCGCTAATCTTAGTGATGATCAGCCATGGGTGGCGGATTATGTTGAAAAGATGATGAAGGACAGGAAGTATGTAGAAGATGCTTATAGCCGCCTGCAAACGCAGAAAATATTTGAATGGGCCGCCACACAGGTAAAGCCAGCTGACAAAGACATTACAGCAGACGATTTTACCAAAATGGTGGAAGAACATCAGCACCATCACCATTAATAGTTGAAAGTTTAAAGTATAAGGTTAAAGGTTCTGCTGATGCGGAACCTTTACTATTTATGCCAATTCGTCTTATTTCAGATAATTCATGTCACTGATTTTGTGGTTTTGGCATTTGGACGGATATTTGATACCCTGAACCTGTTCAGAACTAAATAATTACCTATGACCTTTAATTCGGAATTTGAAAAATATGCGGTGAAACACCGCGGTATTTCCAGCAATACCCTTCACAGTTATGCTTCTCATTTGGTGACGGCGATGACGCCCAACATCATCGAAGAACGTTCCCTGAATGTGGCAGTGATGGATGTATACAGCCGTTTGATGATGGATCGTATCATTTTTTTAGGTTATCCTATCAATGATGAAATAGCCAACATTGTAACAGCGCAGTTATTATTCCTTGACTCTTCTGACAGGTCAAGAGATATTAATATGTATATCAACAGCCCGGGCGGCAGTGTATACTCCGGGCTCGGTGTATATGATACCATGCAATACGTAAGCCCTGATATAGCCACCATTTGTATAGGAGTGGCCGCTTCTATGGCCTGTGTATTATTAGGCGCCGGAACAAAGGGCAAAAGAGCTGCCTTGAAACATTCCCGTATCATGATGCATCAACCAAGTGGTGCCATTGGCGGGCAGGCAAGCGATATTGAAATTACAGTGAATGAGATCCGTAAATTAAAAAGAGAGCTGTACGAAGTAGTGAATGTACATACCGGCAAATCTATCGAACAGATCGAAAAAGATTTTGACAGGGACAACTGGATGACAGCAGCTGAAGCCAAAGAATATGGATTGGTGGATGAAGTATTGCTGATAAACCCCAGGAAACAGAAGAAAGACTAACTACCAATCAATCACAAATATTTAAATTGATTACATGAACCGCAAACAATTTATATACTCCGACTGGAGAATGGACGAAGAAGAGGAAAAAGAAGAACAACCCAAGAGCGACCTGGGTATGTTCAGTAAAAAATTAGAACGATATTTCTTTGAAAAGAGAGCCGTTTACCTCTGGGGTGTAGTGGACGATAAAAGTGCCAAGGATGTAGTAAGTAAATTATTGCTCCTCGATGCGGACAAACCCGGGGAAGAAATAAAATTCTATATCAATAGTCCCGGTGGTGTGGTTACCAGCGGCATGGTAATGTATGATACCATGCAAATGATCAAGAGCCCGGTCAGTACCATTTGTATGGGCCTGGCTGCTTCTATGGGCAGCATATTATTAAGCGGTGGTAAAAAAGGCAGCCGTTATATTTTTCCGCATGGAGAGGTGATGATACACCAACCATCTTTGGGCGGATACATACAAGGTGTAAGCGCCGATTTGGAGATACAGGCTGAGCAAACCAGGAGAGTAAAAGAGATTGGCGCAGGCATCCTGGCCAAAAATTGTGGTAAAACTGTCGAGCAAGTTATGAAGGATTTTGACAGGGACTACTGGATGGATGCAAAGCAGGCTATTGAATATGGCATAGCGGATAAGCTGATTGACAAATTGTAATTCCTTCTTTTTAAGCTAGTTAGATTAAAAAATAAATAAAACCGCCCTAATCCGGGTGGTTTTATAATTTTGTAGGCTACGAATTAATTGTCAGATCGTTTCAGGTTAAGTTAAGGTTAAGAAATTATGGCAAAAAACCCATTACATTGTTCCTTCTGTGGCCGGAGCCGCGATGAAGTTAAAATCCTTATTGCAGGCCAGGAAGGACATATCTGTGAAAACTGTGTCGAACATGCACGGGAGATCATTGATCAGGAACTGGCAGTTAAAGACGAAAGAACAACAACCTCTTTCAAACTCACGGTAAAGAAACCCATCGAGATCAAAAAATTTCTTGATGAATATGCCATAGGCCAGGACGAAGCAAAAAAAGTATTGGCCGTAGCCGTATATAATCACTACAAAAGACTTCAGCAGAAACCTTCTGACCTGAATACCGGCAATGAAGTTGAAATAGAAAAAAGCAATATTGTAATGGTGGGTGAAACGGGAACCGGTAAAACATTACTGGCAAAAAGTATTGCCCGTATGCTCAATGTTCCTTTTGCCATCGTTGATGCTACTGTATTTACAGAAGCAGGTTATGTAGGTGAGGATGTGGAAAGTATTTTAACCAGACTCTTACAAGTTTGTAATTATGATGTGGCCGCTGCCGAACGGGGCATTGTATATATAGATGAGATAGATAAAATTGCCCGCAAAGGAGATAATCCTTCTATTACCCGTGACGTAAGTGGTGAGGGTGTGCAGCAGGGAATGCTAAAACTGCTGGAAGGAACTGATGTACTGGTTCCGCCGCAGGGAGGCAGAAAACATCCGGAACAAAAGCTTATCAAGATCAACACCCAGAATATTCTCTTTATTTGCGGAGGTGCATTTGATGGTATTGATAAGATCATTGCCCGCAGGGTTCAAACAAATACGATTGGCTTTAATGTAGACAAAGAACTGCAGGATAACATGAAGAAAAACCTGCTGAGCTATGTAAACGCTACGGACCTGAAGAGCTTTGGCCTGATCCCTGAATTGTTAGGCCGTTTACCTGTAGTTACCCATCTTGAACCATTGGATGCTACAACCCTGAGAGCTATTCTTACCGAGCCAAAGAATGCACTGATAAAACAATACACAAAACTATTCGAACTGGAAGGAATAGAGCTCATCATCGAAGACGATGTGCTGGATTTTATGGTGGAGAAGGCAATGGAGTATAAATTAGGTGCCCGGGGACTCAGAAGTATTTGTGAGGGCATTCTGACTGATGCTATGTATGAGCTGCCTTCATCTAAAGAAACACAGTTTACACTGGACCTGGAATATGCGAAGAGAAACTTTGATAAGAGCAAACTGAGTTTGCTTAAAGTGGCTTAACCCCCAGGTCCCAAAGGGGAGCATATAAAATCATTAATGCCGGAATACTGAGCCTGCCGAAGTACCGGCATTTTTCTTTTCCTAACTTCAAACCTCAAACTAAAAAATCAAACTTTCGTTATGCAGGAGCTAATAGAAAAACTAAAGACAGAAGCAGGCCTTACTGATGAACAGGCAAAACAGGCGATTAAAACCATCAAGAATTTTGTAGTGGAAAAATTTCCAATGCTGGAAGGTGCTGTTAATAATGTATTTGGAGGAGAATAATCTTCTCTTCCAAAAGCCATCTTCATTCAATTCAGGAAAACAGCTTATTTAATAGTGGCACATTTTTTACCCCGCGGATGGTTGGCTGCTTCGTAGGGTGTCATAGCACGGCTGCAGGCCTGGAATACAATACTTCCGATCAAAAGGAGGAAAAGGATTCTGATTCTCATAGTTACCAATTAAGGCGTGAAAATAATAGCCGGAGAATTAAAAACAGCAGGGAATCACTACTGAAATGTCCGGTAAACTGAATGAAAAAATACTTCGTGAAATCAGTTACTTCAGCTCATTTGAATTAAGGATAGAATCTACTATTGAATAAATATTTTCCCGCAGAGAGTAAGAGAGACTGGTGAGATTGATTTCCTTTACTTCCGGTTTTACCAACCGCCTGAAATCAATGGGTTGTGGCATGTTTGTCCAAGTAGCCCTGTAAATCATAAGAGAATCATCTTTTTTTTCTAATGTCAGATTAATAGAAAGCATGTTGGCCACACACTTCATTTCGTTCATAACAGCGTTTGTAACATCTTCTGCATTGCTGAATTTTCTGCCGCTCTGTTTAAGCCTCACTCCAATTACTCGGATATGGTTTTCTATTCTGCTTAACATATCTTCTCTTGTTATCAGTTCTATTTTATGGCTATCAAATGCTTCCTCGAAAAGCAGTTTAATAGAAATATCCTTTTGAATTCCGTTTACAGACAAGCATACCGGCTTCACAAAAAATTTCTTATTGCTGTATTGTCCGGCATTATTCGCAGAAGAGCAGGCCGTCCAAATTATCACAGAAATAAATGATACTACAAAAATGATTTTGTGGTGTTTCATTAATTCCAAAGTAGAACAATAGCAGTAAATCATCAATACCACTTACCGGTAATAAAAGAACATCCCGCTTCATTAGAAAACGAGGCGGGATGTAGAATTAATGGGTACACTATTTGGTTTTCCGTCCTTGTTATTTTATCAGCCGCAACCACCCTGGTTACCGCAGTTCAGGCATTTGTAGCAGGCACCGCTACGCATCATAATATTGCCGCACACATTACAGGCTGGTGCATCACTCTGCATATTTTTGGCTACTGCATTCATAGCATCCATGCTCGATTCCGATTTGATCGGTTGGGCCACCCGCTGGTTCCTTACCGGCTGCGGAGCTACTGTGCCTGATGAAGGAGTAACACGAACACTTGATAACTCAGGATCTTTTGCATATTCTAATGGATTAGAAGGCACTTCATCCCAATCATCACCTCCGGTATTCAGCACTTCCGGTTTGTCAAGTACATGCACCAGGTCTGTACGCCCAAGGTATTCATATCCCAATACACGGAAGATAAAGTCAACAATGGAGGTGGTCGTTTTAATATTTGGATGCTCTACAAAACCTGATGGATCAAACCGGGTGAAAGCAAATTTGTCAACAAACTCTTCCAGTGGCACGCCATATTGCAAGCCTATAGAAACGGAGATAGCAAAACAGTTCATCATACTACGCATCGTAGCGCCTTCTTTTGCCATGTCCACAAATATTTCACCTAATGTACCATCTGCATACTCTCCTGTACGAAGGAATACAGCCTGGCCACTGATCTTAGCTTTTTGTGTAAAGCCTCTTCGTTTTGCCGGTAAAGTGCGGCGCTCTACAATGCTTGCCAGTTTTCTTTTCAGCTTTGTATCAGGAGAAGCCTGTACTCTTTTCTGTACTTCCTCCAGCAGTTCTTCAACAGTCAGTTTACCAAGATCAACGATATTTGATTCCATAGCCTGCTCCACTACCTGTGTTTTCTCTTCCTCAGCAACTGCTTCTGTTTTCTTTTTCTTATCAGATTTATTACTGAGTGGTTGTGACAGTTTAGAACCATCACGATACAGGGCATTTGCTTTCAACCCTAATTTCCAGCTCAGGTAATATGCATCAGCGATCTCTTCCACTTTAGCTTCATGGGGCAGGTTGATAGTTTTAGAGATGGCACCACTTATAAATGGCTGAGTGGCTCCCATCATGCGGATATGGCCATGTGCATGAATAAAGCGTTGGCCTTTTTGTCCGCACTTGTTGGCACAGTCAAAAACGGGCAGGTGTTCTTCTTTCAGTCCCGGTGCACCTTCCAGCATCATGGTACCGCACACATAATCATTGGCGGCTTCGATCTGCTCGTCAGTGAATCCAAGAGCTTCCAGGAGGCTCCATTCAAAGTTATTATACTGCTCAGGTGTGAAGCCCAACCGTTGCAGGCATTCTTCACCCAATGTATATTTATTGAAAATAAATCCAATTTCAAAGGCTGTGGCAGCAGCTGCATCCAGTCTTTTTATTTCGTCTGCAATAAATCCTTTTTCACTCAATACCTGGTGATTGATAAAAGGAGCCCCGGCAAAAGAGGCAGTACCTGTTGCATACTTGATGATAGCTTCTGATTCTTTTTCTGAATAACCTAAATTCTTTAACGCTGCAGGTACTGATTGGTTGATGATCTTGAAATACCCGCCACCGGAAAGTTTTTTGAATTTCACCAATGCAAAATCAGGCTCTACACCAGTAGTATCACAATCCATCACCAGGCCAATAGTTCCTGTAGGAGCAATAACAGTAGCCTGTGCATTTCTGTAGCCATACTTCTCTCCTAATTCCACTGCATCATCCCATGCTTTGCAAGCCGCTTTCAACAGATAGTCAGGACAATATTTTGAATGGATACCCTGTGGCTTCAGGCTCAGGTTTTCGTATTCATCAGCATCATATGCTGCAAGACGATGATTACGCATCACCCGCATCATGTGCTGTTTATTCTCCTCATATCTTGGGAATGCACCAAGAACCTGAGCCATCTCTGCAGATGTTTTGTAAGATGTACCTGTCATGATAGCGGTGATAGCTCCTGCAATAGCTCTTGCCTCCTCGCTGTCATAAGGAATACCGCTTACCATCAGCATAGTACCAAGGTTGGCATATCCCAACCCCAATGTTCTGTATTCATAACTCAATTGCGCTACTTCCTTAGAAGGGAACTGCGCCATCAATACAGATATCTCCAACACTACTGTCCACAAGCGGCAATTATATTCATAGCCTTCCACGTCAAACTGGTTTGTATCGGCATCGAAGAATTTCATCAGGTTGGCAGAAGCCAGGTTACAGGCTGTATTGTCAAGGAACATGTACTCAGAACAAGGATTGGAAGCCCTGATCTCACCACCCTCGGGACAGGTATGCCATTCGTTGATTGTGGTATTATATTGGGTACCAGGGTCAGCGCAACGCCATGCAGCGTATGCGATCTGGTTCCAGAGTTCCCGGGCCGGGATTTTTTTCATTACCCTTCCATCCATGCGGCCTGTTAATTCCCAGTCTTCATTATTATCCAGTTTTTCGAAGAACGAGTTAGGAATACGAATAGAGTTATTGGAGTTTTGCCCGCTCACAGTTCTGTATGCTTCATCTTCATACCCGGAAGAGTAACCGGCAGCAATCAATGCGCCTACTTTTTTCTCTTCCTCTACTTTCCAGCTGATAAAGTCAACAATCTCAGGATGGTCTAAGTCCAGGCAAACCATCTTAGCAGCCCGACGGGTGGTACCACCTGATTTAATAGCACCGGCGGCACGGTCGCCAATTTTTAAAAAACTCATCAGGCCCGAAGAACTTCCACCACCACTCAGTTTTTCACCAGAACCACGCAGGTTGGAGTAATTAGTTCCTACGCCAGAGCCATATTTGAATATCCTTGCTTCACGAACCCAGAGATCCATGATACCCCCTTCATTCACCAGGTCATCATCAACACTTAATATAAAGCAGGCATGTGGCTGGGGTCGCTCATATGCATTCTGAGATTTCTTTAATTCACCATCAACAGGGTCTACATAGTAGTGTCCCTGTGGCTTACCAGTTATGCCATAACTTTCATACAAACCGGTATTGAACCATTGCGGGCTGTTAGGCACACACATCTGGTTTAATATAGAATATACCAGCTCCTCATAAAATACCTGTGCATCTTTCTCAGAGGCAAAGTAACCGTATCGTTCACCCCATACTTTCCAGCAATTAGCCATGCGATGCGCTACCTGTTTGGCCGAAGTTTCTCTGCCCAAACTGCCGTCAGGTTGCGGCACACCTGCTTTCCTAAAATATTTTTGAGCTAAAATGTCTGTGGCAATCTGACTCCATTGTTTGGGTACTTCCACATTATTCATCTCAAACACTACTTCACCGGAAGGATTACGGATTACAGAGGTACGATAATCATATTCAAACATATCATACACACTCACATCTTCACGGGTGAAGCGACGACTGAATTGCAAACCGCTTTTGGCGGATGCCTGCTTCTTATTTGCCATAACTCGAAAGAATTTAATTGGGTTTTTGGTCCTGGTTTCTTAACTAAACCTCTCTGGCGAAAGGTCTGTTACGAAAGTATTTTTATTACAAGGAAGTTCAAACCTCCAAATATCAACATTGTGTGGAAAATCGTATCGTAAAATCCCGAAAGGCTTACCAGTATTGGGTTAGCTGATTTTTTCACACCAGGTATACTTTTTATGGTCAAATTTTTTTTGGAAAAGTCGATCCCAACTATTAAAAAAATATTAACAACAGGGGCTTGACTTGAAACCCAAAACAGGTAAGGATTTTTTATAATAAATTGAATGAAACCCTTTACCAAAGCGAATTTCAGAAGATTGATCGCCCAAAAGCCTTACCAGCAGCATAACACAGAAATAATTAAATGATAAAAATTTAATAATATGGTTTTACTGCATTTTTGCATAAATGATCAAATCAGTTTTTCTCATTTTGTTCGCAACTGCTCACTCCTTTTTTCTGACAGTGAATGCACAAACCCAGTTTACCGGATGGGTTGCTTCTTTTAATACTATAAAAACAGGCAAACAAACAAGTCTTCATACCGATATTCAGTTGAGAAGTACAAACGGATGGGAGCAAATACAAACAATACTTATAAGGCCGGGTATCAATTTCCATCTGACTAAAAAAATGGTTATTACTGCCGGGTATGCATTTATCAGTAACAGGAGAACCGTCAACAATATCAGCGGCATGGTACCTGAGCATCGTATATGGGAACAACTTTTATATAACCATAAATGGAAAAATATTTTTATCAGCCACCGGTTGAGGCTGGAGCAACGATTTATTTCAAAAGTAACAGCAATAAATAATACCCTGGAAGCAAACGGCACTGCTTATGCCAACCGGTTCCGTTACTTTAACAGGACTATCTTGCCTTTTAAAAAAGAAAAAATATTCTCCAAAGGAATGTTTACGGCATTACAAAACGAAGTATTCATCAATATTGGAAATACGGCCAATGTAAACGGAGAATTTTTTGACCAGAACAGGCTCTACCTGGCAACGGGCTACCGAATCAATACTAAAACTGATCTTGAAATCGGCTACATGAACCAGTACGTAAATGGAAGAGGCCGTCAATTCACCAATAATCATATTTTACAGCTGGCAGGTTATCTCAGGCTATGATAAAAAGAAGCTTTTTTAGCTGTCTTAAAGCCAACATTTTTTCGCATTTTTGCAAGAACCAACCGGTACCGGATGAAGTCAACTATTTATAACACATTGGCGGAGAAGAAAAAGCAGGGAAGAAAATCCTTTGCTGTGCTTATCGATCCTGATAAAGTGAATACTTTGGTGCTGGATGAACTGATGGAGCTTTCTGCTGCTGCAAAAGTTGATTATTTTTTAGTTGGTGGCAGCCTAGTGATCTCTAATCATCTTGATGAATGTGTACAGCATATCAAACAGAACTGCAGCATCCCGGTCATCTTATTTCCCGGCAGCCCGTCACAGGTAAGCCGTTATGCTGATGCTTTGTTATATCTCTCTCTTATATCCGGTCGTAATCCTGAATTATTGATTGGCCAGCATGTGGTCTCCGCCCCATTTGTTAAACAAAGCGGCCTGGAGATAATGCCTACCGGTTATATAGTAGTAGATGGCGGAGCCCCTACCACGGTATCTTATATCAGTAATGCAGCACCTGTACCTGCTGATAAAAATGAAATAGCTATGTGTACAGCTATGGCCGGCGAGATGCTGGGTATGAAATTAATTTATATGGATGCTGGCAGTGGCGCTAAACGACCTATTACTGAAACTATGATTGAAGCTGTTGCTAAACATATAGAAGTTCCTTTAATCGTCGGTGGCGGTATTATCCAACCTGAAAAAGCTTACCTGAATTGCAAAGCCGGTGCCGATGTGATCGTGGTAGGCAATGCTATTGAGAAAGATGCATCACTAATTAAGGAAATGAGTGATGCGGTGCACAGTGTGCCGGTTAAAGTGTAAGCCCAATTGGCATTTTCTCACATTCTTCCTGTTCTTCAATAACAAAAGTAATAGGTTGAGTCCTGTATGATTTAACAGGAAGTCCGTTTATTGTCGCTGGTTTCCATAACCCCTTGCTGGCAGAAATAACTGATGCTACTCTGTATCCTAAACCAAAACCTGGATCATTAAGAATCCTTACGTTGGCTATTTTACCAGATATTCCAATCTCGAATTGAGCCATGAGCTTATACCTACCTGGAGGAATGCTGTCCATAGCTAATGAATCCAGCTCAAGGTGCTTAAGTAAATACGTTTGCCATTCATTTTGGTCAGCCTTTGCTTCTATCTCCAGTATGCAGAAATAAAGTAGTTCGTTTGCTTTAGGAGACTGACTACTCACTTTATTTTCATTATTGGCTATAAACTGTTGTTGGCTATATCCAAAAGAAGAAGCAAATAAAAGAAGTACTACTAAAGACCGCATAAATGGCTAATGAGATGAACCAGCGAGCCTTTTCCATAAACTCACAACTTATCTCAGCTCCTCCACCTTAACCCTCGTAGGAGTTTCTTTTCCCGCTACAATACTTTTTGCACTTAAAGCTATAGCTTTTATTACTTCCGTCATATTCACTAAGTCCAGCGTTTCCACATGATCAGTAAGTTTATGATAGTGCGGCTCAATATCCATCTTAGAAGTAGAAATTGTATGTGCCGGCACACCCAATCTTGCCAACGTAGCATTATCAGACCGGTAAAATAATTGCTGTTGCGGATAGGGATCAGGATAAAAAGTAAAAGCAGTTTCCTTAAGATCCTTCGCCAGTATTTCACCCATATTTGTCTTTTCGTAACCGGTTATGTATGCTGAATTCTTTCCCCACTTACTTTCTGTGCCGATCATCTCAATATTGAACATCGCCATTACCTTGTCGGGATTCATTTGCCGGGAAAAATATTGCGACCCAAAGCCCCCTACTTCTTCTGCTGTAAAGGCTGCAAAAACAATTGTTCTCTCATTATCCTTTACTTTTTTAAAATAGTTGGCCAGCATGATCACTCCTGTTATACCCGCTGCATCATCGTTCGCACCGTTGTATATAGAATCTCCATTGACTGGTTTACCCACCCCAAGATGATCATAATGCCCCGAAAAAATGACGTATTCATCTTTCCTGCTCTTGCCCGGTAATATGCCAACCACATTCGCCAGCTTTTGTTCTGTTATCTCATGAGAGGATTCTATCTGGTAGGCCGCCGGATCAGTCTCCGACAAAACAAATACCACATTGTACACTGATTTAAACATCGACGACTTTAACCTGGCCAGGTTTCCAAAACTATTTACATAACTTTTATCAACCAGTACCAGCAGGTTTTTATTGGCCCGGACCAGTCTTCTTGCTTCGGTCTGAAGATTCGCCCCTGCTTTTATAAAAGCCTTTTCATATCCTGAGGCCTGGTCTATCTTCAACTGAGGCTGAGAAGTAATAGCAATAATGTTCTTTGCTTCAAGAGCCACTCCGTCAAAATTACCAGCCGAAGAGAGATGTTTTGTCCTCACCATGGCAAATTCCTGGCGGTAACTGCCACTGCTATGGTATGGCTGTAATCCGGCGGCTTTAAACTCGGCTGCAATAAAATCAGCCGCCTTGTCAATATCAGGAGTAAAAGCCCTTCGCCCACGCATTTCATCAGCAGCCAATACTTTCTCAATCCGCTCCACTTCAGAAACAGTGATGATCTTATTGATATCCCCGGGTAAGCCCTGTGAATTCCCGGGAGTTTTGCACCCGGCCAACAAGAAAAAAAACAGTACTGAAATGATCAGCAGAGACTTCATCGGTTTTTTCATTCGTTACATTATTGAAGCCCAAATCTATAGAATTGATACTGATATTTTTTACCGTCCAAATAGTATCGGTGGCAATGCCAGGCTGCATTCTCTTCTATTTTGCCGTGGTTCATAGGTTTTCACCGGTTTGAATACTTAATATTTGTATGTAACCAATAATCCCAGTATATTAGGAAGGTAAACAGATGCTATTCTATCCGCAGGCCCCCTGAAAAATTACACTGGTTTTTTATTATTCATTAAACAGGTTGTATGCGGCTCTATTCTTTTGTTTATAAGTCCTTTTTTTCAGTCATATTCATCATTGGCTTCTTCGCAGCATCCGGGCAGGATGCAAAGTACTATTGTAGTAAAGGCGATGAATTTTACCGGAACAGGAATTATGACCAGGCCATCATCCAGTATACGATGGCCATTAACGTAGATCCAAATTATGTATATGCTTACCAGTGGCGGGCAAGTGCCTACACAGCAAAGAATGAACCTGACCTGGCTATAGCAGATTGTAATACCTGTATCAGCCTGCAGCCAGGTAATAAATTTGCCTGGGCCAACCGGGGATATGCCTATGCCCGGAAAAACCAGTTTGATCTAGCCATAGAAGACTACTCAGAAGCCATACGGCTTGATCCCCAATATGCCTGGGCTTATGCCAACCGGGGATTTGCTTATGGACAGTTAAACTATCCTGAACATGCTATCCGGGATCTTTCTATGAGCCTGCTTTATGATCCCAATAATGCTATTACCTATTCCAACAGGTACCATGCTTATTTCAAGGTAAATGAACCCGATTCGGCATTAATGGATATTACAAAAGCAATAAGCCTTTCTCCAGCCACAGCCGGCTATTATAACAACAGGGGGTATTTTTATAACACCTATGGGGCTTATGAATTATCGGTTCAAGACTATCAAACCTGCCTTTCAAAAGATCCTAACTATAGTGTAGCATACATTAATATTATTTCCCCGCTGGTTCGGCTGCACCGGATGCAGGAAGCTAAATCTTATTACGATCAATACAGGCAGAAAAGATTCACCACTTACCTTGAAACACCAAAATATAAATTTTACAATCATTTTATTACAGCAGTTGCCCAGGTTATATCTGGTAAACTGGAAGAAGCCTGGAACAGCCTTGACATGGCTTCCCGGGAGTATGGTACAGAGATAAAAGAAGAAACCAAAAGATCTTATGTTGATATTTTGTTTTTGTACGGCTATATCCTGGAACAACTGGGAGAAGTTACGGAAGCCACATCCCTGTATGAACAATCACTGGTAATAGATGCCAACCAGCCAGACCTGGAAGAAGCAATGGAGCGATTACAACAAAAGCAGGCTGATGCTGTAACAGCTGATAAAACGCCACCGGTTATCTCCTTAAAAAATCCGGCACCATCATCCAGTATCGATATTGTGGCAGAAAATAACAAAACCACCATCGTTGGCAGCGCCAAAGATATTTCGGGTATTGCTGAGGTAAAGATTAATGATATTCTTATTGATAAAGTGGAAGAAGACGGATTATTCATTGCCAATATTCCTCTAAAAGCCGGTGCTAACTCACTCGTAATTTCAGCAACTGATAAACAAGGTAATACCAGCAGCCAGACCTTTACGGTAAATGGAGTAAGTACAGAAAACCGCGGACTAAAACCGGAAAAACCATCTTCGAATGTCCCTATTACATCCGGACCTGCGCCAAAATACTATGCTATCTTAATTGCAGCAAAGGATTATGACGATGACGCTATCCCTGATCTGAAAAATCCGGTAAAAGATGCCAGGGAATTAAAGTCGATCCTGGAGAGCAGGTACACTTTCAGTGCGGATAATATTGACACCTTGTTCAACCGTAGCCGGGAAGAGATCATGCAGGCCATTGTTCAGCGCTGCAATTC
>Ga0116143_10000557_pt1 | contig 51261 bp, 38 predicted proteins | sample AD_UKC034_MetaG_FD_89745 | JGI IMG/M metagenome (GOLD analysis project Ga0116143, IMG submission 89745) | Active sludge microbial communities of municipal wastewater-treating anaerobic digesters from USA - AD_UKC034_MetaG | ecosystem: Engineered > Bioreactor > Anaerobic > Digestate | place: USA... | reverse complement strand
CGAATTCGTATTACCTCTTTGTATTGTAATATTTACTCCATCATCCCCACTACCACCGATTTTCCTGGATCCAATTAAGGCAGATCCGGCAGCATTGAGTTTTGTTACTACAATATCGAAACCACTACCTCCTACCGTTCCATTGTTTACTAAAGGATAATTAGGAGAATTTGATCTTCCGGCGAGTACCAGGTTGCCCTGGGGATCAACGAATAAACTGTGTGGCTGATCATCACCCGATCCGCCGATATATGTAGCATACACCCTGTTTGATCCGTCAGGTGTTAGTTTTATAATTCCGATATCAAACTCACCGCCGCCGTAACTGGTTTGATATGCTCCCGGAGAAGTGGGAAATCCTCCTCCAATCCCTCCAAATACAATTCCGCCTCCAAACATACTCTCGTCAGGGCCATAGGTAGCTGTAAATCCCCAGTTATCAGAACTGCTTCCGGAGAAAGAGCAAAAAACGATTGTTGGGTCAATAACTAATGTTGCAGCAGGATCATACTCCTTCACATCAAATCTCATCACATTATCTTTTACAACATATTTACATGAAACTTCTTTTCTTCCCGCCACATCAGCCTGAAAGGTATAAGGGGCAGATTCTTTAAAATCTCCAAGAGAAGTAGATATTACCAGCTCTTTATTTTTTACCTGCAATTTATCAACCCCTTCGTACTTCAATGCGATTTTTGACACATCTCCACCAGGCTTTACCAGGATATCATATTTTAAAGAGCCCCTGTCTGTATAATACCGTACATCCACGTTGGGGTATACATTCTGTATTGTTATTCCCTGGTAAATACGGCATTCAGGCGCCCATTTAGAAGGATTATCACCAATAAAATAGTTATTGTAAGTAGGGATTGGTTTCTCTGCAAGTATATTCATACTCTCAGAAGCTCCTACAAAATCTACATTCCATGCATGGGAACGTATAATCAGACTTTCATTTGGCAAAAGTGGTTTGCCACTTGCATTAAAACCGTGTTTGAACCGGGATGTTTTGGCAATATCTGCCGGATTATGCTGTACAACCGTAAATCCGCCGTTACGGATAAAAAAGGTTCCATTACTTACATCACCCTTGTATTTAACACGGCTATCCCACTGACCTTTATTCTCGATAAACTCAATATTTCCCTGTGCAGAAATAGTAAAAACAGGAAAGCAAAAGGCGGCAAAAACAAAAAGATATTTCAGGGTCAAATTATTTTCTTTAAAATAACCATTTTTTGGCAGAATAAGATTGAAAACTTCTGTTAACAAATGTCTCATCATAGTAATATTTTCCACTCTTCGCAAAAACCCCTTAAAATGGTCTTTACTTTTAAGATATTTTACTCCATTGCACCGGTCCTTTCCGATAGTGAAGGAACTTCTTTAGCTGCAAATTTTCTGCCGAAACAAGATCAGGGTCATTTTCAAGTAGCTCCAGTGCTTTGTTCTTTGCTACTTCTAACACTGCCCGGTCTTGGACTATACTGGCCAGCCTGAAGTTTAAAGCTCCGCTTTGCCTGGTTCCATCAATTTCTCCCGGCCCTCTTAGCTCAAGGTCCTTTTCTGCTATTTCAAAGCCATTATTTGTGCTTGTCATGATCCTGATGCGCTCCCTGGCATCATTACCTAATTTGGAGCTGGTCAATAATATGCAATAGCTTTTTTCTGCCCCTCTTCCTACCCGGCCTCTCAACTGATGAAGCTGTGACAATCCAAATTTTTCAGCGCTTTCTATTACCATTACCGAGGCATTAGGCACATTTACCCCCACTTCAATAACAGTAGTAGATACCATGATCTGTGTATCATGCTCAACAAATCTTTTCATATTTAGTTCTTTCTGATCTGTTGGCTGCTTACCATGCACCATACTGATCCAATACCTGGGTTCCGGAAACCAGGCCTTTACATTTTCGTATCCTTTCATCAGGTTTTCGTAATCTAATTTTGAACTTTCTTCAATTAAAGGGAAAATGATATACACCTGCCTCCCCTTATCTATCTCAACTCTTATAAAATCCATTACTTTACTGCGATGAGATTCATAACGGTGAACAGTAGTAATGGGTTGCCGTCCGGGGGGCAATTCATCAATCACACTGTAATCAAGATCTCCATAGGCAGTCATAGCCAGGGTCCGGGGTATAGGTGTGGCGGTCATCACCAGTACATGTGGCGGCACCTCTGCTTTTTGCCATAGCCGGGCTCTCTGTGCCACACCAAAACGATGCTGTTCATCAATAATAACAATACCAAGGTTTTTAAATTGTACCACATCTTCAATTACGGCATGAGTGCCAATCAGGATTTTCAAAACACCTTCTGATAGTTCCTGCAATGTTCTTTTTCTTTCTGCCGTTTTGGTTGAGCCGGTTAATAGTTTTACCGTCACCCCAATTTTTTCCAGCTGAACACTGATAGTTTGATAATGCTGTTGTGCCAATATTTCTGTCGGCGCCATCAGGCAGGCCTGGTAGCCATTATCAACGGCCAGTAACATCGTCAATACTGCCACGATTGTTTTACCACTTCCTACATCTCCCTGTAGCAGCCTGTTCATTTGCTTACCCTTTGCAGTATCTGTCCTGATTTCTTTTATTACCCTCTTTTGCGCTGCGGTAAGCGCAAATGGCAGGTGATTTTTATATAGTTCATTAAAATATTCTCCTACTTTTTCAAATACTACCCCTTTGGAAAACCGGTGGCGCTGACTACGTATAAGATTCATCCGCATCTGTGCAATAAAGAATTCTTCAAACTTCAGTCGTTTTACAGCTTGCTCATACTCTTCACTTGTTTGAGGGAAATGAATTTGTTTAAAAGCATTAAACCGGTTGACCAGATTCAATTGTTTAAGCAGGGATACCGGAAGAATTTCTTCGATATCTTTTTCCCTGAGCATAGTCAGAAGGAGCTGTGTCAATTTTCCAAGTTGCCTTCCTCCAAGTCCCCTCGCTTTTAGTTTTTCTGTGGTTGAGTAGACTGGTTCAAGATAATTTTTTCCCAACTGCTGGTCCTGTGCCAGCAATTCCAGTTCGGGGTGAAGAATCTGTGGTTTCCCGTTATAATAACTAACTCTGCCATAAACCAGGTATGACTGGCCTGCTTCCAATAATTTTTGCACCCAGCCTAATCCCTGGAACCAGGTAAGCTCAATAAACCCGGTTTTATCTTTCAGTTCTGCCACAATCCTTCTGCCGGCTTTTTGACCGATCACTTCAAAATTGACTAATACACCAGCCACCTGTACAAATTCTGACTGGGGTGTTATTTCAGCAATAAGATTAACTTTTGTCCTGTCAATATGACGATAAGGATAGTGCTCCAGCAAATCTGCAAAAGTGAATATGTTGAGTTCCTTTTTAAGCAAATCTGCCCGCTGAGGTCCGACTCCCTTCAGGTATTCTATAGGGCTTGATAATATGTGATTGGAGGAGGATATAACCTTTTTGTTTCAGACAAAATTAGTACTTCATACGTCTATAGTACTTGCCTGATGGATTTCTCCCACAGCACTGTCTGTTTCTTCTTTAAAAACCGGATAAACCCTTTTACCAGGCAATAATTCATAAATACAAAATAAAAAGGGATTGCCAGCAGACCGGCTCTTTTTCCTTTACGAAGGAATAGCCAGCCGGCAAAAGCCAACAGGTAAAAAAAACATTGTGCATATAACAATACAGTAAAAAGTAAAACTCCCGGCTGATCATACACCAGTTTAATATTCATCACTAATAAAATCACCAGTGAAACAGGGCAAAAAAACCAACGTAGCACTCTTCTTGATATATATTGAAAACTCAATAGAGGATACTTAAATATATTAAGACAGCTTATTAAATAGCCAACCGACTGATATGCCCCTGCAGAAATTCTGATTTTCCTCTTTTCTTCCTCCCTTAATGAGGAAGAAGCTGTTTCTGTTGCATAAGCTCCGGGTTCATATGCAATTCTGTATCCCTGAAGGCAAACCTGCATCGAGATCACAAAGTCATCAAGTATTATATGATCATCCATTTCCTTAAACAAGCGGGTCCGGATGGAAAACAGTTCTCCGGCCGCGCCGACCACAGTATAAAATCCTGCATCCAGTCGTTTTAAAAGTGATTCGTATTGCCAGTATATGCCTTCCGCCTGCCCTACAGCCCCAACTTCGGGTTTAGCTAATATTTTTTTTTCTCCGGCCACTCCCCCAATTACAGGGTTTTTGTAGTGCCCAACAATCCTATTAATACAATCGCTATTTAATATAGTGTTCGCATCACTAAAAACAACAACCGGGGTTCTTACTTCCCTCATGGCCCTTTTGATGGCAGCATATTTTCCCTTCCTTTCATCCTCGTGAAGTAATGTAACACCTGGAAATCTCCGTATTATACTGACAGAATTATCAGTAGAGCCATCCGTAATAAAAACAATACTGAGTTTTTCGACAGGATAATCTAATGCCAACGTATTAATTACCTTTTGTTCTACTATCAGCTCTTCATTGTAAGCAGCCACGATTAAAGTAACATGTGGTAATTCGTCTGTAGTTTTTTCTGTACTCTTTTTAGCAAACTGTTTTGTAAAGGCATTAATGAAAAACAACAATATCCCATAGCCGGCATAGCAATAGAATAAAACAGCAATACTTACATAAAAAAATAGATGTCCGATGGCCATTTCAGATGTGAAAATTACGATTCAATTGTAGCAAATATCCCAAGATACTGGCTATTTACTGCATACTGCTAAGCTCAAAACTTTATTTTCAGGTGAATACAATAAATATCTCTTTGTAAAAACTAAAAAAGCTTCCTATTTTGAATCGTAAATCCACTATTCGAAAACCACTACTAATGAAAAGCCACATTCACCTTTTACAGCTCGAACTGTATTTTTCGGGATATAAGTTTGCCCTGCTATGTTTTATCACCGCATTTGTTGTAACACTTATTACTATCCCCCCTATTATTAGTCTGATCAAAAAATATCGCTTGTATGACTTGCCTAATGCCCGTAAAGAGCACTCTCTGCCTATACCGACTATGGGTGGTATTGCTGTAGTAAGTGGTATGATGATTGCACTGGTGCTTTGGTTCCCCTTTAGCAATCAACTGGCGCAAATAAGCTTTTTTTTCTCTGTCGTGGTACTGTTTGGATTGGGCATTATGGATGACCTGAAAGATTTGTCGGCAAAATATAAATTCCTGATTCAACTGTGTCTTGCTGCAATTATTGCACTCTCAGGAATCAGGATCACTTCATTTGAGGGCCTGTTTGGTATTGATGAATTGCCTTTAATGGCACAGTATACTTTTACCATATTGGCAATTGTTGGTATTACAAATGCCTTTAACCTGATCGATGGTATAGATGGTCTTGCTGGTGGCCTCGGATTTATGAGCCTTGTTACTCTTGGCATATTCCTGACTATCAGCGGTGATGCAAATACAGCCCTCATCGCTTTTTTAGTGGCACGAGGTCTACTCGCTTTTCTCTATTTCAGTTTCAATCTTGCAAAGATATTTATGGGAGATACCGGCTCACTGGTGCTGGGTTTTGTTACGGCTGTTTTATGCATCAGGCTCATGCAATTTAATAGCGCTGCCGTCAATCCGGTGCTGCCCCATACTCCTTTATTCGTATTAAGTATTGTGCTGATTCCCGTATTTGATACATTGAGGGTATTTTCTATAAGAATCTGGAAAGGCAACTCTCCTTTTATAGCAGACCGTACACATATCCATCACCTCCTGACTAACCAGGGTTTTAGCCATGCATTTGCCACTAAAGCAATATGCTTTCTGCATGGGCTCATTCTTATGAAAACGATATGGCTTAAAAATGCCAAACCGGAATTGGTCATACTATTTCTTTTGGCCATTATGATACTTTCGGTGTTTATTCTCAGAAATCTTGGAATCATTACCAGGAATAAGCATATTAACTTTCTCACTAAAGCAGAAGAATAAGGTTTCTTAATACCACACCCGAAAGTCATATTTTAACTTTCTCGTCTCCACTGGAAAGGATTTGTATGTATCACTAACAAGTGTTAAGTAACTTAGCTTTTGCATCAACTGATAAAGGGAGTATTTTTGAGGCCAGAAAGTAACTATAGTTAATGAAGGAGAAACTGCAGCAATTAGCCGGAGAACTGGAAGGAGATCTGTTTTTCGATAAAACTATTCGAACACTTTATGCCACCGATGCATCCGCCTATCGTGAACTTCCCCTTGCAGTTGCCATTCCAAAAACAAAAGATGATATCAGAAAACTCATTGCTTTTGCAAGCAATGAAAAAACATCACTGATCCCCAGAACTGCCGGCACTTCCCTTGCCGGGCAGGTAGTTGGGCCTGGTATAATTGTAGATGTATCAAAATACTTCACACAGATAATAGAATTAAATAAAGAGGAAAAATGGGTAAGGGTACAACCAGGTGTGATCAGGGATGAACTCAATATGTTTTTGAAACCTCATGGTTTTTTCTTCGGACCCGAAACCTCCACTGCCAACAGAGCGATGATCGGAGGTATGGTAGGCAACAATTCCTGCGGCTCCAATTCTATTGTTTACAGAAGCACCCGGGAGCATTTATTAAGTGTAAAAGCCATTCTGAGCGATGGTACCGAAACAGAATTCAAAGCATTGAGCATTGATCAATTTCACAGTAAATGCGAAGGGACAGGGCTAGAAGCTGCTATATACAGATCTGTCCGCAGCATGCTCAGCAATTATGAGAATCAGTTTGAGATAAGAAAGGAGTTCCCAAAAAAAACCATTGAACGCCGGAATACAGGATATGCTATTGATGTTTTACTTGAATCAGCTCCATTTACAGCCGGTGAAAAAGATTTCAATTTTTGTAACCTTATTGCCGGTTCAGAAGGTACTTTAGCCTTTATTACAGAGATCAGGCTGAATGTAGTGCCATTGCCTCCAAAAGAAATAGGCTTGCTTTGTGTACATTTTAATTCGATAGATGAATCGCTTAGGGCCAATTTGATTGCACTTAAATACAGACCCAGTGCCTGTGAATTAATAGATCATTATATTCTTGAATGTACAAAAGAAAATAAAGAACAGATAAAGAACCGTTTTTTTGTTCAGGGTGACCCCGGCGCCATACTGGTTATTGAATTTACCCGGGAAATAAAAGAAGAAATAATTGAAATTGCCCGGCAAGTGGAAGCTGAAATGAGAAACACAGGACTAGGCTATCATTTTCCATTACTATTTGGCGAAGACACAAAAAAAATATGGACACTCCGCAAAGCTGGTCTTGGCTTACTAAGCAACCTGCCCGGTGATGAAAAAGCTGTGCCGGTAATTGAAGACACTGCTGTTGACGTAAATGATCTTCCTGATTTTATCCGCGACTTTAATATAATTCTGAAAAAGCATAATCTTTATTCAGTCCATTATGCTCATGCCGGGTCCGGAGAACTTCATCTAAGGCCAATCATAAATTTAAAAACCACTGAAGGCAACCGGTTATTCAGGCTTATTGCAGAAGAGATAGCGGTTCTCGTAAAAAAATATAACGGATCATTAAGCGGAGAACATGGTGATGGAAGGCTCCGGGGTGAATTTATCCGGCAAATGGTGGGTGATAAAAACTATGAATTACTTAAGCAGGTTAAATATACCTGGGACCCGCAAAATATTTTCAACCCTGGTAAAATAGTTGACACACCCCCAATGGATACTATGCTCCGGTACAAACCCGGACAAAAAACTCCTCCTTTTAAAACGATATTTCGATTTTATAATCAGGATATTCTGCAACATGCAGAACAATGTAACGGCAGCGGCGATTGCAGAAAAACACATTTTTCCGGCGGTACTATGTGCCCTTCTTTCATGGCTACGAGAGATGAAAAAGATACCACGAGGGCAAGAGCTAATATACTGAGGGAATTTCTTACCAATTCGGACAAAATCAACCGCTTTGACCATAAAGAAATCTATAAAGTGATGGACTTATGCCTCAGTTGCAAAGGTTGTAAATCAGAGTGTCCGAGTAATGTAGATATAGCAAAATTAAAAGCAGAGTTCCTCCAACATTATTACGATGCGAATGGCGTTCCCTTCAGATCTAAGCTGATTGCCAATTTCAGCAAGTCTGCAAAGTTGGGTGCTATTGCTCCCATATTTTACAATTTCTTTGTAACGAATAGTATCACCGGTAAATTAATCAAAACATTATCCGGGTTTGCTGTAAAAAGGAGCATGCCAGCTCTTTATAAAACGACTTTAAACAATTGGTACAGGAAGAACAGAATTACCGATTCTGCCAGGGGGACAAAAGGCAAAGTATTTCTATTTTGCGATGAGTTTACTAATTATAATGATACCGAAATAGGCATTAAGACTATTCAGTTACTTGAAAAATTAGGCTATGAAGTAATCATACCAGAGCATATAGAAAGTGGCAGGGCATGGCTTTCTAAGGGATTAATAAGAAAAGCAAAAGAGATTGCTGATAAAAACATCAGTATGCTTCATGAATTAGTAACACCGGAAACTCCCTTAATTGGCATAGAACCTTCTGCTATTCTTACTTTCCGTGATGAATACCCTGATCTGGCGGATGATACCCTGCTTGACAAAGCAAAGAAGCTGGCTGCCAGTACTTTTCTTATTGATGAATTTCTTGCCAGAGAAATAGATAAAGGAAATATCAGTAAAGAACAATTCACAAAAGAAAAAAGAATAGTTAAGCTGCATGGACATTGTCAGCAAAAGGCACTAATTGGAGTTAATGCGTCAGTCAAAGTTTTATCTCTGCCGGAGAATTATATGGTGGAGACAATTCCATCAGGCTGTTGCGGCATGGCAGGCTCTTTTGGCTACGAAAAAGAGCACTATGATCTGTCAATGAAAATTGGCGAATTAGTCTTATTCCCGGCTGTACGTAATCAGAGTGATGATGTAATTATAGCTGCACCAGGCACCAGTTGCCGGCACCAGATAAAGGATGGCACTGGTAAACAATCATTGCACCCTGTTGAAGTGTTATGGATGGCCCTTGTATAAGAATAAAATAATAATTATGTTTCTGAAGGATTACTTTCCGATACAACAAAGGTTAACACCTGATTACTAACGCTTTTTGCACTACGGGCAACAAATAAGCAACACAAAAAGGGTAAACAATAGAATACATATAGCAAAAGAAAATAATTACAATTGAAAGCATGAATAAGTGCAGTACTTTACTGTCAAAAATTATTTTCAATCTATCACTTCCACAAATGTAAACATCCACTTCACCGGGTTTTGCCATTCACCGCTGAAACTGCCAACCGGTGTTTTAATCAGCACTGTATTCCACCCTTTCTGCAGAAATATTTTAGTAGGCTCCCTATATTCATACCCTTCATCAATCAATGGAATTTCGGAATTTCCTTTTTGTCCCCCTCGTTTCCATTTTGGCGGCATAATTAATTGACCATTTACCCAAACAGCACTTGCTTTATTATCCCAGGCCCCAACAGGCGGCGAATCAGTAGCTGGTGAACGGGAGATGTTATTAAAACCAATCCAGAAATTTTTCAATCCAGTATTATCACTCCAAATTTTTCGTATGGCATAATAAGTTGAACTGTCCAGTTGATTATCGAGATGAGAGCCAATCATCGGATGCCAGAAATGCCGCAACCAGATAGTCCCCCCAAAAACTGAAGGATAATTTTTAAGTTGCACTGTATCAGCAAAAGAAGTTACTTCGGGATAAAATACAGTTTCTGTTTTTCCTTTATTATCAAAGGGACCAAACAACTTCCATTCAATATTTGATTGTCTTACATAAGGGAAAGAAAGATTGCTGAAATAAAGTGATTTATGCTCCAGCAATCGATTCTCAAACTCAACATATGCGTTGTAACGTTCACTGCCTGGTGAACTGATATCGGAGAGATAGTTGTACCATCCGCCACCTTGCCAGCATCTTTCAGCAAATGATAGCATCACAGGATAAACGGCATTCATCGTTATTAAATCTTCTTCCTTCCTTACTCTTCTGTCGGGCCAATTACACAGTATAGCGCCTAATTTATTTTCATCAGCCTTTGCCACATCACAAACCTGGTGATTGAATGCTGCAACAACACCATCCAACGGGTCAAAATGATTCAGGTATAAATGCCGTGAATCAATTGAAAAATATTTGTCTTTGGGTTTTGTATCACCAATCCACATTTGCAGCATGGTACCCTCCGGAGTATTTCCGCCGGGTTGCCAGGCAATAACTTTCTTCCCCTTTGATTTTAATAAGGTAATCATTTGAGGAAGAAACGTTGTATTGGTGATTTTTACTTCGTCTCCACCAATATGCACATACGGCACATCCAATTCCCGGCACAATTCGGTTAAAATACTTATACAGATGGCAACTCCTTCTTTAGTTTGCATATCTACACCCATTGCCCGTTTAAATGCTACACTATGGCCCGGCATATCAATTTCCGGTATCAGTGTAATATGTTTTTTCTTACAATAGGCTATCAGTTCTCTCATTTCATCCAGCGAATAAAATTTACCTGGATTACGCAGCATATATTTTGCATCCGTAAGCTGTGGGTACATTTTACTTTGCAAACGCCATGCGATATCTTCAGTAAGATGAAAATGAAAGATGTTTAATTTATAAGCTGCCATTACATCAATTTGCTGTTTCAATTGTTTGATGGATTGATAATTTCTTCCTACATCCACCATAAACCCACGAAAGGGAAATGCAGGCGAATCATTAATCTCGGCACATTGAATTTGATTGTCCCTAATTAATTGCTTAAGTGTTTGAATAGCATAAAAAATTCCAGCCGATGTTTTTGACTTGATTGTTATTCTATCAGATTTTACAGACAACTGATATCCTTCTGGGTTATTTATTTCATTAGTAAGATGTATTTGAATTGTATTTTTCAACGATGTGATTTTATTTACTATTTGAAGCTGTGCCTTATTTTCTTTAAATATTTCCTGTAAAAGCCTTGCTTCATTTATAAAGGCAATATTTTCCAAAACAATTACATTTATGTTAGAAATAGAAAGTTCATTGTTTATCCATAAAATCTTTTCCGGCAATGGAATTAAAGCCGGAAAATCATATACTTCATTATTGATTGTTTCTTTCCATTTTAAATATCCGTCGCCAGTTAAGTGTAATCCATCGTTTGTATAAGCTGCATCTAATCTTCTTGTACTATCGGTTAATGCCGAAAATAAATCCTTGTAATGATACCCATATTGTGGTGCATGATTCCAAAGCAATTTATTCACTTCACTAATCTGTTGCTTTTTTGAAGTGTGCCCGGAAAATTTGCCAAACTTTTCATTTACCGGGAATACACTCTGCACATATAATTTTGTTTGCGGCGACTTCTCTTTTAATAATGCGGCAATCCATAGAATATTTTTTACCACACTATCCGGCGAAATACTTCTTGCTAAATCATTCGTACCTATTAATAAAAATACTTTTGCTGGTTTACGTTTATAAATCTCATCTAACCTGTGTAATACACCTGCAGTAAAATCACCGCTAATGCCTCTGTTTTTTATTTTTAAATCGGAAAACATTTCACTCCATTCACCACCATCGGTAATACTATTGCCAAGAAAAATAATATCGCCTTCGGTTTGGGGCAAAGCCCTGAACAATGACACCCGTTGATGATAATAAGTAGAAAATAGAGAATCCGGAAAGGAAGGTTGATTAACCTGTGCCTTAGCAAAGTACAGCACAAACAACAAGGGAATAACAGACAGTATTTTTTTAACCTGCTTCATTGTATTAAAATGCTTTTTGAGATACAACAAAACCGGTTGGTCTTACAACAGTTATTATTGCTTTACCATTGTATAAATCATCCACTTCAAAATTTATTCTTTGTCCTGGTTTTATTTCAGACAATATGTACTCTTTAGTAGTAGCATAATTATCTGCCTTGTCAGATATATATAATTTATAGCCTTTTACTGTATGCTGTGGTAATCCGATGCTGCCAAATATCACAATATTCAACTTACCTTTTTTCCATTGATTTATATGTTGTATTTCAACAGGGGAAGATTGCTCTCTTAATACCTTCATGGAGGGTTTAGGGTTACCATACATATCATAAACACCATGTATCCTTCTTCTGAATTTATTTTTTTCTGAAGTGCCGGGGTAATGTGTACGATAATCTGTCAAATCAAAATAAATGGCTCCTTCTACATAGGGTTTGCTTTCATAAATCGCCATGTGATAAATCAGGTCTTCAATACGCCGTTCATCGCCGCCTTTAAAATTGGGTTCACATAAGCCGAACTCGGAAATAAAGAAAGGTTTGTTTGGATAGCTCATGTTTACACTATCGAGATAATAACCAATTTTACCTGTAGGCAGGTCCCACCAGCTACCGCCATATTCATTCATCATTATATAATCTCCTTCTGCTGCGGCATCCGGAACAAAATTTTTGTTATTACTAAAGCCCCATGTTAGCGTATTGCTGACGTAAGCTGTCATTCTCGACGCATCCAGTTCTCTTGACCGTTTTAATAAATCACCAATAAATTTTCTCATATCCGTATCTCTTCCTCTTAACTCATTTCCAACACCCCACGAAAAAATACTTGGATGATTGTATAATGTTTTCACCATTATATCCAATTGCCGCATAGCAATAGTGCGAATGGCATCGTTTACCGGTGTTTCTGCACCCCACAATGGCACTTCCTGCTGCACTAAAATTCCGCTACGGTCGCAAAAGTCATAGAATACATCGCCTTGCTGAAAATGCTGGCGACTGAAAATACAATTCACATCTTTCATTAGCTTTCCCATAGCTATGATAACGGAATCCGATTCTGCAAAACCAAAGTTTGGATTGGAGCCGGCAGTCCACTCTACACCCATCAATTTGATTCTTTCCCCGTTTAAAAACGTTTGGCCATTTACAAATTTCAATTCACGAAAACCGATGTTGGCTGAAATTTTATCTACCGCTTTATTTTTCTTTAACACCGTAACATCAATGCGGTACAGGTTTGGAAAATCGAAATGCCAGGGATGGATATCAGGCAATGCAACATCTATTACTGCTTCCCCATTTTGCCAATCGGGTATTACTGATTTGCTCAACACTATATTCTTTGTTGGCTGGTTTTCCTCAGTAATAACAACATTCAGTTGAATAGTTGATGCTTCGTCAAAGCCAAGATTGATTCTTAATTTCCCTTCGTTATTGCTAATATTTAATGCTGGCGTTGCAAGAATATAAATTGCCGAAGGTTTGTTACTTACAATCAATTGTACTTTACGAATAATGCCGCCATCATTGGGCCAGTCGAACGAATTGCCGAAAGGTACTTTTCTTTTCCCGTAGTCATTGTTGCAGGCTATGGTTATAACATTTTCCTTCCCGTAATTAAGTTTGCCGTTTAGGTTCACAATAAATTTATTAAAACCATCGCCAATATTTTCAGCTATCTTTTTTCCATTTACATAAACAAACGAAGTGTGGTTGATAGCTCCAAACTCCAGCACAACGTTTTTATTTTTCCAATTGGCAGGGATACTAATTTTCTTTTGATACCAGCCCCAGCCATAATGGTTTTGATTTTCGTCTTCGATGTTCCAGGTGTGCGGCAGATTAACTGTTCTACTTTCCGGCAACAATTGTGCAAACCAATTTTGATTATTACCTTTTACTTTCTTATCTACTGAAAATTGCCAATCTGTATTTATTGCAATGGTATCTCTTTGTGCGATACAAGCTAAATGAGTGAAGATTAATATTAAAGAAAAGAAATTTTTCAAGAACATGATTTTTATTTAATTATTCAACAATTATTTCATCAGCAAATATCCAACCCGGCTTTCCTTCACCACTGTGGCCGGGCGGACAAACATTATTTTTTGCAGTGACCCGTATAAATTTTGCACCCTTAGCCGGAAACGAAGTTTTAAAATCAAATTGTGCATTTTTTTCATTAATGCTGATTAAATTACTCACAGTTTGTATTTCCTCAAAATCAGTTCCGTTAACCGATATTTCAAACTTCACTGATTGAGGTAGAAAAATCCAGTCGTTATAATTTTGCAAACAACCAAGTGCAATGCTTTGAATGGTTTTTGTTTCGCCCAAATCAATTATTGCAATCATATCCTTTGCACTGAAGCCGTGCCAGTATTTACCAACAGCATTGGTTCCTCTTACACCATCAGTGAGGGAATTGGGGCCATCAGCCATATAGTAGCGGCTTACCGGATTAAGGTAGGTTACATTTTTTCCAATACCCCTATGCATGACAAAACTTTGCCGGGCCGCCTGCACACCCATGATCCGGCCATTTAGTAGTGATGATGTTTTTAGCAAGACTGATGAATTGATTTCAACTGGAGCTGTGTATCTATTGCTGTTTAATGTAGGTTCTGTTCCATCAGTACTGTAAACAATTTCGCTGTTCATGATTTCAGATGACAGGGTTACAAGGAGTTTACCGTTTTGTGCAACGGGCTTGATGCTTACAGTATAATTTCCCGGGCAATAACGTAAGCCTTTTTGTCCATAAGCCCTGAAATGATTTTGCAGTCGTTCATTAAAGCTTTGCCAGTTTCGGTTTTCTCTTGGCGACCAAACAACTTCTGCCAGTGCAGGCATACGGGGAAGTATCATATACTCCACATGTTCAGCAGTAGTAATATATTCAGTCCATAAATTTGCTTGTGCACCTAAAACATATTTTGCTTCTTCTGCATTCAATTCTGCAGGTACCGGTTCGTAATCATACACATTTTTCAAAGTATTCATTCCGCCAATGGCAATCGGTTCGCCTTCAGGCCCCGCCTGGTAATGGTCGAAGTACACCGGTTTGCCCGGCGTCATAATCACATCATGTTTCATTTTTGCAGCTTCTATACCACCTGCTTCGCCACGCCAGCTCATAACTGTTGCTGTAGGCGCTAAGCCACCTTCTAAAATTTCATCCCATCCAATTATTTTTCGTTTTTTAGCTGTAACAAATTTTTCTATGCGTTTAATAAAATAACTCTGCAACTCTTCTTCATTTTTCAATCCTTCATTCTTTATTCTTGCCTGGCACTTTGTGCATTTTTTCCAGGGTGTTTTATCGACTTCATCGCCACCAATGTGAATGTATTGCGATGGAAACAAATTAATAACCTCTGTTAATACATTTTCTAAAAAAGAAAACACCGAGTCATTGCCGGCACAATAGTTGGAAGACATGCCTGTATAATTGCCTCCTGTTAAAGGTAGCTGTAGTTGTTGTGTGCAGCTCAACTGCGGGTACGATGCAATGGCGCTTGCCACATGCCCGGGCAATTCTATTTCGGGAACGATAGTTACGTTGCGTTGAGCCGCATAAGCTATAATTTCTTTGATTTGTTCCTGTGTGTAATAACCACCATAGATTGGCTTTTCACCGGGTTTTGCCTGCGGACGACTTGCCCATATCTTATCATTTTGGTCAACCCGCCATGCACCAATTGATGTAAGCTTTGGATATTTTTTTATTTCAATCCGCCATCCCTGGTCATCTACCAAATGCCAGTGAAATACATTCATCTTGTACGATGCAATTAAATCGATATACTCTTTAATAAGTTCGGGGCCGAAGAAATGCCTGCTTACATCGAGATGCATGCCACGGTATTTAAACCGGGGATAATCCGTAATACGCATACAAGGTATTTCAAGTGTTACATTCGTACGGATGGCAGGCAATGTTTGCAATAATGACTGTATGCCATTTATGATTCCTGCCCTGGTATTGGCTTTAATGGTAATCCCTTTTGAAGTGATGTTCATATTGTAGCCTTCATCTCCAATCGTTGCCAGCTTTTCTATACTCAATTGAATGCTTGTAGTCTTGATAGTGTTGACCGGCAAAACAAACCCTGTAATATTTATTATTTGCAGATTGAAAATGTCCACTACTTTTTTTAAATCCTTTTGTTGCGGGTTGTACTGAATGGCGGTATTTCCGGTTAATATAAAATTTCCCGGTTGTTGCTGTACTGATACCGGCTGCGGAATAATACTTACAGGTCGCTGCGCTATACAAATTGTAGCAGTTAAACTTAATATGAAAATCAATTTTATCTTCATCGTACTTTTATTTTAAATGTAGAAGCAGGTAAGTTTTCTGAATTTACAAGGTTGCCATTGCTGAATGATTTCCATGCATAATAAACAAACTCAGGTTTTTTAGCTGTGTAGATAATTATCCCGCTATCGCCAATAACTGCTTCAACTTCATTTATCCCATCTAATGAAAATCCTTTAAGCTTTTCTCCAGTTGAAGTTTTCAATCCCTTACTCATGTATTGAAAAACGATGATCACCTTTCCGTTTACATATTTTGCATTGAGTGGCAAAGGACCAGAAGGAACAACATTTTGTTTATAGGTTTTATTCAAAGCCCATCTTGCCAATCGTTCACCAACATCTTTTTTATTGGTGGGATGCACATCATCTTTTGCACCGATGTCGCTGCATACAGCCATGCCGCTATTAGGTATCAGTTGCAGCATTTTTCTTTGTTCATCTCTGAACTGTGGCCAGAGATGTCCTTTATATTTTACCGTATCAATAGAAGAAAGCTGAACAAAATAAAATGGGAGTTGCGGTTGCTTCCCTGCTTGCCCGGTAGGCAGGCATTTTTTTCTATAATCCTCAATCAACAGTTTTGACAAAGCAGCATACTCATTCACCCTTTCTATTTCCTGTGCATTGCTTTCACCCTGGTAACAAAGAATACCTTTTACCGGCAATGGCAGCAGCTTTTCAATTCCTGCTGAATATGCAAAGCCAGGTTTGAATGCATGGTTATTACCATTTTCGTCAGCGGGTACATTTTGCAATTTTCCAACATTCTGGTTACCTCTTTCTTTTACCCAAACAGGCAACGTCTCATTCACCAGCCAATCGCTACTCATCTTTCCGGAAAATTGTTTACTCTTTTTCAAAACTACTTTATCAATAAAAGTTTCCAGTGGCGCCCCACCGATGGAAAGATTAATAAGGCCAACCGGTACGTTTACATCGTTTGCGATTTGTTTTCCAAAATAATAAGCCACTGCACTCATGGTTTTAAAACTATTGCTGTCGCAGTGTTGCCATTGACCTTTATAAAAATCATTTTCGTTAAGCATGGCTGTAACTGAATCAGTAAACTTTGTTCCGAACACATTTTTACCAGCATAGGTTGGATTGTAAAAACGGAGCAGTGGCTGACTACTATTTTTTATTTCCTCTTTGTAATGCATTTCCTTTATTATCGGCCATTCCATATTACTCTGACCTATACATAGCCAGATATCACCGATGAGAATATTATTATACTGTACTGCAGTATCGCCACTGCTTATTAGTAATGATTGCGGTTGATGATTAGCAGGTTGTTTGGGCAGATATACTTTCCATGTTGAATCCTTAGCAGCGACAGTAATTTTTATTGCAGTACCCAATCGTATTTCAATTTTACTTCCGGGAACTGCTTTACCCCAAACAGGAATTGGTGCATCCCGCTGCAAAACCATATTGGAGGAATATATTTTTGCTGTCTCTAACTGTGAAAAGACTGATAAGGGGGAAAAAAACAATATGAAGTAAATTAGCCGCATATCATTTTAAATACTTATTCAATAGCTGCATACAGTACCATTCCTGCCGCGGCAAATGAAAAGGGCCTTTATATAAATTTCCTTTTGCTGTTTGTGCAATAGTTCCGTCACGATGCAGGTAGCCAAACCATTCACCGTCTTGTTTATCATGAAAATGACTGTATGAATAATCATGCACCATCTTATGCCACTCCGCATATTTTTCATTACCCGTCATTAAATAAGCCAGTAAGGTTGCAATGATTACTTCATTATGCGGCCACCAGAATTTCATATCCTGCCAGTATTCCTGTACGGGTTTATTATATACATCACGGAAATATAAAACACCGCCATGCTCTTTATCCCATCCTCTTTCCCACATATAGTCCAGCATCCGGCAGCCCAAATCAATTAATCGTTTATCATTATTACGATGCTGTGCCTCATGCAAAATAAACCAGGCGCCCTCCATAGCATGCCCGGGATTTAAAGTTCTTCCATCTATATGGTCAATGATGCTTCCATCAGGAGCCACCTGTTCCATTACACATTTTATATCGTCTTTTACAAAATCTCTTTCTATTTCAGCTATCCATTTCTCTATCCATTCATCGCAGCGGGGGTCGCCAATTGTTTCTCTTAATTGTTGCGCCGTATTTATCATTATCATTGGCACACCAATACCTTTTGATGGCCTTGTACCGGTATATTTTGGTTGCAGCAGGCCGGGAGTAGTTGCATACTCAATACATCTTCCAAATACAAACCTTGCTTTTTTGGCGGCTTCTTCACTGCCACTGGCTTTTGCATAAGCTGCTGCAGCTATCACATAAAATGTTTCGGAAAAAAAATAACGGCGTTTGCGGATAGGTCTTCCATCTCTTGTTACATGAAAAAACATTTGCCCATCGGTATCAAAACAATGTTTATTTAAAAAATCATATCCCAGCTTAGCTCCTTCAAGCCATTCCTGTTTTTTTTCTACCGTATTGTATAGAGTGGACAGCATCCATGTTGCCCTGCCTTGTATCCATACGGCTTTATCATCATCAATCAATGAACCATCTGCATCTCTCATTAACAGAAACCCGCCGCATTCTTTGTCAAAAGATCGGGGGAACCAAAACGGAACAGTGTCGCTCAGCAACTGGTTTGCATAAAACTTTTTTAGTGCAACTAAATCTTGTTGTGAGTAGTTCATTTTATTTCACCAGATTTCATTATTTCCATTTTACAATAGTGAATACAATTTGTGCATAGTTATTTTTCTCATACAGCACTCCCACTTCCCTTCCTGATATTTTTACTATGTCCGAATAGGCTGCATTATCTTTTACATTTTCTGCTTTATCCAACACAAAAGATTTTGTCCATGAAAGTCCATCATTAAAGCTGATGCGAAGGGTAAGGTTATCTCTTCTTTTTTCATCGGCTGCATTGCAGAATGCCAGTATGTTTTTTTCTTTCCTTTTTCCAATGATAAGAATGCTTGCCTCGCATACCGGGTCGGGAAGGCTTTTGTCAAAATAACTGGTGTCCCATGTAGCACCACCATCGCTGCTGATAGAAACAATTCTTTGCCGGATATCACCCTTCTGGTTACGGCTGTTCATCATCAACCTGTCATTACTTAATTCGGCTGCGGTAGATTCATTACTTCCCGGAACATTTAAAGAAGCACCAAGATGAAATGTTTTGCCATGGTCATCGGTATAAAATCCATGTGCATCATAATCCATTGCTTGTTTCTGCGGTCCACCTGCTGAATGATTGGCTGCTACAAAAATTCTTCCTTTGTACTTTCCCTTTTGAAATTGCATGGCGTGGCCAGGTGTGTTGGCATAAGTCCGCCAGTCTTCCTTAAAATTATAAGCGGCATCTGCCTGCGGATAATTTAGGCGGTGTACCTGTAAGGTAATGTCTGTTGGCTCAGCCCATGTGCGGCCGCCATCTGTTGATGTTTTATACCAAACCTGTTTGTAGCCTTTTCCTTTTCTTACTTCGCCCTCATGATTATTGCCGGTGTTATAAAAAAGAAAGATACGGCCATTGGGAAATGCAGGGTCTGTTACATCAACCACCGGTGCAGGGTTGCCGCATTGTAGTGTATCAAACTCTGCAACATATTGCAAGGCACTCCAGGTTTTTCCTTTATCCGTGCTCCGCTTCATTACAATATTAATATCCCCGAAATCACCTGCACCATGTACACGGCCTTCGGCGAATGCAAGTATTTCGCCATTGGGCAATGAAATGATTGCCGGAATGCGGTAGCTTTTATGGCCTTCTGTACCGGATGTAAAAACGGGGATAGTTTTGTATTGAGCGGAGCTACTAACAAAACTGAAAATCGCAATGATGAATAATGATGCAGCCTTCATTTATGATTGTGTTTAATCCCTGATTTATTTTATTACTTCACCCACCGCCACCTTCACAAAATATAAATCCTTTGTGCCTTCGTATAAAAGACCAATCGTATTATCATCAATTTTTGTTAAACAGGAATAGCCGTAGCACTGTCTTTCATCAATCAGTAACTGATTTGCGGGCAGCCAGGTTTGTCCTAAATCCAAACTTGCTTTGATGGTAATTTTTTGCCTGGGCGCAGCAGAAGTATTGGGGTTGCTGAAAAACAAAACATCTTTCAGCGTTCCGTTTACATTTACTTTTGCTTTAATAAAGCTGCCCATACAAACGGGGTCGGCCAACGTATTGTAAGAAGTGGAATGTTCTGTCCAGCTTGCACCCATGTTTGTTGTAGTTGCCACACTTCTGAAACTGCCGCGGTTATCCCGCATATTCAGCATGAGTGTGCCGGGTGTTGTTTCCACCACCTGGCTTTCGGTGGTGTTTGATTTGGGGCCGAGGATTTTTCCTTTCCATGTACCACCGTTATTATCACTGTAAATAATGGTTGAGTACGGAACATTTGATGATGTCCAGTATTGTGCAGCAAAAACTAATTTACCGTCCTGCATGGTAATACCATTGCCGGGGCCGTTAAAAAATATTTTCCATGACGGTTCTTTTATTTGTGGCGTGATGGTATATGGGGCAGACCATGTAAGGCCATCATCGTTACTGCTCACTAATACAAACTGCCCGGTTGAATCTGGAGAAATGCCACCAATAGAACCGGCAATAGAACGGTTGCCTTTGCTCCATAATGCAGCAACAAATATTTTTTTTGTAACAGGGTCAAATAATACAGCCGGGTCGCCAATACCGTTGTTTTCATGCGGGGCGCCCATGTCCATAATTATTTTCATCGGCTGCCAGGTTCTGCCACTGTCGGTGCTGCGGCTCATGCCTACATCAATATTGCCGGGTAAATCGCCGCTACCGGTATAGCGTATATCATACGCAGCAATTAATGTTCCCCTGACTGTTTGCACTATACCGGGAATGCGATAGGTGTTTACATTATCATCTCCTGCTTTTCTTACTGCTACACCGGCCCGTTTTACATAAACAGAATTATCCTGGTTTACGGCAATTTCTTTTCCGTCTTCGGTAATCAGTTTGGTACAGCGAAATTCAATTTTATTATCAATGCCTGCATTGCTTTTTAACACAATGCTGGTCCAGATAAAATGGATGCCGGGCTGCAGGTTTAATGTTACAGGTATATCCATTGCGGCAGCAGGGGTAACGGATACAATGGGTGGAATGGTAAAAACCGGGTCGGCCCCGGCGGCATAAATGTTTATTTTATCTACCCCAGCAATGGCCTGCGAATTCAGTGTACACTGTATCTTTCTTATTTTTTGTTCCGCATTGCCAGCAGGTATAGTAATAGCTACCCGTACCACAGGGTTTACTGCCAACTCACGCAACACAGGAATATCAGGCGAGTAAGAACTTGCCTGTACATTGCCCGGCGGTGGTTGTGGAGAAGATTTTTTTGAACACTCAAAACTGCACATTGCCAGCAATAAAACACAGGCCCACATTTTATACCGAACTGTTTCCATAAATTCCTTTTTATACTTAAGTGAATTCTTTATTCTTAGGCCGCAGGAACAATAATTGAATGATTAAAGCCACCGCCACAATTCCTGCCAGCATGGCAAAATCTTTTCCCAATTTTCCGGAATCTGTTGATTTGCCCAGCAAATCAGTAATAAATGCGCCTGCAAATACACCCACCATATTCATTAGCCCATAGGCGGTAGCCCGGTATTTTTTTGAAACAAACTGGCAGAGTATCGGCACATTGTTGGCATCGAACATACCAAAGCCAAAACCAAAACAAAATGCTGCGCCAATAACAGCAAAGAGTGAATGGCCAAACCCGATAAACAATAATGCAGGAATAGTTAGCCCCAGACCAATGGCACTGGTGTAAATTCTTCCTCTCAAATTTTTCTGCACCCAACGGTCGGATAAAATGCCGCCGAAGATGACACCAATAAAAGATGATGCGGCAATGGTGATGGTTGATAATGGGCCTGCTTTCGACATTTCAATATTTAAGTTTTCAGCAAACAGTGTCGGCAGCCAGTTCTTTACACCCCAACCCGGTAAGCTGGGTATAGCAAAATAGAAAAGGATTATCCAGAAAGAAATGTTTACAAACAAAACACCAAGCCCTTTAAATACTGATGATTTTTCTTTTATCAAATCATCTGCTTTTTCAGTATCTCTTTTTTCTTTTAAAAATAAGATGAGTACAACGGAATATACAATGCCGATGATACCAAATGAATGAAATGTTTGCTGCCATGAATACTCTGCTGCTATAGTTGCACCAAAGCCGCCGAGGGCCTGCCCCATATACAAACCCGTCATGTGAATGCCCACCGCCAGCGACCTTGTTTTATCAGAATGATAATCGGCAATGAGTGATAACCCGGCAGGGATATATAATGCTTCACTTACACCCATTGCTGCACGAAGCCAATACAACTGGTCGAATGCTTTTGCATAGCCCATTGCAAATGTTACAGCACTCCATACAAATAAACTACCTACGATGAGCCATTTCCTGTTCATTCTGTCTGCAATTATTCCTGATAAAGGACTCATAAAACCATATATCCATAAAAAGATGGCCATGAGATAACCGAAATTGGTAGCTGATTGCAATTCGGAAATATCCACCATCATAGTTGGCTTCATGGTACTAAGCATTTGCCTGTCCATATAGTTGAGCAATGCTACCATCCAAAGTAAGGCCACTACAATCCAGGGGTATTTTTTTGATTGGGTCATTTAACTTTAGATGAAAATTTTACGGATAAGATATTTGGTGTCCGCACCCCGGCTCTTATTTCTCCAGACGGAATAAACACACAGGATTTCAATTTTATGGCCGTAGTAGTAACAGGTGTATTAAATGGAATGGTACCAATAATTTCCCATTTGTCATTTTTAATATTGTATAACAACACTTCTTTACTAAAACCAGGATGTTCAGCCTGTAGCTTATTTTTTTCCTCTGTAAGCAATTGCTTTTTTACCGGGTCTGTTTCAGCTTTTATCGCAGCTATCAACTTTTCTGTTTTATTAAATACAATTCCTTTATCCCCTCCGAACAGGAGAATATTTTTTTCATTATGTATAATACCTGTTCCGGCACTTAACACAAAGGGCATTGCCTTTTTTTCTTCCCAACGATTTGAAGCTACATCATACACAAAAACATTGTTGTATAGTGTACTTATGCCGTTGCTGTTTTTCTTTCTGCCGCCGCATAAATAAACTTTATCGCCTTTTTTACCCGAACTATGAGTTATTACTGTATGTGATACCGGTTTAGGAATATCTGCCAGCCTTTTCCAGCCTGCCGAAACATTATTTAAGTCAAGTGAAAGAAATTGGTTTGATGTATTTGCTGTGGTTTCACCTCCGGCTAAATAAACAGTATTGCCAATTATTGTGGCTGCCGCATTGGTAACCGGAAAGGGAAGTAATGGGAGTGTTTTGAAAAGCATTTCTTCCGTTTTTTCATCCCATATCATCAACCATACTTTATCGCTGATTCCTTTTTCGCTTTCGCCGCCTGCATACAAAACACCTTGTGTTGTATTGCAAGAAGCTGCGTAAGCAACAGGGTAAGGGAGTGAAAATGATTTGGGAAGCAGTTTTAATTTTTGCTGCTTCGCATTATAGACATGAATGGCAGTATGATATTTTTTTACGCCGCCCTGCCAGGGCATTGCATCAGGAAAGTTGGCGCCACCGGCAACAAACAACATATCCTTATATATGCTTGTGACCGGGCCTGCAACACCGAGTGCGGTTTGCTGACCGCTATCGGTAGGAAGCTCAGCAGCTATTTCCCATTTCATAGAAATGACGGTTGTTTTTTGTGCCAGAACAGGCGCAGTTAAAAACATGAATTTTGTAATTATAAATGGCAAGTATTGGTTCATTTATTATATCATATTTGAGCAACAGGTTTTTTAGAACAGAAATTACTGAACCCAAGTTGCTCTGTGCCCTTTTTAAATAATTCAAACTCTGCGCTGCTCATATTTTTTACCGGCAGGCGAAATTCTCCACAATCTAAACCGATTAATTTCATATATGCTTTACCTGTTGCAATGCCCCCATATTTGCCAAGTAACCTTATCATATCAATTGATTGCTGTTGTAATAATTGGGCTTTTTGCAAATCACCATTATGGAAAGCATATATAAGATTATAGTACAAAGGCGCTGCATAGTTAAAGGTACTGCCTACTGCTGCCTTTGTCCCTAATGATAAAGCAGGCAGCATATTTTCATCTCTACCCCATAGCATATCATATTTTCCATTTTGAAAATGGATACAGGATAGAAAATCCATAAAATCTTCATGAGTATATTTTATTCCGGCAAAATTTTGCACTTTACCATCAATGGCTTTTAATAAATCAAACATTGGAAAACCAACACCGGTTAATACAGGAATGTGGTAGTAATAAAAAGGCATATCTGGAACTATTGATGCTACTTCAGCACAACATTGAGCCAGCATTTCTACATTGGCCGGCTTAAAATAAAAAGGTGATGTAAAAGAGACCGCATTCAATCCAAATTCCCTGGCATGTAAGGCCAGTTCCTTACAGTCTGCAAGGCAGGTGCCGCCTAATAATGGCATGACAATAAAATCGGCATCTCCTTTTGCACAGGCAGCCCATGCTTCAGCTACGGCTTTCTTTTCAGTGACTGACATTGAAATCCCCTCGCCGGTAGAGCCGCAGATAAAAGCTCCTTTTACGCCATTTGCTTTCAGCATTGCATAATAAGAAGGAATGAGTGATAAGTTTAATGAACCATCCTTATGCATCGGTGTAAATGGCGCAGCAATTAATCCTTGTAAATGTTGAGTTGCCATATAATATTATATTGAAAGTAACATACTAATATAGAATTAGAAAAAAAACCGGGAGCAAGACTACTCCCGGTGATTGCTTGCTAACTGCTTATGCTTTTGAGAAAGCTTTGTTATAATATATTAAAATGCCGGATAACCTGGTGTTTGAACCAGTGCCCTGTTATTCGTAAGCGAATTTCTGTCAATTGGCCAAAGAACTTTATATGCTTCGCTGGGCAAAACAGCTGTGTTGGCAAACACATAACTATCCCCAAATCTTCTCAGGTCAAGCCATCTTTTGCCTTCAAAAATAAATTCGTATAACCGTTCTTGTAGCAGTGATTGCTTAGCATCTGCATCAATTGCCTGGTTAGGGAATCCATGCACACCTGCTACATAATTGGCACCCAAACCCCTGGCCCTTACCAAATTAATTTCCGCTGCCGGGCTTTGACCTAATAAAACTTTTGCTTCTGCTTTTAATAATAAGAGATCAGCAAAGCGGTAAATAGGAAAATCATTGGTGTACACCCTAGAACCAAGATTTTGCTCACCTTCGTATTTTTTTACAAAACATCCAACAATAACATATACACCGGCTGAAGGACTGTTATAAGCAGGTTGAATAGTAAACCATTTCCTGCTATCCAGATCATTAAATTTTCTGAAAGTAGAGACCGGAATAGGCGCCCTTAATAAACCGCTCCAGTTATCCTGTGTAACATTGAATCTTCTATTACCTAATGAGTCATAATAGTTCGCTAACAATGCAGTTTGCGGGTAAAAAGTGCTTGCAAATGGCAACGAATTTTCGTTGAGTCCATTACGGATAGCAAAAATAATCTCGCTGTTACCTTTATTATTTGAAGCGAATACATTTGCGAAGTTTGATTGAAGCGTCAGCGCAGAAACATTTGTTTGAATATCAGTCAACGCATTCACTGCAGTTGTGGCATCGGTAGTACCTCCGCCGCGATGGGCCGTCCATAAAAACACTTCGGCCTTTAGCATTTGTGTAGCGGCTTTTGACCAATATGATTTTGTGTTTCTAAAACTATAATCTGACCCATAACTGGTAAGAGAATTTTCAATATCAGCTTTTATTAAAGTCATAACATCCGCAGCAGGTGAGGCAGGTTTAGACAAGTTGGAAACATCAAGGGAGGTTATCGGGTCTGTCTGGATTACGACATCACCCCATGCCCTTGTCATTTGAAAATAATAGAAAGCCCTCATACCATATGCTAAACCGAGATAATAATTTTTATTTGCAGTTGTTACAACAGTGGTATTGTTTAATTTATCTATTAGTAAATTTAATTGTACAATGTTGCTGTAAAAGCCCCCGAAATTGCTGACACCTGGGGCATCAAGAGTAAGTGTTTGTTGCCAAAACCTCTCTAAGCCCTGTGTAGCTTCGCCGGAAAAAGTACCTGCAGAGCCCGGTTCGGTCCCAAAAATATCTGAACGTAATTCCCCTAATGCCTGGAATGATGATGTGTGCCCCCTGAAACGGGAATGAATGCCAGAAACAAAAGCATCAAACTGTTCGGCGGTTTGCCAGAAATTTGCATCACTGATGCTGCTTACTGGCGCTAAATCCAATTTCTTATTACAAGAGCCTGCTAAAATTATAACCCCTGCGCTTAACAAAATATATTTAAATATTTTTTTCATGATTGTCATTTTTTGAATTTTAGAATGTTACCTGTACACCTAGCACATACGATTTTGGTGTTGGATAATTGCCAGCAAAAATTCCATTTCCTTTCGGTTCCGGAGAATTACCGCTGAATTTGGTGATGTAAAAAAGGTTATTGGCATTGAAATAAACCCGGGCATTATTCAATATTCTTGTTTTTGACAATAACTCTTTTCCAAAGTCATACGAGAGTGTTATTTCCCGGCAGGCCAAATAATCTCCTTTTTCATAAAAATTTGAGTTATTACCTTGCAGTACTGATCCGGCATTATTGCCACGGGTCAGGTTCTTCTTTCCATTGGGGGCGCCTACCTGATCGGCCCAATAAACTTTTGGTATATCGTTTCTTGAATTATCACCTGAAAACCCTTGTTTCGTTAGCTCCAGGAAATTAAATGTACCCTGGTAATTACCAAGTACCCTTGCAACAAGATCATTATATAACATATGCCCCACAGCAAAATCAAAACGGGTGTAAAATGAAAATCTTTTATAGGAAACTGTTGTAGAAAATCCCCCTGTAAATTTTGGATTTATATTTCCTATATATACCTGGTCTCGTGAATCAATTGTATCGTTATTATCTACATCCATCCAGTTAACATCTCCAGGGGTAATTTTTCCACCTCCAAATGTCACTCCGGGTCCGCTAATGTTGCCGACAATATCACGCCTTGTATTGGCAACTTTTGAAATTTCTGCATCACTTTGAAAAATGGATAATTGTTTATAAGCATATATTGCACCAAGTGGCTGCCCTTCCTGAATGCCGCTAACCCAGATTACTTTTCCCTGGCTTGCATCATAAATCTGGAAACCTCCCTGCCTGTTATTTTCATTTCCGTTAAATGGCAGTTTTAAAACTTTATTTTTTACAAAAGAAATATTGGCGCCTGCATCTATATTAAACCCACTTTTTGATTTCAGGATATTTGCATTTACCGTAAATTCATAGCCTTTATTCTGGAATGACCCAAGATTTGTTCTGAGAGAACTAAAACCTACATAGCTAGGTAGCGTTAGATTTGTCAACAGGTCACTTGTTTCCCTATTGTAGTAATCAAATATTAAAGTGATCCTGTTTTTTAAAAGCCCAACATCCAATCCAACATCTGTTGTTGTACTTTTTTCCCATCTTAATCCACTATTTATAATACCGGTATTTAAAAACCCAAGGCTGCCATTATAATTTCCCTGGCTGCCATATGAACCCTGTACTTCATAATCCCCGATACCGGCTACGTTACCATTAACACCATAACTTATACGTGGCTTTAAAGTAGATATAACATTTGCAATTGAACTTGTTTCAAAAAACTTTTCATTATGAACATTCCATCCTGCTGATAAGCCTGGGAAAAAACCCCAACGGTTATCTTTTGCTAAGCTGGAAATACCATCTGACCTATACGTTAATGTCAGCAAATAGCGTTGATCATAGTTATAATTTACCCTTCCAAAATGTGATATGATACGGTATTCAGATTTAGAACTGAAATTACTACCTGCAGTAAAAACGGTTGATGCATTTACTGTAGGTATATCATCTGTTGGTGCACCCGTTCCCGAAACCTGGGCATTTAGCGATCTTTGTCCAAATGATTCAGACCCCAACATGGCGTCAACATTGTGTTTATCTCCTATGCGTTTGCTATAATTGATAATTGCGTTATACTGTTGCTGTACAGTTCTGCTTTGTGACCATGTGGCCGGTCTTGAAGTATTAAAAACCTGAGGGTTTGCATAAATCTGTGTATAGGTTTGAGTTGCTTTTGTAAAAGATTCATTTATGGCCTGAAACATATAAATATTGCCTGATACTTTTACATAAAGGTCTTTTAGAATATCGTATTTCAACGATGCATTACCCGTAACCCTGTTCACTTCATTTTTTCTGAAATTTTTATCAAGCCAATATAGCGGGTTACCATCGGTAATTCCATTACCCGGATTGGGCTTTGTTTTTGCAGAATCCAACCAGGGGTTCATCGTTGGCCATACGGATACATTTCGGTATAAGGTATTCACATCACCACCCAACAACCCGAAACCAGTAGCGGTGGAAAAAGTGGCTCCGGTACTTATTTCCAGGTTGGGTTTTATTTTATATGACCCATTGATATTTCCAGAATACCGTTTGTAATCTGAACCTACGATTACACCTTCTTCATTAAAATAATCAAAACTTGCAAAATATTTTCCACGGTCATTTCCTCCAACTACGTTTACATAATGATCATTGGTATTTGTATTTCGAAAAAGTATATCCTTAATCTCCCCACCATGGTCTTTAAAAATTATTGTTCCGCCATATGGGTCGCCAACGGTGTCCCACCCTGCCTGTAACAGGAAAGAAGTTGATGCATCAAAACGTCTGATATCAAACAGGGCCAGATCTGCAACTCCTGTCGAAAGTCCAAATCCCCTTTGTGAATTCACCTGGGCTAAAGTTCTTTGTGAATTAAAATGGCCAAGTCTCCCATAATAAACATAATCTTTTGCATTCATGTACTCATAATCCGGACGGTCTGTATTATAACCACGGACATATTTATACGAAACTTCTGCTTTGCCTGCTTTACCCTGTTTAGTAGTGATGAGGATAACGCCATTATTTGCCCTGGCTCCATATATCGCAGTCGAAGCCGCATCCTTCAATAACTCGATAGATGCAATATCATCAGTCGGAATATCATTAAATGATCTTACAATTCCATCCACAACTACAAGTGGTGAACCCGGACTGTTAATAGAAGCACCCCCTCTCAATAAGATTGATGGGGAAGCACCAGGCGCACCAGTGGTGTTTACGACTGTAAGACCAGCGACTGAGCCTTGCAAGGCGGTACCCACATTTGACCGGGGTGCACTTGCCAGAACTTCTTTATCTAATTTTCCAATTGCGCTGGTAATGTTTCTTCTTGACTGTGTGCCATACCCGACAACAACAACTTCACCCAGATTAGATGCTTCCGTTTTCATAGAAAGAGAAACATTGTATGAAGTGCCGACAGTTACTTCCTGAGAAGTAAATCCTATAAATGAAAAAACTAATACATCTCCCTGCGATGCATCAATGGAAAATTCACCATTGGCGTTTGTTTGTGTACCACCGGTTTTACCTTTTATCGTAATGCTCACTCCCGAAAGCGGTTTGCTATCCTCTTCGGAAATAATTTTACCAGAAATTTTTTGAACTTGCGACCAAATAGTTGCAGAGATAAGAAAGCAAGCACTAAGTAGCCAAACTTTCAAATAAGCAGATTTCATGATTAGCAATTTTATTTTATGTATTATGTATGACATAATAAAAATATGATTATTTTTGATTCCACAACATTTTCCAAAAAAAATTGGCGAAACGATTGCGTAAAACTGATATAGCTATACTAACCTTAAAAAGTGCTTACTTAGCTTTATAATAAGTTATACAATAATGAACCTTTCAGCATTAAAAAATAGTCTTAAGTCTGTAGACACCAGCTCGTTGGTAGATAAAGTTGAAGCCAACCTGGTTGAATTACTACAACATAGCAAGCTTAAAATTGGGGACTCAATACCAAAAGAAATAGAGTTGGCTGAAACATTAGGTGTCAGCAGAACTGTTATTCGGGAAGCCCTTCTCCGTCTGCGAATGATGGGTCTGATTGAATCTAAAAAGAAAAAGGGGGCTGTAATTACCAGCCCTGACCTGTTTGGAATAATGAGTAAGAGTATGAACCCACATATTCTCGACCAAGAAACGCTTAAAGAGATATTTGAAATACGATTAGTACTTGAAATTGGAATGGCAGATCTTCTGTATCACCGTATTACTAAAGAAGATATTGCAGAATTAAAAAAAATTGTCAGTAACGAACCTCCTGCCGCTCAATATCACTTATTTAATATAGAACATGAAATAACTTTTCATGGTAAACTTTATGAGATAACAGGTAATAAAACCATGAAAAAATTCCAGAAAATGCTATTGCCTGTTTTTGATTATGTACACAACAGCGGTTTGCTGAAGAAACAACCTAAATTAAAAACCTTTGTGTCACATAAAGAATTAGTGAAAATACTTGAAAAGGGTACCCCCGAAGAATTCAGAAACGGTATGCGTAATCATCTGGAGAATCACTTTGCCAGGCTGTTTGAATGAAAACTTTACTTCTTCATAGAAAAGAATCTACCTCTTCCTTTTATTAAACATCATATAATACCTCGCTGAAAAAATTCCTTTGATTGAGGTTTACAACTTCCTCAACAACTATTCACCAACTTTAGCCGAAGGCCAAATTTATTAGTCAAATCAGATGTCTGGTATTACTTTATGCCGGAGAATAATCAACCAAACTTACCATATTGTTACCAGAGAATTTGGGTAACAACCGGGCAACAAAATGTCTAAAAAAAGAGCAATCAGGGGGAAAACAAAACAAGAAACAATAAGACAAATAGTTCAAAATCAACCAAAAGTAAGTGCAGGGCAAACAAAAGAAAATGATCTATTTTCCGATACAGAATTTAGAAAAGATATAGTCTAACTGATCTTCAGTGGTTATTTCTCCTGTTATTTCTCCAAGGTAATATAAGCAACGGCGAATGTCTAATGCCAACAGATCGCCTGGCAACATATCGTCCAGACCTCTTTTGATTTCTGATAGAGACCTGGATACTTCTTTCAACGCATGATAATGCCTCGCATTGGTAATAATTGTACTTTCTGGTTGTACCTGGCCTTGTATTACTGTATCTACCATTTTTTCCCTGAGTACTTCTATGTGGAGATTTTGTTTTGCAGAAATAAAGATAACATGCTCTAATGCGCTGAGCTCTTGTCTTGCTTTAGCTTCCTCTAATTCATCAGCTTTATTTGCTACCAATAAGTATTTTATGTCCAGCTTCTTGGCCTCCATACACCATTCTTGTACTTCTTCCAGCTTATCATTCCTCACATCAAATAAATAGAGTACAATATCAGCTTCTCTCATTTTCTCCAGGCTTCTTTCAATTCCGGCAGTCTCTATGGTATCAGTTGTATGCTGTCTTATCCCTGCTGTATCGATGAGACGGAAAAGTATGCCATCAATATTTATCACTTCCTCAATAGTATCTCTCGTTGTGCCAGGTATATCACTTACAATAGCCCTATTCTCATTTAGCAGCCGGTTAAGTAAAGTAGATTTCCCGGCATTGGGTTTTCCAACAATTGCCACACTTACTCCATTTCGTATTACATTTCCCAGCCTGAAAGAATTGATCAGTTTATCAGTCGATTCCTGTAATTCATTGATTAGTCCGTAAAACTGCCTTCTATCTGCAAACTCCACATCCTCCTGTGAAAAATCCAATTCTAACTCGATAAGAGCGGAAAATTTTAGTAATCTCTCCCGCAGCTCTTTAAGGTTCATCGAAAAACCTCCTCTCATTGTATGTAAAGCTGCTTTTTGGGAGGCTGCAGTGTTGGACGAGATAATATCTGCTACTGCTTCAGCCTGCGTAAGATCAATTTTGCCATTCAAAAAGGCCCGCTGGGTGAATTCACCTGGTTTCGCAAGCCTCGCACCATATTTTATACAAGCTTCAATTACTTGCTGCTGAATAAAGGGCGATCCATGACAACTAATTTCCACAATATCTTCCCCGGTATAGGATGTTGGATTTTTAAATAGGGAGACTACAACTTCATCCAACAGGTTATCACCATCTTTCAATACGCCTACATGTAGTGTATGAGAATGCTGATGCTGCAGATCTTTGGAAGGAATTAGTTTATTGGCAATTTCTATCGCTTTGGCGCCACTTAAACGTAAAACACCTATAGCACCAATACCCGGAGGGGTTGCTAAAGCAACTATGGTATCATCCCATCCTGATAATTTATTCATTACTCGCAAAAGTATTTAAACGAAGCTGATTTTTAAGCTATGAGGGATAATCAAAAAATATCCCCTCACTTGGAGGGGATATGCCAAATATTGATAATTCAGATTATTATTCTGATTCTACTCTGAAAGTTATGGGCTGCTTGCAGTAAGCTTTTACCTGGCGTCCATTCTGTACGGCGGGATTCCATTTAGGGCCTTTTTTAATAACCCTGATGGCTTCCTCTTCCATACCATAGCCATGGTTAGTCAAAGCTCTCACATCACTGATATTACCTTCCTTATCCACTACAAACTGAACAACTGTGGTATATGTTCCTTCCGGGGCACCATTATCGGTTGCGACCTGGCCATTTGCATTCCTTTCCAGGTATTGGCGCCATTTACTATCACCACCAGGAAAACTTGCTTCTATTTCCACTTTATCAAAAATCTTATTTTCATCATCTTCCTTCTTAACCTCTACTATTTGCTTTCCTTGGTCAATTTCAACGGGAGCAACAATTCCCTGATCCTTTACTCCTTCTACGTTTACCACATCAATTTTGGCCTCTTTCAGCTCTTCCTGGGGTGGTGGTGGCTTTTCAACCTCCTCGTCTTTTTTAATTACCGGAGGTGTAAATTGCTTCATTTCTACCTTAGGGGGCTCCTGTTTGGGTGGTGGCGGCGGTGGTGGTGGTGGTGGTTCCTTTTTCTCCTCCTGCTTCACATCCTGAATGGTCATTTCGTTGATTTTCAACTTACTATCATTCTTGTCCTTTAACGTGCTGGACAAGTAGGATATCAATAAAGCCAGTACGGCTATTGAGCCTGTAATGATAAGTGCACGGGTAATGCGGCGATTATATGTCTTTCTTAACTCATAAGCGCCATAGTCTTTGTTCCTTCCATCAAAAATGATATCCAGAACATCGGCTGATAGTATTTTATTGGCTTCCATTACTTAGCGTTTTTTATTAGATGCTGACGGATTCACATTTCCATAAACCAGAAGGCTTATTTTATACCCCCGCCTGCTTCAGTTGCTTTAATGAGTTCAAATTCCTGGTCAAATATTTTTACCATTGCATAGGTACGAACCTGGTTGATAGTCATTTCATCCAGTATATCCACCGTATTCTTGTAGGTGGCTTCAGGACTGGGCTTGATGATCACAACAAAGTCCTTATCGGCGCAATTACTTATTGGCTTTCCCTCTGCTTTAGCTTTGGCTTCACACTCAGGGTCAGTTACATATCTTGAGATTACTTCCTTCTTTTTGTTTATGATAATATCCCTGATGCCTTTGAATGTTGTTTGTTTAAAATTATCGCCGGATTCTGTTAGCTTACCTTCATAATAATATATCTGGTCATTTTTACCGAGCATAATACTCAATACTGAGGACTCCTTTACCTCAGTTTGCTCTTTTTGATCCTTAATATCCTTGGGCATATTAAGGTCCAGTGTTGTTGGTGTGCTCATGGTAGCTGTAAATACGAAGAACGTAATCAGCAAAAATCCCAAGTCCACCATTGGTGTCATATCCACTCTTGTAGAAAGCTTTTTAGCTTTTTTTACACCCGGGCCTTTTTTGTGACCACCATCACCTCCACCGGTATCTATACTTGCCATAAAAAAAAGTTTTTAGGTTATTTATTTTTTGAGATCCTTTTCGCCAGCTCTCTCTTTGATATAAAGCTCTGTACCAGACGGTATATCGTCCAATGCAGTAACAAGATTGTACTTAAACTCCTCGTTGCGCTTCAAAGCCGAAATAACTGCTTCAAAAACAGGGTATTTTGATTTGCCATCTCCTTTAATCAGGTAATTCAGCTTTTCGCCGGCAAAAGCACTTTTGGATTCACGGATCCACCAGAATAATTGGTTATTCAACGTATCCAAGACAGGTATTCCGGGCTGATTAAGCTTAGGCTGATCCTTCGCATCTGTAGAAAGCAGTTCCTTCAAACCGCTAAAGGGAACGCCTACCATAAACGTTTTCCTGAAATTGGCAATCTGTGCAGGAGATAATCCAAGATTCTGACTTGTGTTGATTCCATTAATAATAGTGGTATATTTTTCCGGTGCATTTTCTGATAACACAGAAAAATAGACCTTATTACTTGAGTCAATCGAAATCATAACTGCATTATTCTCAGGCAGCTTCTGTGACAGAACAGAGCCCGGTGTCGTAATCTCAACCGGTTCTGGCGGCTTGAATTTTGTGGCCATTATGAAAAAGGACAGAATCAGAAAGGCAATGTCCACGAAGGGGGTCATGTCCGTATCTGTACTCTTCCTTGGTATCTTAACACTTGGCATGATTACAATAATTTAGTATTGAGATGAATAAGTTGTTAGTTTCCACACACAAATTTTTCCAGACATCCTTATTTATAAAGGGAGGCAAAGCTTTGTGTCAAAGTGAAACCAGATTCATCAATACCATAAGTGATTGAATCAATTTTTGTAGTAAAGATATTATACATGATCAGTGCGATAGCTGAAGTACCGATACCTAATGCAGTATTATACAGCGCTTCAGAGATACCAACAGCGAGGTCGCCGGCAGCACCACCACCACCTTCTTCACCTAAGGCAGCAAATGAACGAATCATACCCAATACCGTACCTAAGAGTGCGATAAGGGTACCAACTGATGTAATTGTAGAAAGGAATACCAGGTTTTTTTGCAACATTGGCAGTTCAAGCGCCGTTGCCTCCTCCACTTCTTTTTGAATGGCAATTACTTTTTGATCTGTATTGAGATTTCCTTCAGAGATCATTTCTTTATAGCGACGAAGTCCTGCTTTCATTACATTACCAACAGATCCACGTTGCTTATCACATTCAGACAAAGCTGCATCTACATTACGATTGGCAAGATGATACTGAACCTTGCGGATAAAATCAGAAATAGATCCATTACCTAATGCCTTACGGATAGTAAGAAAACGTTCGATAGAAAATACAACTACCATCAGGAACATTCCAATCAACAGGGGAACGATGATACCACCTTCATAAATTCTGTGGAATGCATCTTTTGGATCCTTGTGATGCGGCCAGAATCCGCCGGCAGCATCTGGTTCTTTAAATCCGCTGGCGTCTCCCATCATAAAACGCCAGATTGAATAACCGGCAATAACACAAACAATCGGTGCGATCCATGAAATAGCATTGCTGCTTTTCTTTGCCTGAACTGACGTTGCCTTAACTGATGCTGTTGCAGTTGGTTTAATCTCTGCCATGATCTTAATTTTTTAGTTTTTTTTAAAAGTTAGAATGCTAATCCCTTTTCAGAGCTACAATGCTAAGAAAAAAGTCTTTAAAAAAATCGCCTTCCTTCATTTTTTCAGGAAGGGGCTTCAAGTTAAGGATTTTTTGATACGGAACAATTCTCTGATAAATAATTTGATGGGAAATTCATCCAACGTTTGCATAAGCGGAAAACTGCTAAAATCTGCATGTTTATTCGTATCGCAAAGCTTCTATTGGATTAAGACGACCCGCCTTAAGTGCAGGATATAAGCCGGCCAAAAGGCCAACAAAAGTGCATATTACTATTCCATATAATACCCAATCCCACGGAACAACGAAACCTGTATTAAGAACTATGGAAAACAGGTTTCCTACAATTATTCCGAGAATAATGCCAAAAAGAGCACCCAATACACTTATTATTATAGCTTCAAGCAGGAATTGGCGGCTTACCATTTTACTTTTACCTCCTATTGCCTTTACAAGACCCACTTCTCTTGTTCTCTCCGAAACCGACACAAGCATAATATTCATTAAGCCGATAGCGGCTCCAATCAGTGTAATAAGGCCAATAACGGTTGCAGAAACGGTAAGAAACCGCAGACTATTCATTGCTTTTTCTGCCACACTGTCGCTTCTGTCTAAAACAAAATTGCTTTCCTCTGTTATACTCAGTTTCCTTATGGCCCGGAAGGTTCCCTCTGCCTCCCCCATTGCCACATTTACTTTCGTAAGTTCATTAGCCATTACTGCTATTACATAAGAAAACCCTGACGGAAAATTTCTTTCAACATTGCTATAAGTTGTGATAATCACATTGTCCCGGCTAAAACCAAAAGTGGATCCCCGGCTTTCTAACACTCCCAAAACCCTGTAAGGGATATTATTAATACGAACAACCGAATTGACAGCTCCGGCTATTCTTTGTTTGAATAATTTTTTAGCTACATCATACCCCAGCACACATACATTTCGCCCTGTCTGCACATCCATTTTATTCATATTACGTCCATACTGAAGGGCAAATCCATTCAGCGCAAGGTAATTTTCATCGCCACCGAACATCATAACATTTGGGCTTGTTTTGTGCGTCTCATAGGAAACTATATTATTTCTATTGCCGAAAATGGAAATGCTTTTAATTGAAGGAAAGCTAAACCGGTTGACAAACAACTCTGCTTCATCTTTAGTAATATTTTTATCGAGATTTGAGACTCTTTCTTTCCGTGCCCCCTTTTTTGTCAGTTTTACTTCCCGCCTGTTTCCCCCGCCAAAACGGATATTCCTTTCCTTAAACCGGATCGTGAAAGCATTTGCTCCCATTGTAGAAAAGCTTTCAGTAAACTTTTGATTCATGGCTTTTATCGCAGTAATAATACCAATGAGTGCCATAATTCCGAATGCAATTATAGATACAGTAAGACCTGTACGTAGTTTGTTACTGCGAACAGTGCGGAAGGCTAGTGCAAAAACATCACGAAAGTTCATACCGATTAAAGACGGAGATTATTTGTGTCTGCCCAACAAAGGTAATTAATGCCGCCCTGTATATTTAATCAGAAATAAAGCCAATTGACAAGAATATCGGGGAACAATCCAAGTAGTATTACCAATCCGGCTAATATAAGCATTGCCCCTTTGAAGAACGGTGAAAATTCGGTAGTGGATGAAGAAGTGCTGCCTTCCTTAAAATACATTGCTTGTATGACCCGGAAATAGTAATACACACTTACGGCTGCCATCAACACGGCAAAAATCACCAGCCAGAGGCTATTGGGTGTGGCGATAGCTGCCTTTAACATATAAAACTTGGCCAAAAACCCTGCGGTAAGCGGAATACCTGCCAACGATAGTAAGAGTATGGCCAGTGTTGCTGCTATTAATGGTTCCTTTTTGGACAGGCCATTAAATCCATCAAATGTATAATCGCTCATTTTAGCCAGTACAGCAAATATGCCGATAGTGGCAAAACAATATGCCGCCGCATAGATCAATAAGCCTTCCTTAGCCTCCGTGTTCATGGCATAAAGAGACAATAGCATAAATCCTGCCTGGGCTATGCTTGAATAAGCCAGCATCCTTTTTACGCTTTGCTGAAACACTGCTGTGATATTTCCTATAAAAAGTGTTACAGCTGTTATGACAGCTATCCATATACGCCATGTTGACTGTGCCTGTTCGAAGGCATCATCAAACAAACGGATAAATCCGATAAAAACAGCTGCCTTTATAATAGTGGCCATGAAAGAAGTAAATACCGTAGGGGCGCCATCGTATACATCCGGCGTCCAAAAATGAAACGGGGCAGCAGATACTTTAAATGCCATAGAAAACAAAAGCAATGACATTCCCGAAATCAGCAGCGGTTTGGCTGTTACCGTAATCAGTGGGTCGATAACGGTTGAAAAGGTTCCTCTTGCTCCATAATACAAAGCAATACCCATCAACATAAGACCCGTAGAGAACGAGCCAAGAAGGAAGTACTTAAGTGAAGCTTCGTTGCTCTTCAGATTCCGCTTGTCACTTCCGGTTAAGATATAGAGAGGAATAGAAATAATCTCTATACCCAGGAACAAAATCAATAATGATTTAAAAGATGATACAAGAGTGACACCACAAAGAATAAAAAATATCAATGCAAAATATTCTGCATAATTCACTCCTACCTTCTCCATATCCTTTGCAGATAACAAAAGATAAATCAAAGTGGCAAGAAAAATAATTGAATTAAACAACAAGGCAAACTGATCAAATACAATCATCCCACGGGTGTTCACTTTAAAAAAGACCGTACCACCCATTTCAAGAATATTCACCAGTATCAAAAGTATTATTCCGGTAACAGCCACATTTCGTACAGCACCCTTCTGTTTCAGCAAAATACTGCTGAACATCATGACAACACCTAAAATAGCCGATATGATTAATGCATTCATACTATCTGTTCCTTATTTCTTGCGGAATAAATGACTAATATCAATCCTCTCTGTCAATGCCTGAGAAAAATTGTCTGTAACATCCAACATTGCTTGTGGATAAACACCCATCCAGAATATGAGTACGACAATAATACCCAATGCCAGCTTTTCATTTAATTTCAAATCAGTTGCTGCAGCTGTTATCGTATTTACCTCCCCATAAAAAACCTTTCGGATCATATTTAATGTATATACAGCAGCGAGTATAATACCCAATCCTGCAAATACAGTGAACCACAGATAATAATTGGATTTAGCATTCAACAAACCATTAAACATCAGGAATTCACCAGCAAAAGCATTGGTAAGGGGTAAAGCTATATTTGCCAATGCAATTATTACAAAGAAAATGGCCATCGCAGGAGCCTTCTGAGCCAATCCTCCCAATTCAGATATTTTTCTTGTTCCAAAGCGGCGTTCAATAATTTCAACAATGATCCACAACCCAATGATATTGATACCATGATTAAACATTTGCAGCAATACACCCTGCATGCCGCTTTTGTTCTCAGCGAAAATAGCCGCACACATCAGGCCAATATGTGCAATGGAAGAATAAGCTACCAGCCTCTTGATATCGTCCTGCCGGATAGCTATAAGTGATGCATAAACGATCCCTATTATCGATAAAGACATTACCACATCTCCCCATACATAAGATGCAATGGGCAGCACCGGCAGGAGCCAGCGTAATAAGCCCAGTAAGCCCATCTTAACCATCACCCCGCTTAATATCATGGTAGTAGGCGTAGGTGACTGTTCGTATGTATCTGGCTGCCAGGTATGGAAAGGGAAAACCGGCATCTTAATAGCAAAGGCCAGGAAAAAAAGCCAGAATAACCAGGATTGGGTTTTTGTAGTCAGCTCGAGATTATAAAATGCCCTTAGACTAAAAGAGTGATCTGGTGTTTTCGACTGCAGATACAATATGCCAATCAGCATGAGTACTGAACCAATAAATGTATAAATGAAAAATTTGAAAGTAACCTGTATTCTTCTCTCACCACCCCACTGAGAGCACAGGAAGTACATAGGTATTAAAGCAAGCTCCCAGAAAAAATAGAACAGTAAAGCATCCATTGCAAGAAATACTCCCATGAGGCCGGCCTGTGCCAATAGCATTAAGGCAAAAAAGTTACTCGGTTTCGTATAAGAGCTATTCCAGCTACCCAGAAAAACCAGCGGGTAAGAAATAGCTGTTAATAAACAAAGTAACTGCCCCATACCATCGAGTTTCAGCGAAAAGCTACTACCTAGCGGTTGCATCCATTGTGCCGTAAACTGAAGATGCTCCTCTGCTTTAAATAATGTTAACCCCAATAGAGAAACAGTTAACGTAGCCAACGAAGACAGAAAGGCAAACCCTTTTACCAACTTCTCTTCTTTGATAAAAAAAACCAGCAGGCCAGTGAGTAAAGGAAGAAATATCAGAAAAAATGCAACCATATCTTTATCCGTTACAAACGGAGTGTTTATTTTCTTATGAAAAACTGAACAGCAAAAATTACAATCATGCTGAGCACCATCAATAAAACATAACTGCCTACCTGGCCACTTTGCAGGAGCCGGAGTTGTCTGCTTCCGTAATTCACTGCCTTACCAACACCATTTACTAATGTATCAATTACAGACACTTCAAAAACGGATTTAAAAAATCCACCCAGTTGATGAAGAGGCTGGACAATTATTTTATCATACAATTCATCCACATACCATTTATTCTCCAGCACTTTTCCAAAACCAGTTTCTTCCTTACGTTGATAGTTGCGGAATTTAAACCATGCTGCTGCAATCATTACCAAAACAAGTGCTGTTGATAATCCCATCAGCAGGTACTCTGTCGAATGAGACACATGATGCATTTCATTTGGCTTAATAACAGGTGCTAAAAACTGCCCCAATCTATCTCCCCCATGCATGAATACCTCCGGTACTCCCACAAAACCACCAATGATGGACAGAATAGCTAATATTATCAGCGGCAGGGTCATGCCAGCAGGGCTTTCATGCAGGTGATGCGCCTGCTCATGAGTTCCCCTGAATGTTCCTGTAAAAGTGATGAACAATAAGCGGAACATATAAAAAGCAGTTAGCAAGGCTGTAAATAATGCAACACCGTATAATAAGGGGCTTTTTACAAAGGCACTTAATAATATGGCGTCCTTGGAAAAGAAACCGCTAAATGGCGGAATACCGGCAATGGCGATACATCCAATAACAAATGTCCAGAATGTGATCTTTAATTTCTTGCTAAGCCCTCCCATATTCCGGATGTCCTGCTCACCGCTCATAGCATGAATTACACTACCACTGCCAAGAAACAACAAAGCTTTGAAAAATGCATGTGTCATTACATGAAATACAGCAGCCACATAGGCTCCTGTACCCAATGCCAAAAACATAAATCCCAATTGACTCACTGTAGAATAAGCCAATACTTTTTTAATATCGTTTTGTTTTAAAGCAATAGTAGCAGCCAGTAATGCTGTTGCCAAACCTGTATATGCAACAATATCCATAGTGATATGTGACATAGAGTATAGCACATTGCTGCGGGCTATCATATAAATACCCGCTGTTACCATGGTGGCGGCATGTATCAGTGCAGAAACAGGAGTAGGACCCGCCATTGCATCGGGTAGCCAGGTATAAAGGGGTATTTGAGCACTTTTACCTGTTGCACCTATAAACAACAACAAAGTAATTACTGTAATATCTGTAGCACTGAACTTTCTGAATTCAACTTCGCCATTTGCAACAGCAAATACATCACTGAAATTCACATTGCCAACCCTGCTGATGATCCAGAAAATTGCAATCAAAAAAGCAAGATCACCGATTCGGTTCATGATAAAGGCCTTATTGGCTGCTTTATTATACTCGGTTTTTTTAAACCAATAACCGATTAATAAATATGAGCAAAGCCCAACGCCTTCCCAGCCGATAAACATTATCACATAGTTGGCCCCCATTACCAGCAAGAGCATAAAAAAAATGAAGAGGTTGAGATAAGAAAAATACCTCCCAAAATGCTCGGCCTTTTCTTCATGCATGTAAGAAGTGGAATAGACATGAATAAGAAACCCTACCCCGGTAATGATCAGTAAGAACAAGGAAGAAAGCTGGTCTACTTGAAAAGCAAAAGGTATTTTAAGATCTCCGACACTGATGAAATTGAAATAGCTGGCAATATAGGGAACCGGCATCCCTTTCACCTGCATGAATACCCAAACGCTCAATATAAAAGAAGCTAGTATAACCCCTGAACCAACCACACCTATCACTGGTTTCGGTAAGTATTTTCTCCCCAACCCATTGATCAGAAACCCAATCAGGGGCAGCAAAGGAATCAGGTAAACTATTTGTAAAGCATTTTGCATAACCTATCTTCTGAAATCCAGTATCAGTGTTTTAATCTGTTCAAAAAATTGACATCCACTGAATGGATGTTCCGGTACATCATTACAATAATAGCTAATCCCACACTTACCTCGGCGGCAGCCACCACCATAATAAAGAACACAAACAGCTGTCCATCCGTTCCGGCCGTGCCGTTAACATCACCAGCCAATAACGCCGCCCTCGCATGCATTTTAGAAAAAGCTACCAGCAGCAGGTTCACCGCATTCAGCATTAGTTCAATACACATAAAAATAATGATCGCATTGCGGCGGGTTAATACCCCCACAATACCGATGCAGAACAATGCTATAGACAGCAATATGTAATTATTGATCGGCATATTATTCTTTTTTTCCAATCACCACAGCTCCTACCATTGCGCTAAGAAATAAAATACTGCTTATCTCAAAAGGCACCACGTATGTAGTGAATAATTCTTTTCCAAGATTTTTTATAAGACCAATATCACCCTCATTTACCATTGCCTCCTGGTCTTTCAGGCCTGCACCCTTTAAAGCTGCTACGAATACAAGCAATAAACATCCTCCCGCTACAGCCCCCGCCATTTTCAGCCAGCGGTTCTTTTGAGGTTCTGTTTCTTTATTCAGATTCATGAGCATGATTACGAACAGGAACAATACCATAATAGCTCCTGCATAAACAATTATGTTTACAATAGCCAGGAACTGGGCGTTTAATAAGATATAGTGACCGGAAATAGCAAAAAATGTAACAATTAACCAGAGCACACTGTATACAGGGTTCTTGCTGGTAATTACCATCAGGGCACTGAATATTGCCACAACAGAAAGAAACCAGAATAATATTTGAATAATGTTCATACCCCATCTCCGCCAACCGGCGGAGTGCAATTAGTTATTTATTAATTTTTTTCCACCCTGTTACCAAGAGCCTTCTGATATGCGTCTTTTTCATTTACCGGATGCGGTATCAGCAGGTCTTCTTTTTTATATATAAATCCCTTCCTGCCATAATTTGCCGGAGCAAATGTCTGTGACAAATAGATCGCATCTTTTGGACAGGCTTCTTCACACAAACCACAGAAAATACAGCGCAACATGTTTATCTCATATTTAACGGCATACTTTTCCTCCCGGTACAAAAGTTCTTCCCCCGGTAGTCTTTCAGCAGCTTCCATCGTAATCGCTTCGGCCGGGCAGGCCACAGCACAGAGGCCGCAAGCTGTACAGTTCTCTCTTCCTTCTGCATCACGGTTCAGCACATGCAAACCGCGGAACACTTTGGAAAAAGTTCTTGTTTGTTCAGGATATTGTATCGTCGCTTTCTTTTTAAACAGATGACTGATAGTAATACCCATCCCCTTGACAATATTCCAGAGATAAATACTCTCCAGGAATGTCATCGGCTTACGGTCTACCTGTTTTGCTCTGTTTGTTAGTTGCATGCTCCAAACCCCTGAGGGGATTTTAAAAAGTTCGCAAATATATTATTTATATGTCCGTCTGCATTATTTATGCTCATCTTCCCACTCACCATTCTATTTATTCAGCCACAGCATCACTGCTGCCGTAATAATCATATTCAATAGTGCCAATGGAATCAATTTTTTCCAACCAAGGTTCATCAACTGGTCATAGCGGAACCTCGGTATCGTCCACCTGATCCAGATAAAAACAAAAAGCAGGAAAGAAATTTTTGCCATCAATACACTAAAACTTATCAAAGACATTAGCCAGGGTTCCAGTTTCCAGCTGGCTTCGTTTACAAAAGGAATATCATACCCCCCTAAGAACAACGTGGCTATTACAGCGCTGCTTACGAACATATTAATGTATTCAGCAAATAAGTAAAAACCCAACTTCATGGATGAGTACTCCTGGTGATAGCCAAAATTCAATTCATTTTCAGCTTCCGGTAAATCAAACGGTGTCCTGTTACACTCAGCCAATGCACAGACAAAAAATATGATAAATCCGAGCGGCTGGTAAATAATATGCCATCCGTTAGCAGCCTGGTTAGCCACGATTTCGCTCATCTTCAGCGAGCCGGTCATAAATAATACAGCGATCAGCGCCAGCCCCATCGGCAATTCATAAGAAACCATTTGTGAAGCGCCCCGGATAGCGGCAATTAATGAAAATTTATTATTTGATGCCCAGCCACCGATCATGATCCCGTATACACCAACACTCACCACACTAAAGACAATCAGGATACCCATATCCACATCTGCCACCTGCAATGGTATTGAACCTTTTTCCGTTACAATTGGTGCACCCCAGGGAATAACTGTACTGGTAACTAAAGCAGTGATCATGGCAAGACCAGGGCCCAATAAAAAAAGTACTTTATTAGAAGCCAGCGGAATAATTTCTTCTTTGAAAAAAAGCTTTCCTCCATCTGCCAAAGGTTGAAAAATTCCAAAAGGCCCTGCACGGTTTGGTCCGTGCCTGTCCTGCAGCCAACCCGCTACTTTTCTTTCCGCATAAGTAGTGTACATGGCAATAAAGAAGGATAGCCCGATGATACAAGCTATCAATATTGCTTTTTCTAAAATCAGCCAGATATCTATTGATAAGAAAAACATACTTTTATTGAAATTAATTTATCTCCAAACTTTTACTTTCACCTTACAAACAATATCTCCACATGGATGGTCAATAAGTCTTGAAACCTGCCATGGATCCCAGGAACTATATTTCATCACTGTTAAACCTCTCCCATTCTCCATCCCTAAACCAAACCCATAAAATTTTTTCTCGATAAATTTTCCGTCATTTGTTCTCACTTTTTCCATATGATACAAATCTTCGCTGTTTGCAAATAATTCTAAACAAATAGCAAGCCCCTCTTTAGACATTAGCAATCTCTTTTCCTTTAAATTAAAAGTTATCCATCCTTTCTTCTTAGTGTCAACCACAATATTTTCGGTCAGGTAGTCAGTCATAGGTAGGGAATCTTTTCCAATTGTATAAATTCTTAACCTAACCGGAACTTTTGCACCCTGCCCTTTTGTATCATAAAAGGAAATTGAAAGCACTTCAGCTTTTTTAAAATTTCCTTCCGGATATACGATCCTGCCCATTGATTGAATCAGAATATCACTAAATCCCATGCTACAATACCCCCCAAATAGTGATGAATTTTTCTTCGTCCCCCAGATTTCATCTTCTCCATCACCATTCACTAATACCACTTCAGGCAATAAAGCAAATCTCCTTTGTAAAATTATAGTATCATTGCCTGAATAAATAAGTTCTCTGTCCTGATACCCAATCGCTGAAAAAAGTATTGTATCCCCGGTTTTAATTTTAGAAACAAATTTTTCACATAATGACCCTTTGTCATCACTTACGTAAAAAGACTTATCATTTTTAATAGCTACGCTGACATATTGTACTTCTTTATTATCATCACCTTTTACCTGAATACAATTAACCTGAGCCAAAGAACTATACTGTAAAAAAGAAAATATTATTAAAACCCCGGTTTTCATTATTTCTTTTCAAACGTCTTACTCGTTGCCGGTCCTGGCAGAGCGCTGATGTCTACACTGTTCACATCACTCACATTATGAATATCCATCAGCAATTTCGGTGCCCTTCCTCCCATTACGTCTGCAATGGTTTCTTTGGGCTTTTGTAAACCCAGGTAATGTCCCTGCGAAATAACAGAATGCCGGTTGATCCTAGTTGGCCCCTCAATCACCCAGTCGTTTACATGCTTCTTATCAAAGCGGCAGGTGTTACAGATCCATCCGGGCTTCCCATCATAACTCTGCACTTCACCCCATTCATCTTTTCTTGCAGTCACCCGCAACACTTCATCTCCACGTTGCCATAAGGTTACTTTACCACAGCACTTATCGCAGTCACGGTGTGCATCTACCGGTTTGGTAAACCACACCCTGTTCTTAAAGCGGAATGTTTTATCAGTCAAGGCGCCAACAGGGCAAACATCAATCATGTTGCCACTAAAGTCATTATCGATCGCTTTAGAGATATAGGTAGAGATTTCTGCATGGTCACCTCTATCCAAAATTCCATGCACACGGTTATCAGTTAACTGGTCGGCCACATACGTACAACGATAACAAAGAATACACCTTGTCATATGCAGTTGTATGTATGGACCTATATCTTCCTTTTCAAATGTTCTTCTTTTGAATTCATAACGGGTGCCTTCTTTACCATGCTCGTAACCCAGATCCTGTAAATGGCACTCACCTGCCTGGTCGCATATCGGGCAATCAAGCGGATGGTTTAATAAAAGAAATTCCACCACACCAGCCCTTGCATCCTGCACTCTTTCGCTGGTAATATTTTTTACCACCATACCATCCATTACATTGGTGCGGCAGGATGCTACCAGTTTCGGCATGGGTCTTGGGTCGGCAGCTGATCCTGCAGCTACTTCAACGAGGCAGGTACGGCATTTTCCACCACTACCTTTTAACTTGCTATAATAGCACATGGCAGGAGGGGTAACATCACCTCCTATCTGCCGGGCAGCATGTAAGATGGTTGTACCTGGGGCCACTTCGATAGTTATGTTATCGATAGTAACTTTAAAATTTGCAGGTGCTTCTTTTTTTACTTCGTCAGCCATATTAAAAATTCGTTCATTCTATTATTATGCCGTTGTGGGAATATGAATTGGATCTGCATAATGCGCCAATCCAAAATTCCTTCTTTGTGCATCATCGGGATTAGTGATATGCCATTCAAACTCATCCCTGAAATGCCGTATTGCTGCTGCTACCGGCCATGCAGCGGCATCTCCCAACGGGCAAATCGTATTGCCTTCTATCTTCCGTTGAATATCCCAGAGTAAATCAATATCACTCATCTTTCCTTTTCCGTTCTCAATATTCAGCAGTATTTTTTCCATCCAGCCCGTTCCTTCACGGCAGGGTGAACATTGTCCGCAGCTTTCATGGCGATAGAATCTTGCCAATGTGTAAGTGTGCTTCACCACACACTGTGTGTCGTCCAAAACAATGAATCCGCCGGAACCCATCATGGAACCTGTTGCAAAACCACCATCTGCGAGACTCTCATAGGTCATCATTCTTTTTTCACCCTTTGCTGTTGTTAATAACAGATTAGCTGGCAAAATAGGAACAGAAGAACCTCCCGGGATACAGGCTTTCAGCTTTCTGCCATTCGCAATACCGCCGCAATACTCATCACTATAAATAAACTCTTCTACAGAGATCGTCATATCAATCTCATACACACCCTGCTTTTTAATATTACCGCAGGCACTTATCAGTTTGGTACCGGTTGATTTACCAATACCGATTTTTGCATATTCCTCGCCACCATCATTGATGATGGGAACAACTGCCGCAATCGTCTCCACATTATTCACCACGGTCGGGCAATCCCATAAACCTTTTACAGCCGGAAATGGTGGTTTAATTCTCGGATTACCTCTTTTACCTTCTAATGATTCAAGCAATGCCGTTTCTTCCCCGCAGATATAAGCACCGGCACCACGTTGCACATAAATTTCACAATCAAAACCGCTGCCTAAAATATTTTTACCGAGCCACCCATTATTCTTTGCTTCCTGTATGGCTTGTTCCAGAATGTCAACTATCCAGGCATACTCACCACGGATATAGATATAAGAACGATTAGAACCTAGCGCATATGAGGATGTGATCATTCCCTCAATGAGCAGGTGAGGAATGAACTCCATTAAATATCTATCCTTAAATGTACCAGGCTCAGATTCATCGGCATTCACTACCAGGTAACGGGGCACTCCTTCCGGTTTGGCAAGGAAGCTCCATTTCATACCCGTAGGAAAACCTGCACCACCACGGCCTCGGAGTCCGCTTTTCTTTACTTCTTCCGTTACCGAATCCGGGCTCATTGTTTTTAATGCCTTCTCCACACTACGATACCCACCTTCACGGCGGTACACATCATAGAATCTGATGTTTTCAATATGAGCTTTGTCTAATAATAATTTTCTTCCCATGTTACTTGCGAGGTGACGCCTAAGCAATCTCCTCAAACTATTTTTATTTTACCAGCTTCAGTTCCTTGAGCATCTTCTGTTGCGTCGCACTCTTCATTGTCCAGTCTGTTATCCAACAATTGCTATTAAGGATTGCTATTTATCTCCATTATAAATTTTTGCCGCCTCTACAACATCTTTGCTAGGCAGTTTTTTTCTTTTCTCCAGCTTTGAATCTAAAAACAATTTTGCATTCTCATTATCGCTAAACAGATTGTAAAAAATATCATCTTTTGTTAAGTAGATCAGCTCTTTCGGTTCTGAGAAATCTCCTTTTTGAATATAAAAACCGACATCCGTTGTATACTTTCGATTCACATCATATGTCCCCCCCTTAACCCCATTATAGATATTCATTTTTCCACTTACTATCTTATTACACCATATATTATTAATGTTTCGAACCTCAACAATCGTAGTGTCTCCCTTTTTTTTCGATTCCATGCTATACCCGATTATCTCCCTTTTTATGCACCCCTTTTTGTGGTCTTTATTCTGGAGCTTAAGTATTTCAATCGCACTAGCCCCTTTGGCATGATAAGATTTTATGATCCCACACTCACATTTCATAATCTTATACAAAGAGTCTCCATATACAAACCCATGCTTACTAAACCTGTGGTCGGTACTACTATTATTATTTGCCGCTAACCGGTTTGCGCCAGCAACTATTAGCAAGCATATACTCAAAAAATATTTTTTCATACCCTAATTTTTAATATTTATCCCTTCACCGCCTGTCTCGCAAACAACAACCATCTCTTCCCTTTTCTCACCCACACTTCCAGCACTTTCAAATGATAGACAACTGCGTTGCCACCATTCAATGAAACTTCATAATCGCCAACAAATCTTGCATGCGCCACAGTTCCATTTATCGCTATCTGCAGGCTATCTTCTTTAATACTTTTATAACTGGTATAACCTGTTTCCAGGTTTTTTATGAACTCCGTTTTTGTTTCCACCCAGCCGTTGCTATGTCCGTAACTCAATACCTTATCTGTTTGCTGGTTGATGGAAACAGTGTTTTTCTCTACCAATGCCTGGTGAAACTTTTTCAATGTAGTAGCCAGTTTCTCTTCAGCTGTCTGGGCGTTGACAAAAACAACATTAACTAAAAGAACTATGGCTAATAACTTTTTCATTCTTAGTTTTTAGCCGCTGCATTATTCCTGCACTCTGCAATTATCGTATCTACTTTCTCTTTTGTCAAATGCTCCCGGTAATTTTTCCCCATCTGCATCATCGGGGCATAGCCACAGGCTCCCAAACATTCCACTGTTTTCAACGTAAACATACCATCACTTGTCGTTTCCCCGGGTTTAATACCCAGCTTCTCATAAATGTATTTTACAATATCATCGCTGCCGTTCAGCATGCAAGGGCCTGTCTGGCATACTTCAAACATATACTTCCCTACCGGTTTCAGGTTATACATACTATAAAAAGTAGCTACTTCGTACACCTCAATAGGTTTTAAATTGAGTACAGAAGCAACATAGTCCATTGTTTCAGTACTCAACCAGCCGCCAAATTCCTGTTGTGCCAAATGCAGCACCGGAATAACAGCACTCTTCTGTTTTCCTTCCGGATAAAAATTAATTATCCGCTTTACTTCCTGCATGGCTTTATCTGAAAACTGCACACTCATTTTTTATTCTTTATGCGTCTAATTCTCCCGCAATTAAGTTTAATGAACTCATCGTCATAATCGCATCACTCAGCATCGAACCTTTGATCAGTTCTTCGTAAGCCTGGTAATACACAAAACAGGGTCTGCGAAAATGCAGCCGGTACGGTGTTCTGCCTCCATCACTGATCAGATAAAAACCTAATTCACCATTACCTGCCTCAATTGAGTTATACACTTCACCGGCCGGGATAACTGTTTCACCCATGATGATCTTAAAATGATAGATCAATGCTTCCATTTTGGTATACACGTCAGCTTTAGGAGGCAGGTAGTATTCAGGAATATCCGCATGATATACATCTGCCTCTGCCCCTTTGAACTCCTGTACTTTCTGGTATGCCTGCTCTATAATACTCAGGCTCTCCCACATTTCTTTTTCACGAACCAGCCAGCGATCATAATTGTCGCCGGTTGTACCAACAGGTATATTAAATTGAAAATCCTCATAACTGCTGTAAGGTGAATGAACCCTTACATCATAATCAACACCGGCTGCACGGAGGTTAGGGCCTGTAAACCCATAATTCAATGCCCTTTCTGCACTGATAGCGCCGGTACCCATCGTTCTTTCCATGAAAATGCGGTTGCGCTGGAAAAGATTTTCAAACTCTTTCAGCACTTTAGGATACTCTCTCAGGAATTTTTCCAATTTCTGGAAGGCGATATCATTAAAATTCCTTTCAAAACCGCCGATACGGCCAATATTAGTTGTTAACCTTGCTCCGCAAACTTCTTCATATATTTCATAGATCAGTTCCCGGTATTGCATCACATATAAGAACCCTGTGTAAGCACCTGCATCTACACCTACAATTGAATTACAGATAAGGTGGTCAGAGATTCTGGCCAATTCCATGATGATGACACGGAGATAATCAACTCTCTTGGGTGTTTTTACACCTAACAGTTTTTCACAGGTAAGGTGCCAACCCATATTATTAAGAGGAGAGGAACAATAGTTTAACCTGTCAGTCAGTGTAGTTATTTGTGCAAGCGGCCGGCGTTCAGCCAGTTTTTCAAAAGCCCGGTGTATGTAACCAATAGTTTGTTCAGTGGAAACGATCCGCTCACCATCCAGTTCCAGGATATTTTGCATCACACCATGTGTAGCCGGGTGTGTAGGCCCCAGGTTCAGCGTGGTAGTGGTTTTCTCAATACTGCCTTCCGGTAATTTGATATGATGTTCTGACATTATTAATTCAATTTGATAATTCGATAATTTTCAATTGGACAATTTAGAAATTTTAAAAAGTCAAAACCCCCATTGTCAAATTGTCGAATTATTACTTTCTCCTATTATCCTCTTCCAAACATTTCATCATCCTTATCAATCCTGGTCTGATCTTCCAGAGGAAACTCCTTCCTTAACGGGAAATAATCCATTTCTTCCACATTCAATATTCTTTTCAGGTTTGGATGTCCAATGAAATT
>Ga0116143_10000552_pt1 | contig 51427 bp, 39 predicted proteins | sample AD_UKC034_MetaG_FD_89745 | JGI IMG/M metagenome (GOLD analysis project Ga0116143, IMG submission 89745) | Active sludge microbial communities of municipal wastewater-treating anaerobic digesters from USA - AD_UKC034_MetaG | ecosystem: Engineered > Bioreactor > Anaerobic > Digestate | place: USA... | reverse complement strand
GCCGATGCGTTGCCGCTGCGTTCGTATTTAAGTTTTGCAAAGTATTGTTCGGCTGCATCGGGGCTCATGTTTGGAAATACATAGAAGGTGGTAGATGCCAGCAGTTGCTTTACGCTGTCTGTCCTGGCGGCTGTCAATAGTTTTTCAACAAAGGCCAGTGCCAGTTCCTGGCTGGCCAGATGCGAACCTTCCACACCGCCCACAACAGCCACCGCGGGATGTTGCGCACGATCTCCGCTGCCAATTTCCATCAGCCAGATGTCCTTGCCTCCGGCAGTTTTGGCAATGGATTGAAGCCGGGCAAGGCCATTGGAAGAAGTTTCGAGGCTCTTTAGTTTTTGTGAGAGCTGCGCATGATTGTGGTAGTCCTGTGCAAACGCACCGGTTACCGCACAACACAGCAGCAAAAGCAGGTATTTTGTCATGGATGTAATCGTTTGACCGGAAATTTCGAAAATGATTGGGAGAGCAGGCAAACTTTTCTATTAACGGCAACCGGCATTTTGTAACCGGAAGAAGCAATTTCAATGAATTGATCAGGCTGGTCTCCTTCCAAATAAATAGGCAGTAGGAACACCGGAGGTTGGCATTATTAATAAAACAAATTCACTAATAGTTTTTGGAGTTGTCCAACAAATAGCGGCTGGACGTGTAACTTTTATCAAGTCTTTCCCGTCATGTAACCGGAATATGCGATACACCCAAGCTTACGGCTGGCTCATGATTTTTACCCTTGTGGGTTCTTTCCATCTGGCTGCCGGGCAATCTGGTTTTGTTTTGTTGCGGTCTACAGAAGAAACGATTGGCTCTTTGCCCGTCATGGTTCCCGTTCCGGATACCGCAGCCATATACAAGATCACGCAACAGGCTATCAACAATACCTTCATGGGCCAGTCGATAAGGCTTTATGACCTGGCCCAACAATACCTGATTAATCAGGGGAAGCTTATCCACCCAGAACCGGCCTATCTGGCCATCACCACCCACCAGGGTGGCTACGCCAAAACCGGGTTTATACTACGCACTGGAAATCAGGAAATTCGCAAGCCCGATGCGCACTACATCGATCTTACGGAAGGTAACCTACGTGCACCATGGAACCAACTGCAATCCATTACGCAACTCTATCCCCACGAACTCATGCACGTAATGTTCAAGTTGTTGAGTTCGGGAAAAGACTCCATCCAATCCTTCAACGTGAATATGCATTTCTTCAGTGTAATGACCGATTACAATACTGCTTTTAACGAAGGTTTGGCTGAGTCCATGGAAAATATAGCCCGGTTGTATGAACGTAACGACAGTATACGAACAGGATTAACCGAGCAGGTGAAGCGTGTAGAGAAGTATGTGAATACGCGGGGACAAGGATTTATACACGATGCCCATTGGCCCCTGCGACTTGACTACTACACTGTTTCAATGTTGGTTTGGTACAATCAGTTTGAAAACTATAAACGATTTGTATTTGCACGCAACAACGAGGAAACCTTTCTGCGCCCGGCAGCCAGTCGCACGCTTCGGCAGGCCATCACGTTGCGTAACTCAGGGGTTGAAAATCCGAAACAAAAGAAAAAAAATCAGGTACAATGCATGGCATCGGAAGGATTTGTTTCAACCTTTTTCACACACCTGGCCGAAGGACCGTTACCCACTTCCTACCGTGAACCGGCATTCTACAAATACTTCCTGAAGGACCCAACACAACAAATTGAGCCTCGTGTTGCATTTACACCGGTCGAAAATCTATTCATGAAGTACTTTCAGGTATTGCACCGGTATGTGTCTTATGAAAAATCGGAGAAAGCACAACTGCTCGACTTCATGGTTGGCTATCAGCGCGAGTTTCCGGATGAGGCACCGGTTTTATTGAACCTGTACAAGGAATTATCAGGGAAAGAATTTTCCACGGAGTTGCCCGCCCCTCTCTGGTTTCTGGTTCGCAACTATCAGCATCCAGCGCTGGTTATGGATTCGTATGGTGGTTTACCTGTTCCAATCTATACGTTTGATATTAACATGGCTGAATCAGAAGACTTGTTGACTTTGCCTGGCTTTACAAAGGAGGATGCGGAAGTTGTTATTGCCTACCGGGAAAGGAATGGTCTGTTTCTATCTTATGATAACGTCTTTTCCATCCCTGCTCTGCCGGAATCTGCCCGAACTGCTTTGCGTAATCAGGTCATGGATAAAACCTATTTCGACAGTCTGGGTGAAGAAAATCTTGATATCATGGCTATGATAGTAGCGCCTTTGATACACCTATTGCAGGAAATGTTGATCTGGTTCCTGGCATTTCTGCTACTCATCTATTTGGTACAGCCCAAAGATCGTGGAGTGGGCAATGCGATTGTTACCGGGATCAAGTATTTCTTTTTGTGGTTGCTGTTTGTAATAATTGGTCTGACAGCAGTTATTGTTAACACCAATGCAATGACGGTAGTGGTGTTTGCCTTTGGAATGTATGCATGTATTGCCTGGTCTGTACTTCGCAAAAATCAAGTGGCTCTTAAGCGAAACCTGCTGATCACCGGCTCCATGTGGCTGATCATTATCTATTCTGTGCTTTAACGGATTGCCTCTCCATTCAATACACCCACGAATAACCACTGTCTGGTGCCTGAAAGACCGGTGCTTACCGTTTAAATCTTGTGGTGTTTCTTAGTCTGTTATTTCCAGCCAGAAAAAACGTGGCCTGTACATGTGCGGATAACGAAGAATATCTTTGAAGTAATCCAACGAGATTGTATTATAACTAATTAGCAGTCGGTTTCCGGATGAAAGGACTGGGTGAGCCTTCGCATTGTAAGGAATAATTCCAGGTGGCTCAGAAATTTCAGGCACTTTCCAGATTCTCTGTAAAGGCCCGAACGGACCTACCGGTGTTTTGCCGATGCGAATAGCTGTGTGCGCGCCTATACCATCTTCCTGAAATACCAGCAAATATCTTCCATCTTTTAGCGGAGTAATACTCAGTTCGTTCGATACCCGATCCGTAACCGGTTTTACATTCGCGATGTGTTCATCCCAGGAACTTCCATTCCAAAACTGCCATTGCGAAATGTTCTTTACATCAGCGGGTTTAACGCGCGCAACAATTAGTTTTTTATCAGGATCCAGCACTCCATAAACATACAAATACCCATCTGGTTTGGGTGCGCCTGCCTTTTTAGTATTCACATAGACAGCCGCACCAAATGTTCCTTTACCAATTGGCAAATCAATAAAAAGAGGCAAGTCCACCTGCGATTGTTTTGAGAAATTGCCTCCGGCAGGAATCGTAATCAGGGTAACACCCCGCAATTCAAAATCCCAGGAAGCACTGCTCCTATCATAGGTACGATATCCGAAAATATTGATTGAATTTTTATCTTCCTGATTTACAAACCCATCACCAAACCAATAGTATTCATCCTGTTTGCTTTGGGGTGTTTGTGGATTTACATAATTGATCGGCTCCCCTTCTTTGCTCTTATTATAAAAAATTCTTACAGTTTCCGCAGACGGCTTTAACCCAGTAATCCATGCAAAAGAATTGTTAATCATTTTAAAGTTTCGCACCGCAGTATCGCCCACTACTTCGCCTGTCATGGTATCCGAAAAGTACATGAGCACCGAATCGCTTTGTCCGGCACCAACCGTTTCTTTTCCTCGCAAAGTCATTTCAAATATCCCATCTGCACCAAACCAGCCGCTATTCCTATAAAATAAGTTTGTCCATTCCGGAGCTGGTGTTGTTTTAAACTTTTTAAGTGTATCAACCTGCTGTGTCTCCGATTGGCTAATAGCAAATTGAATGTGAAAAAGATTCAGCACCGATATCAAAATCAACTTCGCAAGTATTGAAGCAAATAGTTTCATGGGTTACTCAATTTATTATACATCGCGATCAATTCAATTATTCTTTTCGCCAGCCACCAATTTTCACAAAGTAGGGTCGATAGTTGTCTGCATTCTTCAATATATCTTTGTAATCAAAACTATTTACATTATAAGATACCAGAAGCGAATCGCTGTAAATGTGAGGATGCGCAAATGCGTTGTAAGTAAAAATATTACCCCCCGTCTCCGGTGTGCAATAAATCACTTTTTTATTTTTGAATTCACCCTCAGGGGCAGTTGCGGTATAGAGGTAAATCTCTTTTCCAAAAATGTTATGTTGTGTTAGAAAATAATACGTGTCGTCCTCTTTAAACACCAGAAATTGTTCTGATACTCCGGTAAAAATTGAAGTTGCCTCAAGTCGATCCTGGCTCCATCCATTTCCGGTATAATATTCCCAATCTTCCGTAAGATCAGCATTGCTTCGGGCTACAAACAAGCGTTTACCCGAATCATTCGAACGTACACCATATATATAGGTATAGTCATCCACTTCCATCAGTGCAGCGCCCCACGATATAGACGGATCATCAAACAATCGCTGATTGTTTTCAATCTCCATATTTGCCGGGTTAATCGTGAGTAAATCGATGCTGGTTCTGAAAAAATCCCAGGCTCCCCCACCACCCGTACCAAATCCATGCATGAAAAGGTAGAGTTTGCCATTTGCAACCGTTCCATCACCAGGCCAATACCATTGGTTCTCTTCCGGAGGTATTGCATAGGCTTTCGGTTGCAAGGCAGTACCTCCGTGGTAGGTTGTTAATGTTGATCCATGTTGCACCACCATTGAATTATTGATAAGCCTGAACGAAGGTCTTGACCGGTTTTCACTTACCTGGTCAATAAACGAGTCGCCAAACATCCAAAGAGTTTTCCCGTTTTTTAAATCTACCGAGTAGGTGGCATCTCCTCCTGTCCAACCCCTGGTTCTTGTAAATAATGAAATGTAGGTTGAATCTCTGCATACATACACCTGACTATCCCAACAAGCGCTTTGTTCGCACTCAATCGGTTCGGGATCATCAGGGATATCGATGGGGCGTTGTTCTTCTTCCTTACAAGCTCCCAAAATTATCATGAGCCCGGCAACACAACGGATGGATAGTTGCCTCATCATTTTTCTTCAACAAAGTTCTTAATTACCTCAACCCATTTAACATATCCCTTTCCATTTACATGCAATCCATCGCCACTATATGCTTTTGCTAACTTTCCGTTTTCATCACTAAATACAGGCACAAGATCAATGTAGGTAACGCCTGCTTCTGCACAATACATTTTTAATTGTCTGTTGATCTCCACAATACTGGCGTTTGGTCGTGTAAAATGAATGGCATCATCTACCGGCAAAACCGATTGCATATAAATTTTTGTATGCGGTGAAGCTTTCCGGATTTCAGCTATTATTTTCTTTTGATTCTCTACCACATGTTCAACCGTTTTTCCGTAGGCAAGATCATTGGTTCCAATCATCACAAACACTTTTCGTGGTTGAGAAGATGTAACTTCATGCAGGCGCTCCAGTACACCATCGGTATCATCGCCACCTATGCCCCTGTTTTTGATATTGGGATTTCCTCCAAACAACTCAAACCATTCGGCCCCATCTGTAATGCTATTTCCAAGAAAAATGATTTCTCCTGGTGTATCGGGCAGCGATTCAAAATGTTCTTTCCGGTGATAGTAGTATGCCTTTACCGCCCGGTTCCATTCATCAAGTTCTTCCTTAACACGATCATATTGCATAATGTGATCAATTTCAGATGGCGTTAACTGATTGCTGAGCGATGGCGGAATTGCTTCTGCTGCTGATCCCCATTTTTCATTTGGCCTGGGACCCATTTTTAATATCAGCGAACCTCCTTTTACAAGTTCATCATGATAGAACCAGGGCTTAGTTAAAGGTTTACCATTAAGCGTTGCCGATTGAATATAAATATTCTGTTCTGAAACATTTTTTGCTTCAATGGTAAATGTTTTTCCGGGGTAGTATTTCGGATCAAGTTCAATTGTCACTTTATCAAACTTCGGTGTACCGATTTCATAAATGGGTTTTACGGAGGCACCCCCGTCCATCTCGAATAAGCCCAAGGCGCTCATCACAAACCATGCGCCCATTTGTCCTTCGTCTTCATCGCCAAGCCAGCCATTTCGTGGTGTGCTTCCGTAGTACTTATTCATAATTTCATTGGCCCACTTTTGGGTAAGCCATGGTTTTTGTGAATAATTAAAAAGGTAGGCGGCCTGCATGTTGGGCTGGTTACCATGATTAACAGGAAGTACACCCATGCCCTCCAGCGAATTTGACCCCAGGTGTTCCGAATTAAAATTGTGTTTTGCCGATGTTTCAAACCCTTTCTCCAGCCGGTTATTAAATTCATTTTGCCCCATCAGTTGAATCAGTCCGCTTAAATCATGCGGCACAAAATAGGTGTATTGCCACGAATTACCTTCCACAAAACCAGAGCCCAGCCATGCTACATCTCCGTATGGTGAAAAGTGTGCCCATGTGCCATCGCGGTTTTTTCTACGCATATAACCAATCGATGAATCAAAAACATGTTTGTAGTTAAATGCCCGCTTGGTAAAAGTTTTGTAATCTTTCTCCTTTCCAAGTGCTTTTGCCATCTGGGCTACGGTCCAGTCATCGTAAGCATACGCCAATGTGTTGGAAACGGGTCCGGCATCGTCCGGTACGAAACCGAGGCTGATATAGTCATTCAAATTTCTGTTACCAACTGTACCTCCTCCATTGTGCGCTCCCCCTTGTGTTGTTTGAAGTTTGGTAATAGCCTGGTACATTTTTTCAACATCATAATTACGGATTCCTTTATGATACGCATTCGTCATTAACGATATTTCGTGCGATGCCACCATAATGCCTGAGTACTCGATACCCGCAGGGCCTCTTGGTATCCAGCCTCCTTTATCATACATTTCCAGGAAGCTTACCACCCAGTTGTTGGCTATCTCCGGAGTTGCCAGCGACCAAAGCTGGTTCAGGTTCCAGAATGAAATCCAGAATCCATCGCTACCGTAAACAGGTTGTAACGGATTTGCAAGTTCTTGTTCTTTCTCATACATATCCATGTATTTTCCGTTCACATCGCTCCATACCGACCGCCCCGAATAGGCCCGATACATATTGGTATAGAATTTTGTTTTCAATTCTTCATTTTTTGATTCTACCCGAAGCGTTGAAAGAATTTTATTCCACTCGTTCTTACTATCTTCTACTACTTTTTCAAAATTCCAATTAAACGGATTCAATTCTGTTTCAAGGTTGAGGCGCGCTTGCTCCGGACTTACTAAAGAAATACCCACCTGCACCAGAATCTGTTCTCCTTCTGTTGTTTTGAAGTTCAGAAATGTTCCAATATCCCGATGTTCGAAACCCGATGTAATAAAATCCTGATTGCGGAATATTTTATCTTCAACCCATCCATTCATTGATTCAAAGGGCTTACTAAAGCGCATCACAAAATGCAGCACGTATTCATTAAAGTTTGCTTTGCGAAGCGCTTGCTGGTAACAGGTTCCCTGTATTTCTGTTGTCGATACTTTTTTGATCTCGGCATACGAAATTTCGTAGCCGTATTCAGAGGGTGTAAGTAAGTCTACTAGGATGCGCGCAGAATCACTTTTTGGAAATGTATATCGGTGAAATCCTGTTCGAAGTGTAGTGGTAAGTTCCGCTTTGATTTTATAATCATCTAAAAGCACGGAATAATATCCGGCTTCTGCCTTTTCATTCTCATGCGAGAAACGGGACCGATACCCGCCATCAGGATTCTGCTCTTTACCTGGTTCTATCTGAAGTGTTCCGGTAGTTGGCATTACCAGTAAGCCTGCCATTGTCCACGAGTGGATATGGCTGAAGCCGGCAATATTGTTGATATCGTATTCGTACCCAGCCTTCCATCCTGTTTCCTGATTATCGGGACTAAGCTTTACCATTCCAAACGGTCTGGTAGGTCCGGGAAATTGCATCCACCGGGAGTCATGCGTACCAATTAACGGGTTCACATAATCAACCGGTTGCTTTTGTGCAACCATGTGACCCGAAACAATAAATAACAGGAACAACAACTTTCTCATATCTTTTTATATATCGACTATTCTTCAATCATCTTGGTCATTCCTTCTGTAGCATCCAGTATGTAATACTTTCCTTGATATTTTACATGGTGCAGTTTACCATTAAAATGCCAACCCTCATTTTGTTTAAGTACGGTTCCATCCACCGATGGGTAAAAGCCAAAAAAATCTTTAAGCATTACCTGCGACATGGCGATGCCTGCAGAAGACTCGCGGTTATGCCAGCCTCTCTTTGCAATGCGCACTTTTGCATTCTTTTTTAGCTTATCATCTCCCCATAGTTCATGAGCCTGTGCCCAAATCCCCTCATTCGTAACTGGCTCAATTGCATGATAAAAATCCAAAGCTTTTTGAGGATACCCAAGTTGTGTAAGCGCATCCATTGTACCCGCAGGCCATCCATCAAATGCACCTAACGGGCCATGATCGGGCCGATCAGAATCTTTGGCTGCAATATCAGAAAGTGATTGTGCCCGCATCCAATTATCCGTAATCAATTCGCGATACACAAAATCCATCATTTCCTTTTTGATTTGGGTGGGGATATCCGCAGGGAGGTAGCGACCCAAAAACATAAAGTCAAGGCTGTGGCGCACTTCTATCTTGCTTCCATCGGGATACAGGCTGTTCCAAACACCATTGCCGGCATACAATTTCAAAAGTTCAACCGTTAATTTATCTGCTTCCTCCATCAATTCCTGTGAGCGGGTCAGGTTACCATCACGCTTATAAAATGCAGCCGTTTCACGCATCATCCAGATATATCCTGCATTAAAAGAAGGTACAATGTGTTTGTAGGTGGGCACGCACTCCAATAAATTCCACTCATCGTCACCAAAATCCGCAAGCCGGTACACATCGTCCATTTGTTTTGATTGATCGTAGATTGAAATATTCTTCCAGTTAAGCGCATACTGTTCCAGGTGTTGCAATACCGTTTTGCCTTCAACTGGTTGTTTTAAAAAATCAGTATCGCCAGAAACAGTAAGGTAGGCGCGCATCATTTGAAACAAGGCCCAGTAATTGGCGGAATATCCATTGCCTACACCTTTCCCGTTGTAATTATCCTGGCCAAAATGTTTGCTGGGATCAATTCCAATCCAGGAGGTAAGATGTTCCTTCATCATTTCAGGATCGACCACAGCCCAAAGGGTAGCCCATTCGGTAATATCCCAGAAGAACGTAATAGACGCACCCCACCTGGGCCCACCGGTTAAGAATACTTTTTTGTGTTGTGGCAGGTTGGTGTTCATTAAGTAAAGCATGGTTAACGGGCCGGTATAGTAAACTTTACTTGCAACCGCATCACTCGTTTCAAGAATAGGAAAGGTACCCGATAGAATTTGATTGTCGGGCTTGAAAATTTCATACCATCTACGCTCCCATTCCGATTCAATACTTGCCCAAACCACGTCAAATGACTTCTCAACTTCGCGCAGGCTAGCATTGATCTGCGATGCATCATCTCCCCAGGCCAAAGCAAACCGGATTACTTTTGTTTCGTTTTGTGCCAGGGAAAATTTCCAGGACGATGTACCCCCCGCGTGGTGCTTCTCGATCGCATCTGGCGAAGTGAGGATGTTGAACCCGGTAATCGCAGCTGTTTCAGAATCAGAAATGAGGAGTAGATTCGCGTTTTGTTCACAGGAATACTTTTCACTGTTTAACACCTCCGCATCAGAAGGCCAGACAGCTCTTTTCAACGTTTTTGTTGGCCTTCCATTCACCAATTCTTCTACCTCCTGATCAATACTGGTAACATGGGTACCAATATGGTCTCGCATGTTTTCAATAACATCGTCACGTTTAGTTACCTGGCCTGCCAGGGTTGGATACGGATACCACCATTGCCACTCCTGGCTATCATACTTACTAATGAATCCGATATGATCTATTTCAACGGTAAAGTCGGTTTTACTTTTATTAAGATTCTTTATTTCCACTTCCCAAAGAATAACATTTTGATCTACTACCATTCGGGTAGCACTGTTTATCTCCATGTTTTCTGAAATTGATTTTCTCAAAGCCTGAAAGGGTTGCCATCTGAAATGAGTAAGCAAAGGTGTTGTTCCATTTACACGCATTGTTCCTGTATGGTATCCTCCGGCATACGGGGCTGATGCGAACCAACTTATCGATGTCAGGTCTTTGTTGGTTAATGCCTGTGCTCTGAAATTCCGAATAGAGGGTTCCATATCCACCGTATCTGTAGATACCCAATTACCCGATAGCGTTTCCAGTGTTGGGATAAAAGTAGTCGGGTCGCTATCTTTTTTACAGGCGACTAATCCTGAAAGCACAAGACAAAAAAGTGATAGTCTTATCATTATATTATTTATCTGATTTTTGCAGTACAAATGCATAAGCTCCCAGAGAGGTCATCAGGCTGGCGTCAATCTTTGATAGTGCTATGCCGGTGCGCGGCATGGCATCGTATTCAATTGTCTTATCCGTTCCTGAAATAGCTACTTGCTTTATTTCTCCCTGTGCAAACTGATTAAATACAGTTGGGTCTTCCAGGTTGAACACTTTTACAGAAAGACGATCCATATTTTCTCCTTTAAAATTTTCGTACTTTCTGTGTATTTCGTTAAACATAGAAGGCGAAAACAAATCCCAACTTGCCGAAAGACTGCCACCCAGCACAACCAGGCCGTCAACAAGAGTTAGGATGTTCGAAATAGAATTTCCAAGCCCTTTTCCATATTCAAAAAAAGCCTGAAGAGCGGCACCGACATTACCTTCTTTATGGCCTTTAGCGATTTGGTATATTTCTTTAGGCATTAGCCGTGCGTCAAAAGACAAACCTGCGCGCTCGGCATAAACCCGTTGAATGGCGCGTGTACTAACACTTTCCTCTGCATTCCATTTGGAATTGCTATAATTAAGTGTGTTATGGATTCCGGCTGCGTTGGAGTTGTCGCCAGTAAGCAATTGGCCATTAATTACAATACCACAACCAAAACCAGTTCCGAGTGTTAACCCTATCAGATTATAAAATTGCTTTTTGCTGCCGGCTGTACGCAAGCGAGAATTTAGTTCGGGCAATACTATTCGCGCAACCCCGGAAGCAAACAGGTCACCGTCATTATTAATATAAACAGGCACTTCAAACCGGTTCTGTAAAATGGGCCCAAGCGGAACGCTGCCATTAAATGCTTTGAAGTTGGGTAAGTTCTCTATAATGCCGAGCTCATAATTGGCTGGTCCTGGAAACGCAAAACTGATAGCATCCACAGGGCTAACTTTTTCTGATATCTGATCGAACCCATGGATAATCGTTGCAATACATTTTTCCAGATCATTGGGCTCTGCCGGCAACGTAACCGGTTCTACGATTTGCTTAAAATCGCGTATAGCAGAAAACACAAAGTTTGTTCCTCCTGCATCGAGTGTTAAAACGGTAGGAAGATGGGGAGGCATAGCTTACCGGTTTATTAATGTTTTATCCAAAGCTTCTCAATTTCCTCAAGTGTCTTTCCTTTTGTTTCAGGAATCATCTTGTATGTAAACAAAACAAGCATGACGGAATTGGCTGCGAAAATCCAGAAAGTGATAGCACCACCAGCCTTACTCAGCAATATGGGGGTAAGCTGGGTAATCAACACAACACCAATCCAGAGTGTGAGGGTAGCAAAGGACATGGCAACACCCCTTGTTTTGGTTGGAAAGATTTCAGAAATAATTACCCAGGGTATAGGCCCCAGCGAGCAGGCAAAGCTGGCTATAAAACCAAGTATAAAAATCAACAATAGCGGACCGTTGCTAAGCTGAAAGTGAAAAACTGTACCCACACCCACTAAACACACAAGCATTCCGGATACGCCCCATAGCAGCAATTTCCTTCTGCCCGCCTGATCAATAAACTTAATTGCAACAAAAGTGAAAACGGTATTTGTAATTCCAATAATTACGGTTTGGAGCATCGCAGAGGCTGTTCCAAATCCTACACTTTTGAATATCTCAGGTGCATAATAAATAATTGCATTTATACCTGTTATCTGGCTAAATAACGCGAGAAACATTCCAATAATCAGAGCCGTGCGTAAGCCCGGAGCAAACAATTCCCGAATGGTTCCCTTCTCTTCCGTTAATGATGATTTAATCTCCGTCATTAGCGATGCAGCCTGATCCTTGCTGTTTAACTTCTCAAGAATTTTAATCGCCTCATCATCTTTGCCTTTACTTGCAAGCCAGCGCGGACTTTCAGGAACTAATACCAAAGCAATTAAGAACAGCACCGCAGGAATTGTTCCTGACCCAAGCATGTATCGCCAGCCCATATCAATATTCCATTGCTCCGTACCCGAGGCCGCAATCAAAAGATTAATAAAATAGATGAGGTTAATGCCCAATACAATCGCCAATTGATACAAGGTTACCAACATACCGCGTTTATCAGCTGGCGACATTTCGGAAATATACATGGGCGAAAGCATAGAAGCTGCGCCAATTCCTAACCCGCCAATTAAACGGGCCGCTACAAACTGCGAAAGGTTAGTTGGTATTGCTGCCCCAATGGAAGATATTGCGAACATAATGGCGGTAAGAATCAGAGTTTTCTTTCTGCCAAACTTATCGCTTAGGTATCCCGCCATCATGGCACCCACAACACAACCCCAAATGGCGCTTGATGCAGCCCAGCCCGTCATGGCAGGTGTAAGCTGAAACTTTGTTTCTAAAAAACCTATTGCACCCGCAATAACGGCCGTGTCATATCCAAACAACAAGCCACCCATGGCAGCAATACTGGATATAAAATATACATATTTCAATTTTGTGGTATCGGTTGCCATATTCTTTAATGTCTTACAAATGCTTTAATCACAACTATTTCTTCACCCTGGCTGGGCCCGTATGGACGAATGGTGTACTCCTTTATCTGTGCCGGAATTACAAAAGCTTCTGCATAGTTAACAACAAAGGCTTCAAAGGTGTTATGAGGGCACTCCACCACTGCCTGCTTGCCATCAACAATCATCAACACGTTTACATCACCATTTGTGTGGTGCGTAACTTTTTCGGTTTGCCGGTATCTTCGTGTTTCTATAAATTCCAACTCGTGCAAACCCGTCTTCTCTTCTTTCCAACCCGCACCGCCTGATACCGCTTCAAATCTATTAATCAAATTTTGCTTAGTCCACGCAGGTTGCCTGTCCCATTGTATCACGTTAGCACCATGTTCGATATTGATGGGTCGTGGTTTTCCATCCAACCCAAGACGCCCCCAATCCCACAACTTAAATGTGAATATATAGGGAGTTGCACTTATCTCCAGTACCATGCATCCTGCAGCAGAGCAGTGAACGGTGCCCGCGGGGATTAAAAAGTGATCGTGCTTCTTTGCTGGCCAACGTTGCGCATATTTATCGGCATCAAATGTACTTCCATCAGATTGAGCTTTTCTTAAGTCTTCAATCATCTCGTTTCCATTCACATTTTCTTTCAGCCCCAAATAGACAAGGGCATCCTCTGTTGCATCCAGGATGTAATAACTCTCGTCCTGGGTGTATTTCATCCCAAAGTGTTTTTTGATATAATCTGGTAAAGGATGCACCTGCAAACTCAGGTTGCCCCCCTCTATCGTATCCAGAAAATCAAATCGAATCGGGAATTCATCACCAAATTGCTCTTGATTTTTTTTACCGAGCAACTCCAATGGCTTAAAAAGAACCAGGTTAATAGAAGGTGTTTCAAACTTAATACCATTAAAATCAAGTAGCAGGCTGTTTTCTTCCGGAACACAATTAAAACACCAGGCAAAATTTGAAGTTGATTTATCCAGATTAAACTTCTCTTTCATCCATTGGCCACCCCAGGGGCCCGGATCAAAAAAGGGCACTACGCTAAACGGCTGTTGAACGGTTTGCGTAAGGCCTGCGTTCAGCATGTCATAAGTAATCAACTTGGGTTCGTTCCAGTTGTTGGTATCCAGAATATAATGACACCGCGGCAACAACTGCTTCTTCAAATTATCGCATAAGCGCCAGTCCAGGAAAAAGCCACGCTTGTATTGCGTCTCAAAGGAATCGGTAAAGTTAGACAAGCCCACATTGGCTACTTCCTTTCTCCGCATGCGAAGTTGAATTTCCCAACGGGCCATGTCAGCATAAATAACCAGGCCTGGATTTGAAACAAGTAAAGAAGCGCCCGTGCCAATCACAAACGTAAGTTTATTGACCGTAAGTAGCGATTCTTTTATTTGTTGAACCTTTGATGCATCAAACAAGTCGGATAAATTGAGGTTCGTCATGAACCCAAAAATCCGGTCATCCGTAACGCTGGCATGCGTGAGTGCTCGGATCCCCGCTTCTTCCTTCCATGCTACTGCTGCATCAATGATTTCTGCTTCCGCAAAACTCGCTGCAATCGTGTTTTTTAGCTTTTCGATGTAAACTCCCTGGTAGCATTCTATAACTACCGTGTTAATCTTTCTGGAACGAATTTGATTTGAAAACTCCTGGTTAATTTCTGCCCAGCCAACCAAGCAGGGAGTAGCAGTAGTAACCTTAACAGATGGAAATTTGTTAAAAGACATTTAGAATAAAAAAATTAATAAGATGGGTTTTGCGTGAGCTTCGTATTCAGGTTTCTTTCTCGTTGAGGTATCGGCAACAGATTATGAAATGATTGCGGAGTGGCGAATGGCTTGGCAAGTGTTACCTTTTCAACCAGTTTTCCCATCCGAACCAGGTCGTGATAGCGATCTCCTTCCATCACCAACTCCCATCTTCTTTCCTGAAGAATGGCATCTTTAAATTGCTGATAGGAAAGTCCAGACAAATCCGGAAGAATGGGTTGTTCAATAGTTCCATTAAAGCGTGCCCTTTTGCGCACCTCATTAATCATTTGATAGGCTGTGGCATTTGGGCCATTGCCAATTTCATTTAAGGCTTCCGCATACACCAGCATAATATCTGCTGTGCGCAGATAAATTACATCCATATTTGTGTTGTTACCGAGTGGTTCATTTGCCCGATCCCAAAACTTACTAATATGTGGGTTAAACGTAACCGTAGTATTATTCGAGTAGGTAAAGGAAGTTATAAACGTAACGTCTTTGCGCCTGTCCAGCGGATCAAAGCTGTTATACAAATCATCGGTAGGTACCTCCCATCCAAAGGCATTCTTGGGTCCTTCTCCATTTTTGTGAAGATTAGGTGGAAGCAGGCGAACATGGTATTGATTGGGTTTAAAGCCCTGGCTCAGGGTGCCGCTATAATTTACTGCAAAGATGATCTCACCCGAGTTCGCATTTTCCAGTTTAAACAAATCTGCAAAATCCGGAAAGAGTGGATGCTGATTGGAATTAATTACAATGGCTGCCTGATCGGCCGATAGTTGATATTCACCCATCTCCAGGTAAACTTTTGACAACAATGCAGTGCATGCCATGGGTGTTGCTCTTCCCAAACCCACCCGGTAGGTGCTGCTTAGATGATCGCGCGACCACTCCAGATCTTCAATAATAGCCTGGTACACATCCGCTTTTGGTGATCTGGCAACAAATGCATCTTTTAAGTCAACTGTCTCATGCAATATTAGAGGTACATCGCCAAAGAGACGAACTGCTTCAAAATACATCATGGCACGAATGAACTTTGCTTCCGCTACCAGGTGATCACGCTTCATTACGTTCATGTCAATTAACGGAACGCGGTCAATAACTACATTGGCTGCATTAGTCGTTTGATAAATATCCTGCCAATAAAGTTCAATCCGTTCGTTCTCAGCAGTAAAGCTGAATTCATTGAGTGTACGATATTCCTGTGATACAATCGTTTCGGTACAATTGTCGGAGAGCACATCTTTAAAAACCCAGTAGTCGTTGAAAAATACTCCACCAAAGCCACGTTCAAAAATTCCTTCCGTACCAACGGTCAGATAATCATAAATAGCATTGGTTGCAGCAACCGCATCACTTTCCGTTTTATAAAACGTAGCCGAGTTAATAACTGATTCCGGCACTTCATCCAGAAAGTTACAAGCGGCAACACTAACCGATAAAAGTACTGTTGCTATATAGTAGTTAAATATCCTTTTCATCAGAAAGTAATATTAAGTCCGGTTGAAAATATTTTTGTAGTTGGGTACGTGCCGTAATCAGCCCCAAAACTTCTGGGGTTTTTTATAAAGCGGTTTACTTCCGGATCGTACCCGGTATAGTTTGTAAGCGTTATCAGGTTTTTTCCACTTACAAAAAAGCTAAACGATTTTACGTTAACATTGAGCTTAGACATGAGATTTGCCAACTCATATGAAAACGTAATATCCTTCACACGCAAGTAAGAACCATCTTCCACCTGGTGATCGGACATTGTATTAACCCGTGGCGCTACTGTTGCCCGTGGATATTTGTTGGTAGGGTTTTCTGGTGTCCAGCGTTCTAATGCTGCGGTTGAATTATTTTGGTTTCCATCAAAACTCTCGAGCGAGAACTTATTAAAATTTACTATTTCATTACCATAGACACCTTGTATAAAAAAGCTAAGTGCAAACTTTCGATACGTTAGGGTGTTATTTAATCCAAACGAGAAATCAGGATTGGCATTACCCAACACAAACATATCGTCTTCATTCAAAACTCCGTCATTTGTTTTATCAACATACTTTCTATCACCATACGTGGGTGCATAGTCTGAGAACCGGGGTATGGTTGCCAGGTTTTCGCCTAATTGAATAATTCCATTCGTCTTGTAACCATAAAATGTACCTATTGGTTGACCTTGTCTGATAGAAGTCCAACCATTAATTCCCAGTAATGGATCACCGGGAATTCCCTCATCGCTATTAAGTACCAGTACTTTATTTTTGTTAAACGCAATGTTGAATGAAGATGTCCACTTAAATGCGCCCTTATCCATATTCACAGAAGTAATTGCGATTTCAAGGCCTTTATTTTCCAAGGATCCTACATTAAAAAAGGAGTAAGCAAAGCCTGAGGTATAAGGAACCGGAGCATTCAGGAGCAGATCTTTGGTTTTCTTATAATAGATGTCTGTAACAAGCGTTAACCGGCTATCAAGTATTTCAATATCTAAACCCACATCAAACTGACTGGTGGTTTCCCATTTAAGCGCATCGTTTTGCCTGGATGCCGGCCCGGAGCCTTTTGCTATTTCATTTTCTCCGAAATAGGCTTCTGTTGTTTCCAATAATCCCTGCGAACTATATGGCGGAATTCCTTCGTTCCCCACCATACCATATCCCATTCTTAATTTCATGTCGCTTATGATCTGGGAATTTTTGAGAAACTTTTCATCTTTTGCACGCCACGCAAAGGCAAACGAAGGGAACGTTCCGTATTTGTTACCGGCACCAAACTTTGATGAGCCATCTACCCTTGCGGAAACTGTAACAAGGTATTTGTCAAGTAAATTATAGTTTACTCTTCCTAAAAAAGACTGAAGTTGCCATCCGCTTGTTCCATTAAAGATCAGTGTTTTATCAGAACCTACTTGTATGGCATTATACCCGAGCCGGTTGTCGGCAAAATCTGAAGTTGCCGTAAACAAGAAGGAATTGTCGTAGGCTTGCAACGAGTGCCCTACTACGGCATTGATATCATGAACTCCGTATTTTTTTGAGTAACTAAGGGTGTTTTCCAATAACCAGTTAACCCCCTCCTGCTTTCCGATTACAGCCTGGCCATTGCTGGCCTGGCCTCGCTTTATATTGTTTGGCAGAAATGATTTTTCGGTAGAGAAAACTGCATCAGTACCAATCGAAGATTTAAACTTAAAATCGTTTGTTACATCCCATGTTAAGAAAATATTTCCAAGCAAGCGATTGGAAGTAACGATCTGTTCGGTGCTGTTAATATCCGCTACCGGATTTCCGACAGCCGGCTGGGATGTGTTGTTTTCAAAAACATATTCACCACTGGAAGTATAAACCCCAAGCCCCGGATTGAAAGCAAGTGCCCAGGAAGTAACGCTGGATGGAATTGCGCCTTCTGCATCCGTTACTACGCCCTGAAGTGCATTTCTATTAATGTTGATGCTGGTTCCTAAACCAATTTTTTTGGTTAATTTTTGATCCAGGTTAATACGAACATTACCCTTTACAAAATCTGAATTCTTTATAATTCCATTCTGAACAAAATAGTTTGCGGAAATAGCATAGGTGGTATTTTCGCTACCGCCCCTTGCAGCAACCTGAAAATTACGCATTGGTGCAATTTCAAAAATCTGATCCTGCCAGTCGGTACCAACTCCAAGATTAACCGGGCTTGCATAAATACTTTTTCTGGGAACGCTTTCATTATCTGCTGCTTCATTTCCTAACACGGCCAGTTCAGCCGCATTTAGCATGGGTATTTTTTTTCGCAGTTTTTGGTAGCTCTGTGTATAGTTCATGGTAATTTCTGCCGCGCCTTTCTTGCCGCGTTTGGTTGTTACCAACACCACCCCGTTTGCGCCCCGTGTACCATAAATCGCAGTAGCGGAAGCATCCTTCAATACTTCAACCGACTCGATATCTGAAGGGTTGATTGTAGCCAATGGATTGAGGGATGGTCCGGTTACCGCTCCTACGCTTGATTCCGGAACAATGAAAACACCATCGATCACATAAAGAGGCTCGCTGTTTCCATTGATGGAACTTGTTCCCCTGATCCGGACAGACGATGCTGCACCCGGTTGGCCAGACCCCATGCTTACAACCATGCCAGGAACTTTACCCTGAAGCCCCTGGTCGATGGACAAAATAGCCGTATTCTTAATATCTGCTTCTTTAACGGACGAAACCGATCCGGTTATATCGCTTTTCTTAACCGATCCATAACCAATCACCACCACTTCAGAGAGCAAATCCGAATCTTCCTCCAGAATGATGTTTAAGGCTGCATCAGAATTTATGATCAACTCTTTTGCAACATATCCGATATACGAAACCCGGATGGTTGAGCCGATGGATACCTGCAGACTAAACTTCCCATTGACATCCGTAACCGTTCCTCTACCGGTATTCTTTTCCTGAACAGATGCACCTACTAAAACCTCTTTCGAATCAGAAACTGTTCCTGAAATACTAATTACCTGCGCATTGGAATTTAGCCCAAACAGGAGGCAGACTATGCAAACAATACAAAACCTCGTAAGCGATACCATACTTAAATCATCAAGGAGAAGTGGATTGATTAAAAAAAAAGCTGTCTCAGGTACAACCCCAAGACAGCTTCTGCCTATACAATGCTATTAGTCATTTTCGAAAACAACTTCTGCACAAGGAGTGTCAGACGGGCCTTCCACATCATCCTCACTTCCGTTTTGATAAGGATCAAAACTGCTTGTTTTGGCAACCGCTACAAACCGCTTCTGAAATGCTTCTGATGCACTATACTTTGGATCAAAGATATCCAAACCATAATACGTTACATCCGCATAAAGTTTTGTATCATCAATTACTGTAATCTTAAGTGTATCCGTCACTTCTTCACCAAATGCTCCGGTTTTGCTCATCAATAGTTTTAGTGTATTATCATTTAAATCATAATAGCAGTACTTAAACCATATATCAGAGAAATCATCCACCTTTGCGCCAATGCTCTTATTGTATGTTCCGTCTGCATTAAACCGGTACACATCATCGTTGTACACATCACTAATTTCATCAGCTCCGGTCTTTTTCCAGATTTCTGCACTCAATCTCCAGTTATATTTTAAAAGCAACTGTCTGGCAGTAAGCTCAATGTTAATAACAAGTTCAGTTTCATCCGTCCTTCCTTTCTTGTCGGTTATTTTAAAATTTAAAGTAACAATGTGGTCTGCATCTTCATTTGTTACGGTGTACTCGTAGCTGGCAGGTAAAACATCAAAGGTTTCTGCGTCTTGTACAGTTCCATCCCAAAGCTTGGTAACGGTCAGACTTCCAAAACCTGCAGGGGCCGCTGCGGTAATATCCACAGACACCTCTTCGCCCCACGAGGCTGTCACTTCAGTTTTCGAAATTGAAATGGATGGAGGGGCAGGTTCCTCATCGTCCTTACAGGATAACACAAATCCGGAAATACCCAGGATTGTGATAATAAGTGGTTTAAAAAAGTATCTTTTCATTTGCTTGTTGGTTTATGATGTAGTTCCAAATATAGGTTGTTCATATGTATGAACATAGTTATTTTCGAAATATTTTCAATCGTTTGCAACTATCACTCAGACAGTATTTTTTCGATGGGCACCCGGATAAACCGAGGCCTGTAAATAAGGGCATTTTCGTAATGATCCTGCAAATGCATGCTATTGGTATTATAGGAGATCAGGAGGTAATTATCTTCTGTAAACTGTGGATGAGCCACGGCATTGTAGGTGAAACAACTTTCACAACCCGTTAACGGAGGTGTTTCATAAATCATTTGTTTGTTCTGCCATGGTCCGAAGGGGGTTGCCGCTGTAAACGAATAGATTTTTCGTCCAAACTCACCCTCCTGCATAATCATGATATACGTTCCGTTAAACTCAAAGACACTAAACTGCTCTGAACCGGTAAATTCAATCAAAGGAGCTGCTTCTTTCGGGTTGTTAACCCAGCTTTCTCCATTAAAAAATTGCCATTCGCCCCGCACGTTTCCAATGGGCGTACGTGCCACATAGGGCAATTTGTTTTTAAGGCCATAGATATACAGATATTCATCCGTTTCACAAATAGCATGGCCGTAGTGCACACTATCTAAGTTTGGAAAGCGATTTACACGCAACGGCTTCAGATCGGGTAATGAAAACTCGGCTAATTCAGTATCAAGAAATTTGAAACCCCACATATCGTCCGGATTTTCCTGCGAAAATTTTGAAACAAATACGTTCAGATTTCCATCTTCAATAAATGCATCGCCCGGCCAATACCACAAGGCAAGTTCTGATTTACCACTCGTTCCATCTGCCACTTCGGGCGGTATAATCATAGATTTAAAATCCCGGGGATCTCCCTGCTGGTGAGTTTGTAATTTACCTTCCTCAAAGGTTACAAAACTATTGCGGATATACAGGGGCGAAGTTTTTATTCTGTGATAATCGGCTGTAACCCCACCAATAAACGAGTCTCCGAAAATCCAAAGTGTTCTTCCGTCTGGCAGTACAATGGAATAAGTGCCGTCTCCCCCTGTAAAGCCCTCTCCCGATGGAATGAACTTTTCGTTGAAAATTGAATCTTCAAACACAACTCTTGCATGCCCCTCAGACTTCAAATCCGTAGCGGCTGGTTTGCACGAAGCTAAAAAAAGTAGCCCAGCAAGGGCAACTATTAAACTAATCTGTCCCCTCATTCTCTTTCGCTCTCAACGGTATAAACAATACTATCCGATTTATAATATCCAATATTGTATTCAATCGGACGCCTGCCCGGATCGTAAACAAATCGCTTTCGCTTAAGAATAGGATCTCCGATTCTTACTTTCAGATGTTTTACAAGAAGCGCATCGGCTGCAATAGCCGTTATTTCTTCTTTACTCACTTTTGCAACAACCGAAAAGTCTTGCTCAAGTATTTCATAAAGCGGACGGTTAAAATCTTCGTTTCCGGTTAATCCTATTTTTGGATTAAAGTATGAAAGGAAATAAACGAATTGATTTTTCTTATCGCCCCGAACCCGCTCCATCTTTAACATCTTAACCTGCTTCTTGCCATCATACCCAAAAAATTTGAGCACTTCGTCCGGTGGCACCACCCATTCAAGCGCTATTTCATAGTTCACTACCTCAATTCCTTTGGATTTCATCTCCTGGCTAAAGCTCATCCAGTTTTTAGCTTTGCTATCCACTGGTTTCGATACAACAGTACCCACGCCCTTCTTTCTGAGCAAAAGCCCTTCGTGCACGAGTTTATTTGTAGCCTGCCGAAGGGTGTTTCTGGAAATACCTAATTGTTGGGATAAATCAACCTCGTTTGGTAACATCTTACCTGTCTGATATTCCTTCAAGGTCATCATCTTTCTTAGAAGCTGCTCAACCTGTATATGAAGCGGAATCGGACTTTTATGGTCAATGTGTATTCTCATTTTTATTCGTCAGGGTAGTTTATTGTTTTTCCTTAAGGTTTTTCTATTAGTCTAATATCAAAATTAGTATGTTTGAACATATGGACAACATTTTACGCGTTCGATTTTATATTTTGTTTTTGGCAGAACTGCTTGCTTTTACCGCGTTCTCCCAAGAACGACTTTCTGATTGGCCTGTAAAGAATGCAAACTTTTTACAGGGTTTCGAACTAAAACAGCAGGGCGAAGTGCTTGACTTTTTGCCTCAACTGGGCCCTGGCAATATTGCCTTGCTTACGAGGGCAAACAAAAATTCACAACCACTTCAATTCCAAACTGCGATTATTCCTGCTACTAATCACGATGAATATCTTTCATTTGTTTGGGGTGCAGCCATCTCCAGACGATTGCAAGAACCGGCAGGAAATTTTACGGTTTATATTAATGATGAGAAATACTTCACATTCTATTCACATAAAGACTCATTGGAAGCATCCTGGATTTTGAAGCAAGGAAATGCAGAACTGGCATTTGTTTCTACGGAGATTACAAAAGAAACACAAGATGCCTTTGGCTACATGTTCCTGAATCTGCCGGCAAAATCTTTTACGAAGGGAAGCAGGCTTACACTAAAAATAGTTAACGGCAACCAGGAAAGCATGGATTGGTATATGCCGTTTTCTGTACCTGTAAAGAATGAACTAATCATTTTGGCAGAGCCGGCTTTGGTGAAGGCGAACGGAGTATTGAAGCAGCGGGTAAGAGTAGAGCTTAATCACGCAGCAGGTGCAAGTAAACTTGAACTTACGCTTGGTAATTCGCCTAAACGAACAACGGTACTAAAACCCGGAAGGCAAATACTCTATCTCCATCACGATCCGGTTGCAGTTTCAACTACTAAAAACCTTATTGTTCGCATTGCAGGCAGGCCCGATCTGGTTGAAAAAGTAACATTGAATCCTGTAAAGAAATTTGAGGTGTACTTCCTACCCCACTCCCACGTGGATATTGGATTCACACACACGCAAGCTGATGTTGAGAAACTGCAATGGAGAAATTTTGAAAAAGCAATCAGCCTCGCTGAAAAAACCAAGGATTACCCGGATGGCGCGAAGTTTAAATGGAATGCCGAAATAACCTGGGCCGTAGAAGGATACCTGGCAACTGCAACGCCCGAGAAGAAAAAACGATTCATTGAAGCGGTGAAAAAAAATCAAATAGGGTTAGATGCAGCGTATGGAAGCCAATTAACAGGCCTTCAACGAGAAGAAGAAATGATCAACAACCAACGGTATGCCTTAAAACTGAATGAAGAATATGGTCTTGGAATTACAACAGCCATGAGCAGCGATGTGCCGGGCTATTCATGGGGAACCGTTGAATCTATGGCGCAATCCGGAATCCGGTACTTCTCCTCAGGCCCCAATCACATGCCACATTTACCTCATGGTGGTTATCAGGTTGGATATACCCTGGATGTTTGGGGTGATGTTCCGTTTTATTGGGAGTCAGCATCGGGTAAAGAAAAGATTCTTTTCTGGATGACCTCGCACGGTTATTCCTGGTTTCATGACTGGTCGGTAGATATACTAAGCAAAGCCGGAGGCGATCCAATCTTAAAATTTCTTTCTGAGCTTGAATCTCAAAACTACCCTTATGACCTGGTACAGTTACGCTATACGATTGGAAATGATAACGGCCCTCCGGATGAAACGATGCCCGACTTTATCAAAAACTGGAACGAGACCTATGCGTTCCCAAAATTGCGCATTGCCACAACAAAAGAAATGATGGAGGAATTTGAGAAACGGTATGCTTCGCAAATACCAACGTATCGGGGCGATTTTACACCATACTGGGAAGATGGCGCTGCATCCTCAGCATTAGAAACCGGTCTTAACAGGAAATCAGCCGATCGGCTTGTTCAGGCCGAAACACTTTGGTGCATGCTGATGCCAGCCCGCGATTCCATTTCTATTTTCGATAGTGCCTGGAGAAAAATTGTGCTATTCTCGGAACACACGTGGGGAGCGGCATCCAGCAAAACGCATCCCGATAGTGAACTTACAAAAAGTATCTGGAAGGTAAAGCAAAGTTTTGCTTTGGATGGCGATACAGAAACAACCACGCTGCTGAACATGGCCTTGAAAACCATCTCAACAGATGAACCAACTATCAGAGCGTTTCAAATCATAAACACTACATCCTGGAACCGCACCGATCTTGTAACACTACCCGCTAACTGGAATTTAGCCGATAGCAGGATTACAGACGAAGTTGGTAAGCCTGTAATAACTCAACGGTTACAAAATGGAGAAGTAGCTTTTGTAGCCCGCGATATTCCTGCGCTCGGCTCAAAAAAATATTATATAAAAAAAGGAAACAGCAGGAAAGCGCTACCCATGCATGCTACTCCATATTCTATTTCCAATGGTCGTATTCACGTGGGGCTGAATTCAAATACTGGCAACATACATTCACTCACCTATCTGAATGGCGAGAACCTTATTAACGATAAGGATACGCTGGGCTTTAATGCGTATTGGTATGGCGGAATCATGAAATTGAATTTGAAAAAACAGGATTCGCCAACCTTCGAAATCACCGAACAGGGCAATGTGCTATCGAGCATAAAAGTTACATCGCAGGCACCCGGTGCCAAAAGCCTGACAAGAGAAATTCAACTGGTAAATGGATTAGATGTGGTTTACATCACAAATGTTGTAGATAAAAAACCCATACTGGAGAATGAAAACGTTCGATTTGCATTCCCATTTAATATTCCCAATGGGCAGGTTCGGATTGATATTCCCTGGGCAACTGTAAAACCAGAGAATGATCAACTAAAAGGAGCGAATAAAAACTTCTACTCAGTACAACGATGGGTTGATGTTTCTGATGATAACAGAGGAGTAACGCTGGCAACGATAGAGGCTCCGATATTGGAAATCGGAGATATGAATGGACAAAACTGGATGGCTGATCTGGCTGTTCGGCCCTGGATTTCAACGTATGAACCCTCCAGCACACTATTTAGTTGGGTAATGAATAACGCCTGGTTTGTTAATTACAAAGCTTCCCAGGAAGGAAAAATTCCGTTTCATTATATCCTGAAACCACACGGATCTTTTAATGACATAGAATCCAAAAAATTCGGAATTGAACAAACGCAGCCGTTGATTGTTGTGCCCGTTAACATCAATACAGAGCCGATAAAACCAATCTTAAAACTTAGCCCCCAGTCAAATCTGATAATTACCTCATTAAAGAAGAGCAGGGACGGCAAAGCAATCATGATTCGCTTCTTTAACCCAACCCATGCACCGGGCAATGGAACAATTCTCTGGGAAAACATAAAGCCAAAGCAACTTTACAAAAGCAGTTTCAAAGAAGAAAAGAACGGAATAGAACTACCTACCCTCACGCTGGCACCATGGGAAGTAAGAACCATTCGCGTTGAACTATGAGAAGGGCAATTGCCATTTTAGTTATCAGCCTTCTTTGTTCAAAAGCATCTGCTGAAAGTCATCCCTACTCCATTACCTGGGTAACGGCCGATATTCAGGATAGTAAAATTCTCTTTTCAGTTAAAGTACAATCCGAAGACCTGCTTTATTTTCACTCGATACCGTATGATTCACTTTTTACCGTGAGTAAAGAGAAATTACTGGAGGCAGCGGACAAGCATAAAGAGGTGATTCAATCAGGGTTTCAAATTCTGGATGAAGATAAAATTCCATTGTATGGAACATTAATAGGATATAATTTTTCGAGCCTGGAAACCAAACGTGAATACACACTGATGGAATTGATGAAATATCCGCTCTATTTTAATCTGGAGTTTGAGTTGCCGGATAAAACAGAACTCTTAACCTTTATGCAGATGCTCACTTCAGCCGGTATTCCTTCCGTTAGTTTACTTCAGGTTGTTGCACAAAAAAATCTAATTATTCAAAATCACGAACTGAGCAACAGTCAGCCGCTTACAATTTCAAGGCATGCCCTGCATATAGGAACACAAGCTGAATCCACATTCATGGTGTCTTACATCTCACTTACCGATACAAAAATCAATCATGAAGTGACGATTTCATACGCATTATTAAAATCCTTTATTACCGTGAATGAGCAAACCATTGATTCATTACGTGTTTATCGGGCGTTCTTTGCAAACAACAGCACGGTAGAGATCAACGATCACACCATCGAACCCGTACTAACAAGCTTAACCATTCAAAATAATACAGAAGATCGGCTAAATGATTTCTCACTGATCAACATACATGCGGAATATGCTATCAAATCCATTCCCGGAGACATCGCCATATCCTGGAATAATTTTAACTGGAAGGTACGTTGGTTCAAATCATTCATCGACAGGTTTGGCGTATCCGATGAACATACGTTCTCCCGTTTCCGGCCCATCTATCAGGTTACCCGAAAGATTGAAATTAAACCCGAGGGAAATTAATTCAGGTCCGCTTGCTTCCGCCAATTGAAATGCCCAGGCCTCCATCAATCCGAAATGCTTGCCCCGTTATGAATGAAGCTTTGTCCGATGCGAGATAAACAATAAACTCGCCTACTTCTGTCGGGTCTCCCACTTTTTTTAACAGATGCATCTCTTCACATTCATGAAATACTTCCTCCGGATTTGGTGATTCGCGAATGGCTGCCTGCAGCATGGGGGTATTGATTGTTCCCGGGCAAACCGCCACGCATCTTATTTCCGGGGCGTAGTCAACAGCTATGCTGCGCGTAAGACCGAGCAAAGCCGTTTTGGAAGTTGTATAAGCAGCAACCTGGCTTTGACTAATAAATGCCTGTACACTCGAAACATTAATCACAACTCCCTTTCCTTTCTTTTGCATAGATGGAATGGAATATTTAGAGGCAAGGAATACGCCTTTCAGATTAATATTCATGACTGTATCCCACAACTCCTCCGTTGTTTCTGTTACCGTTGCATAGCGGTTTATTCCGGCATTGTTTACAAGAACATCCACCTCCCCATAATTTCGTATGGCAAGATCAATACACTCCTGAATGCTCGTAGCTTTCGCCATGTCGCATTCAAAAAATTTAATTTTTCCACCCGCTGTCTCTTCAAAACTTTTTCCGGATGGATCAACATCTAAAATGGAAACGTTTCCACCTTCGCGCACAAAAATTTCAGCAGCCGAACGGCCTATTCCTTTTACACCTCCGGTAACAATTATATGTTTATCTGCAAAACTTTTCATGAGTGACAAACCAGTTTCAGTCCTTTAATTCCCAAATTAATCTTTGCAATGTGCCAACGGCCAATGTTGGCAACAAACAGTTGATCAAACGCAGCGCCACCAAAAGCAATGTTTGTAGGATTGGAAAGCGTATGAGCTTCCCAATCATCAATCAAAACTGATACCGCACGATTTTGGTCAACCTTGTAGATCTTATTGGGCGCATAACAGGAAACATACAGATTTCCGTTCGCATCAAAGGCCAGGCCATCGGGTACGGATTCAGGTAAGGTTACAAATACTTCGCGGGTGCCCGCTGTGCCATCCGAATTTATCCGAATCCGCTCAACGCCAGGCATAAACGAACACACAACATAGAGGTAATTTTCCGCTGCATCCATAGCCATTCCGTTTGCAAAGTTGAAGGGCCCATTGCACCAAACTTCACCATTTCCACCCAAATCGAATTTCAATATTTTACCAGTCGTCTGCCGGAATGCCCCGCTTTCAGAAACATATACATTTCCCTTGCTATCAAAACACGCATAATTTGGAATGTTGAAAGAATGGCCCGCAACACCATCTGCAAATTTCGTTAGCGAGTAGTTTGAAGTATCCATTCTCCATAAACACTTCTTTCCTGAGTCGCAAATCAATAACCAGCTTCTGTCCGGGCAAAATGCAATGCCCAATATAAAGCCACCTGTATTGGCAACTACCTCCATACGGTTATCGCTGGTTATCTTATAGATTTGTCCGGCTTCACCACCTGCCCACAACGTTCCATCAGGATGGTAGGCAACACACTCGGGATGATCCAAGCCTTCAGCAATAACTTGAGTCTTATTCAGAAAATTCATCATCTATTTGGGGTTAAAGTCATTCTCAAAAGCATGGGCAGTAAAAACCGTTTTAACTGCAGCGCGGGCATTTAGTATAAACCACTCCTTGTTATCAATTGCCTTTTGGGGTTCATTAGTCCACCTGGAAGTCCAGGGTTCTAACGCCAGGGTGTAACATTGCCCCCACCACGGAAAGTTTTTTATTGCATTCCGTTCATGCCACATCCATAAACTCTTAAACAATTTACCATCCCAGGTAAAAGCAAAGCCTACATTTTTTACATTATTCTTTACAGAATAAAAAGCGTTGGTATCAAAGCCCTCCAGGTAACACAAGTCGCTGTATTCAGTAGTGCCTTTCGCTGAAAAAATTCGTGCATCGTCTGGTGTGTTTGCTTTTGACCTGGCCATTGGCCATGAATAAATTTCGCCCCGTTTAAATCGATGTTGCTCCGGCATGGCTGGCTCGGGTTCCATGGTTACCGCATTGGTAGCAATTGCAACTCCTTCCTCTAAAAATGGTAAGCCAAAGGCAATGTGCTGACCCCACATCAGATCGATGGGTGTGGGGCTTAAATTCTCAACATGTTCTTCAATCACTAAATGCATTGCATCTTTTTCAAGCGAAAAAGTTCTTTCAATTTTAACAGGAACCCGTAACGGTTGTGCACTGCATTTTATACTAAGTTTAGCAGCAGTGTTCTTAAGAATCGAAACTTCCCACGGAATAAGCGAAACCTCCCCGTGCTGACCAAGCTCTGCACCTCGGTAATTAAACGCGGGACTATTCGGCAAGCACACTTGCCAGCCTCCATAATAATAATCCTCAAATTGATTTTTAGTACTTCTTACCTGGCTAAAATTAGTTTGTGGATTTACTATTCCTTTCGGAAGACGAAGTAAAAAATCTATATCCTTCTTTTTATATCGAAATTCAAAAATGTCGCATCCCCGATCGGTCAGAACACCAATCTTCAAAAAATTATTTTCCAAATAGATAGCACGCAAGTCGTTTATCCGTATTTCCGACAATTGGCAACTCATTCGCTCGAATTAATAGTTTGCATGGCTCCTTTCATAAACCCAAGGGCATAGGCCATTCCGGTGTGCCAACTTGCCTGGGTAGTCATTTCAGGTGTATGATCCGGAATTAGTACACCCTCATAATTATTTTGCTTCAATATTTTTAAAGCCTTGATCATGTCAATATCTCCTTCATCCACAAATGCTTCGCGGTAATGAGGAACTTTACCTATAACATTTCTAAAATGAATATATCCAATTCTATTTTCCTTGCTGTATCTGTCCAGTAAGGAATAAACGTCACTCCCGGGCATTTCCTGGATAGTACCCATACAAAATTCAAATCCGTTGGATGCGCTTTTACTTATGTCTAGCAGTTTTATGTACTCATCGGTATTATAAAAAAGCCTGGCTGTTTTGCGCATTTCAGGCAGGGGTGGATCATCGGGGTGAGCTACTAATCTTACTCCGTTTTCTTCAGCAACAGGTAACATATGTTTCAGAAAATACTCCAATCGCTGCCACATCTCTTCTCTTGATACCGGAGGTATAAACTCACCCGGTTTTTCATCTTCATAGCGCATATTCCAGACCATCCCTTTTGGGATTGGTTGATGTATATCTACCTTACTTGCATCAAAAATTATTGAATTTGCATCCGCTCTTCCACCTGGCCCGCTGGTCCAACCCCACACCCCTGCCAGACTAAAATAATATCCCATAATGGGTATTCCTGCTTTCCCCATATTACGCAAGATGGATTTCAGTCCTTCCAATTGCTTTTCCTTTTCAGGACCATCAAGCAGTACATCATACCAATGAGATGGGTCAAAGTTTTCAATTGCTTCCAGTACCAATCCGTGCGATTCAATTTCCTTCTTAAGGCTAAGAAGTTCATCGTATGTCCAAATTTTTCCTTGATTGCGGGTTTCGCCCCACCCATTAAGAAAATTCTTTGTTAGGGATGGGTTGTCGCCCTTAACATAGTCAACCAACTGCGCTACAATATGAGTGGCACCTGCCTGCCGGGCAAATCTGAAATTATCCCGATTCAAAACACTGCGATATAAACCAAGACCAAGTTTCATACTATAAGACCAATAACGTTAAGCATTACACCGGATAATTTGTTCAAACATATGAACGTGCAGTAAACTTATTCAATTTTAACACATTTATTCTGTTTACTTGCTTTAAACTGAAAGAAAAACAACTTCGATTAAAAAGTTGTAATTAGGGGGTGCCGGTCACATTCTACAATATCGGTTGGAATTGAAGTGTTCTATTTTCCGATATTAAACCTTATAAATAACACTGCTTATTTTTGCCTGGTCCTTTTGTTGGCTTGGGCAAGCCATTGATCTAAACTCCATGCACCGGGCCCGGTAAAGAAAAACAATACTGCAAAAAGTACAAACATAAACGGGTGCTGATCTTCATACCAAAACCTGCCACTACCAACAAAAAAAGTAATGTAGCACATAGTGCCGGCCGCAATCAGCCCACCCAGGCGGGTAAAAAATCCAACTGTTATTAGTATCCCCGAAATAAATTCAGACGACTTACCCAAATAAACCAGAAACTCTCCCGCCCCGCCTTTAAAGGTATCCCAGGTTAGATAGCTTTGCATCGTATCCCGATCAAAAACTTCAAGGCCGTGATAGATCAACAGCAAGCCTACTACAATCCGCACGACTGCCAATGCCTTTTCGGGATAAATTGGATCTGACACGAATAGTTTTTTCACTTCAGCATTTTAGGCTCCGTAAGTACAAACATTTTCATTCGTACATTCTCTATGGGTCTGTCTGCCGCGTTGGTTTTAGTTCCGGCAATTTTATCTAACACATCAAATCCGGTTAATAATTCGCCAAACACTGTATAACCACCATCCAGGTGTGGGGTGCCACCCTGCGTGGTGTAAAGTTTTTTCTGTACTTCGTTCAGGGTTAGGTTTCGTTGAACAATCGTACTGTCTAATTGAGTGGCACGCCAGGCAGGACGTTGAACAATATAAAACTGGCAGTTGCTGCTTGCCTTTTCGGGATTATTATCACGAGCGGCTGCCAACGCTCCGCGTTTGTGATAAATGCCTTTGTCGGTTCTAAACTCAGCAGCAATACGATCCCCTGGTGCCGATCCCCCACCTAACCTATCGCCATCGGAGGCCTTCTTACTGGAAGGATCGCCCCCTTGAATCATAAAATTATTTATTACCCGATGAAAGAGCAGGCTATCATAAAAACCAGCTTTGACTTTCGAAATAAAATTATCACGGTGCAATGGAGTTTCGTTAAGCAACCGTACTACCATATTACCTTGATTGGTCATAATTAAAACACGATAACTGTCATCCGCCTTATACTGCTTTTTATATTTTTTTATTTCAGAAAGCTCTGAATCTGAAAGTGAGCGGAAATACGTTGGCTTACTGCACGAACTAATCAGCAACCCTATAAAGATAAACAGAACCAGGCGCATAATTTTTTTAAAAAGACTGGCTTAAAAGTAATCAAAAAATCATGCACGAGATAAAAATGTTGAACCCGTCACAGCTAAGTCTGTTGCGCTGAATATTTTACAACAACTCGGGGAGAGAGATATAAAAAAAGCCGGCTTAAACCGGCTTTGTTATCTTATCAACCACCCCAGGTGGTAGGACTAATCGATTTGGCAGCTCTTAAAATATCAATGCGACTTATCTGGCCGATCAAAACCCCATTCTCTACTACGGGCATTCTTCTGATTGGCGTATTTAAAAACTCAGTAGCGGCTTCTACCACATTATTTTCGGGCGACATGGTTTTTACATGGCGTGTCATGTAATCGGCTACCTTCGGTTCGCTGTGTGGTTGATTGTGATACGACTGATCTACGATTATTCTCAGGCAATCACGCTCAGAAATAATACCCACCAGTTTCCGGTTTTCATCCAATACCGGAGCACCGGAAATCCGTTTCTCAATCATAATGTTAATCACTTCATTTATGGATTGATCGGGCCGTACCGTTACCAGGTTATGTTGCTGCACCATGTACTTTACTATGGATTCGTACTTAGGCAAGCCGGCATTAAGCTCATCTTTAGACTTGATTTCGGGTTTGAAATTCATGGTTGGTAGATTTAAGGTTAAAGAAATATAAGAATTTCTGTTTTAAATTGAAAACCGCACCCGCCCGAAAATGAGAAAATGCCCGCTTAATACGCCAAAGGCATCGTTTCCGGGCTCATTAAAATTTGATTATTTTAGAAGAATCATTCAAATCCATCTGCTATGCTTGGTTCATCCTTGGTCAAAAACAATCCAACGTTGTTGGTATTTGTGCCGTTGTTTTACACCGTCTGGTCCGATTCAATTCTAACACCCAGCGAAGTTTCAACCCTTGAAGGATTTCTTAACGCGCAAGATTGGATTAATGAACAGGAAAAAAAGTTTCTGCTCAGCAAAATCGATCCAGGACACCCCCCCACTATTGAAGAATTAAGTTCATGGAAAACGGCCATAACACAAATTATTAATGGATCAAAAAACCGCGAAACACTAGTTAACCTCGGAATAAAATTAGCGAGCCTGCAAGGCGATGGAACTATTAGCAACACGCTGGAAAAAATCAGGCCGTCATTAGCAAAAATTGAAACTACGCTCGGGCTTATCAGTCACGAAGCGATTTTCAATTTTCAGGGTGGGCACAATACAATTACCTCCGAACAGGGAACGCAGCATAACTTTGATGTAAACGAATTAACTAAAATTCTGGATGGCGATCAGGCCGATATTATCCGCAAAGTAAAAACATTATTGTCCGATCCCGAATTTGCCTATGTAGATGCGGGCAACCTCGATTTGTATCGCAAGCAGGTATTGCAATGGTGCAAGTTTCTGGCAGCGCAAGGGTATGGCGCCATGGCCTATCCAAAAGCATTTGGAGGAGGTGACGATATGCGTGCCTACTTTACGATTATGGAAACATTGAGCTATCATGATCTGAGCCTGGTAGTAAAATTTGGAGTACAGTTTGGCCTTTGGGGAATGAGTGTGTACTTTCTCGGTACAGAAAAACACCATACAAAATATCTGAAAGACATTGGCAGCCTGGAATTACCCGGCTGTTTTGCAATGACAGAAACAAATCATGGATCAAACGTGAAGGGCATTGAAACAACAGCCACCTACAATCATGCTAACAAAACGTTCAACATTCACACACCAAACGAGTTTGCACAAAAGGAGTTTATTGGAAATGCCGCCTGCCATGGCCAAATGGCTACCGTATTCGCAAAGCTAATTATTGACGATACGGATTATGGTGTAAGCGCTTTTGTGGTTCCTTTGCGGGATAAGAAAGGGAAAATTCTTTCAGGTGTAAAGATTAAAGACTGCGGCCGAAAAATGGGATTGAATGGGGTTGACAATGGCGTGATCGCTTTTGACCATGTTATCATTCCAAAAGAAAATATGCTCGACCGGTTTGCTTCTGTAAACGAGGCGGGAAAATTCGAAAGCCCCATCTCCAGCGATAACCGAAGATTTTTTACCATGTTAGGCACGCTGGTGGGTGGGCGCATAGGAATTCCGCGTTCCGGCAATGCCGCATCTAAAACAGGGCTTACCATCGCTATCCGATATGGAGATCAACGCAGGCAATTCGGGCCCGAAGGTGGAAGTGAAGTTCCAATACTCAACTATCGCACGCATCAACGCAGGTTAATGCCCCTGCTTGCCAATACTTACGCCCTACACTTTGCGTTGCAATACCTTACCAATCGCTTCATCAATCGCAAAGAAGAAGAGATGCAGGAAATCGAAGCACTGGCAGCCGGGCTCAAATCATTTGCAACCTGGAATACTACAGCCACCCTTCAGGAATGCCGGGAAGCATGCGGAGGTAAAGGGTTTCTTTCTGAAAACCGTATAGAAATTTTAAAAAACGACACCGATATCTACACCACCTTTGAAGGTGACAACACCGTGTTGATGCAATTGGTAGCCAAGAGCAGGCTTACGGAATTCAGACAGGAATTTGCCAACATGAATGTATTTACCATTCTGAATTATGTAGCCGATAAAGCAAAAACCGGTATCACAGAAATGAATCCGATTACCGTACGAAATACTGACGAGAACCACCTGTTAGATCCGGAGTTTCACCTTAACGCCTTTAAGTACCGCGAACGCGCCATTCTCACATCGGCTGCCAAGCGATTGAAGCGGCACATCGATAGCGGAATGGATAGCTTTGATGCATTTAATGTATGCCAGCATCACCTGGTTAAAACGGGTTTTGCTTTTATTGAACGGGTTATTCTTGAAAAATTTATTGAGCAGGTTGAACAAACTCAAAACGAAGGATGCAAAGCCGTTCTTAAACGATTGTGCAATCTCTTTGCGCTTTGGCAGATAAATAAAAACAAAGGCTGGTACCTGGAGCAGGGTTATATGGAAGGCGTAAAAACAAAAGCTATCCGTAAAATGATTAACCAGTTGTGCTGGGAAATCCGGCAGGATGCCGTTCCGCTTACCGATGCTTTTAATATTCCTGAAAGTTGTCTGGCTGCACCAATTGCCAGGCGTAGTTAATCCAGGCCTGATTGTTTGTATTTGAACGCAGGAGTCAGGTTCCTTTCAATAATCAGTTTTAATTGACTTATCGAACGGGATGCGGAATTGATACCCGATATCTTCATCCCTGGCATCATCCAACACATCTAACCCATATCGTATTTTCTTCGGATCGTCATATACAAAAGTGCCAAACAACCGATCCCAAATGGAAAACATATTACCAAAATTTGAATCGGTCCATGGCCGTTCGTAATGATGATGGAATTTATGCATGTTGGGTGTAATGAAAATGTAACTCAGGGGTTTATCGAGCCAGGTTGGTAAATAAATGTTCGCATGTGTGAAGTAGGTGAAGAACACTGTGCAAATTCTATAAAAGAAGTAGAATGAAGCGGGGGCTCCGGTAATTACAACCGCCAGCAAGGCAAACAATTCGCGCATCACAAAATCGCCCGGATGGTGACGTGTACCACTGGTGGCATCTAAATGCGTATCGCTATGGTGTATCATGTGAAATTTCCACATCCATTTTACCCGGTGCAGCAGATAATGTACAGTATATTGAGCCAGCAATTCAAAAATGAGCAAGCATATAAGTAACTCTGCCCATATAGGCAGATCAATCAGGTAGGTTAATCCAAACTGATGCTCCGCAATCCAGGTAAACACCCCTACCGTGGCTACACCAAATAGTGTGTTTATAATCATGGTGGTGAACAGAAAAGTAAAATTTACCCCCGCATGCTTCCATTTTTTGTAATTGAATTGAAACAATGGAAAACTTCCCTCCAATATCCAGCAAACAGTAAGGCAGATCACTATCCACGCAGCACGCTGCCATGTAGGCATGGTTTCAAAAAAATTCAAAAACGATTCCATAAAACTTTTCGGTTCTTTCTTTTAATTAAATTTTACTGTGTTGACTACTCAACACTCCGTTCCATTGGCCGCGTAAGGCACGTTGGTCCACCCCCACCTTTCACACTAATCTCAACTCCCGCATATGTTTGAACCTTACAGCCCGCATCCAACAACCGCTGCCTGGTTATCGGATTACCCTGTACCATGATAACTTCGCGTGGGGCAATAGCCAGAACATTGCAACCCATCGAATCCCACTCTTCATCGGGCACTTCTACCAGGTTGAAGCCACGTGCTAACAACCCGTTTCGAAATGCAATAGGCATCAGCGGTGAATACACCACGGCCAGATCTTTATCCACAGGACTAAACACCGACATTAAATGAAACACATCAGCCGGACCTTTGTAATGGGGCATCTCGGCAACCCATACCTGGATACCTTTTGGTTCCAATATTTGCTTTAATTGGCGAATGCCTTCTGTATTGGTACGATAGGTATGCCCAACGGCCAGGGTGCGCGCATCTACCCAGGCTACATCACCACCTTCCAATGTTCCGGGCGAAGTGATTGTACCCAGTATTGGGATTTCTAATTGTTTATAAATTTGTTCACATGCTGCTGGCTCGGGCACGCGTGCCTGTTTACCCATGTTGCACAATATCATCCCAAAATCGGTAGCAATGGAAGCATCGCGGCAATACATCGAATCAAGCGTAACGGAACTGTCTACAGGAAAATATGAGAGCTTTGCACCGCACAACTTCAGAAGCTGCTCAAAAGTCTGATATTCACTTTTTGCTTTTGAAAGATCCGGTTTCGATAAAAAGTTTAACTGCTGCCATTGTTCTTCAAGCTGACTCTCATTTACAAAAGCAGCCGATGCCGGTTTTACAAACACGCGTTGCAACTTTCCAAATTCAGAGTGACAGGTAATCATTGTAACGGATCTTGCTTTATTTTGATGAATGCATAAAACGGGAGCCCGGCCATCAGTAACACAAAACCCCAGAACACAATCTCTTCACCCGAACCAATAACAGCCCACATAGAATAAACAAATGCGAGGGCGGCCACCACGTATTTGGTAGTATTTAACATTTTCTTTTTTGCACCCATCATTACAAAAGCAATAATGGAAAACAAATAGGGAATCAAAACTGTAAGCGTTGAAAGCAGGATAATAAATGTATAAGTATCGGCCAGGCTTTTTGAGAAGTTCATACTCATAAGTACTGAAACTAACAAGCTCGATATAACTAAACCCATTGCGGGCGTGCCATATTTATTTTCTTTCTCGAAGATTTTAGGAAATAGTTTATCGCGCGCAGCTGCAAACGGCATTTGTCCTTGCACCAAAATCCAACCATTTAATGCCCCAAAGGTTGAAACTACAGCACCGCCTGCTACCAAATACCTTGCCCACTCGCCCCATAGCGAAGCGGCCGCATCGGCAAACGGAGCTTGTGATTGATGTAAACTATCCGGTGGGATTAACCCCATTACAACCAGGGTACTACTCACATAAATTATGGTAGTTAGCAAGGTTCCTAAAATGGTTGCTTTGGGAACCGTAACTTCCGGATTAATTACCTTACCGGATGGAATAGTGGCACACTCTAATCCCAAAAAAGCAAATAAGGTTAAGGTGGTACAACTGGTAATAGCTGAAAGGTTCGACTCGGTACTTACATTAAAAGGTGTAAAATGATCGAAGTTTAGAAAAAATACACCTCCCAACGTAATGAATACAAGAGGCAGGATTTTTAATATGGTTGTAATTACCTGCACAATGCCGGCCTCTCGTATGCCACGCGTGTTTACCCAGGTAAGAAACCAGATGGCGCCTAACCCGGTGCCGACCGATAACATCGGATTATGGCCAAGGGCTGGAATAAAAGCCGTAAGATAACTCACAAACGCTACGGCAATTGCCGCATTGGTACACCAGATAGAAATCCAATAACCCCAGGCCACCAGAAATGCTGCAAAGTCGCCCACACCTTCATGGGTGTAAGCATAAGGCCCGCCTGTTGCCACCGGTTTTAGTTTGCTTAACCAACTAAAAACCATTGCCAGGCACATGGCACCCGCACCCGAAATTACCCAACCGATTAAGCTAATGCCACCATACAACCCTAACGTTGCAGGCAACATAAACAGCCCGGAGGCTATCATGTTACCCACCACCAGCGAAGTGGTAGTCCATAATCCGATTTGTTTGGCGGAACTCAAAGCGGATGTTAATTACAAAGAATAATCTAAATTTCCATGAGGGGTGCGTGTGCCTTAAAATGGAAATTATATGATTCAAATCTTTCAGGTCCACTCATTCAGAACGAACTTATCGCTACAAATGAAGTTTGTATTAGCTCCTGCCCGGTATCCGTCCAGGCAAACACAATCTTATCGCCTGCCTTTGTCATTTGCGGAAAGCCACTGGAGCGTGCTTCTGAGGTAGATGCAATTTGTATTGGTTTACCTTTGCTGCCATCTCTTTCCACACGCATGGATTTCAGTGTGGCGTCTTCCATCCAACTAACGAGGGCCGTGGTGGCATCAAGCAACAACACATCTACCCTGCCTATGGTTGCACCGGTATTAATCTGAATTGGTTTATCAAATGTTTTGCCTCCATCAGTCGAAAAGATCAACTTCACCGTTGGTTGGCTATCAGCAGCAGTAAACCATGCAATGGCCAGGGTATTGTCTATTGCATCGGCCCGAGGCCCGTTAACGGGGCAACCGGCAATTTTCCAGTTATCGCTATAGATGGATGCAGGTTTAGTCCATACCGAATCCTGTTGCAGCCGAACAATGGAAATATCCCGAAGTTCTTCATCGGATCGATCTCTGTAAATCACCACCGGGCCATCGCTGGTTAATGCCGCTATTGTTTGGCAACAATCACAGGTTTTATTATCCAGTTCCCATTCCTTCAGCTTCTCACCCCGGGGATTAATAATTGCCGCGCGCAACGACATAGCTCCATGGTGTCCTTCATGACCATCCATGTCCTCTATTCCTTCCATTACTGTATTACGGCCATCTAACCATGCCACCAGAAAATTAGCACCGTAAGGAAGTAAAGAAACAAAACCATGTTCGGCATGTTTTCCATCATCATGAACAACCATTGGCTTGTTCCATGCTTTTCCATCAGCCGAAGTTGTAAGTTGCACGGTATAAGCCAACCGGGCATCACTGCTTCGCTCCAGGAAATGCGCCACAAACTGGTTCTTATTAATCGCCAACATGGGATAATCAGCCCAATTCACAAACCAATTTTTTCCTGATGCAATTTGTACCGGTGCCGTCCAATTGCCTTTATCCCATTGAGAATACTTCAGGCTGCTTATCGAATCACCTTTTTCAACCCATGAAAGGTACACCCGGCCCGCCTCATCTGTAAATAGAAATGGCTCAGCACTTCCTGTTGCTGCGGGTGCCTGCACCAGGGTTGTTGCATCTTTCGAGGTACAGGCTGTAAACAGCACCGCGAGTAGTATCAATCGCTTCATAACGTATTCAATACTTTAGCAATTATCTGCTGGCTTTCCGCAGAGGTCCAGTCGCGAAACCCGACCTCTGAAAATTCCAGTTCGCCTGTCTTGTTAAAAATAAAAGTTGTAGGTAAAGCCTGAATATTCAATTCCTCCATGTTACCAAGATGCAGGTAATTAAACTCGAACTTTTGTTTGTTCTTAAATCGGGTAATTTGCTCCAGTGTTTCGCTGGATGCAAACAAAAAAACAATGGGCTTATCTTTTAACTGACTCTGGGCTGAAGCTAATGATGGCATTTCCTGCAGGCAGGGTTTACACCAGGTGGCCCAGAAATTAACAAGCACTGTTTTCCCATCATACTGCGATACATCAACCGGCTTTCCGTTCAGGTCGCTCAGCCGGATATCGCGCAGCATCAGCTGCTGGCTCTTCTTGGGTGCAGGGCTGCAGCCTGCAAGTGCGAGCAAAAGAAAAAAAGTAAACCGAATCATTTCAGCATTTCTTCAACCGAACCACACTTCAGCATCTTATCACCAAAATAAGGATTGCGAATGGCATCGTTATCACTTAGCCAATAAGCACCTTCATTGTTGAATGCCATCGGGCAATATTCATAATAGGCTGTTGCGCCACCCAATCCAAAAGCTTTGATACTTTTATAGAGCGCATCTGAAACGGTCTTAAAAGCAGTGCGCTTTTTCTCCATATCGTCCGTTGCTTGAATACCCTGTAACGCTCCTGCCAATTCAGCCTGGTAAGTCATCCAATCGTTATGGGCTGCGCCTTCCAGCAGCTTCATGTCCATCTGTGCAAGTACTTGTTGCGTTTTAGCGGTTGCTTCATTTACTGCTGCCGCATCCGTAGCAACAAAGGCATCTTTTAATGAGATGTATGCAGCGAAAGTTCCTGATAATTGCTTTTGAAATTCAATCGGTACAGCAAAAGCAGGTGCTGCTGCCTCAGCCGGAGCTTTACTTGTAGAGGCATGTTCCATTGCAGCATGATCACTTTCTGTTGTTTCCTGCTTTTTTTCAGAGCAAGAAACTGCAAGGGCCAACAGGTAAGTAAGAGAAAGTAATTTAAACGTAGTTTTCATAGATATGTATTTAGAGTTTAAAATTTAGAACAAAAGTAGTTAAGGATTTAAAGTTTTTGAATTATGTGCATGAGCCGGGTTAACCCCGTACTTCAAAATATATTCGCTGTAAAGCAAGTAGGCACCGGAAACAACAACCCGCTCGCCCGGCTGAAGTCCTTCCAGAATTTCTACCTCCGAAAAATTTTCCATACCCGTTTTTACCATTCGTGGTTGAAATGAATTTTTATCCGACTCGATATATACGTGGGTTCCATCTTCGCTGCGGATTACAGCCTGCACGGGCAAAGTTATAGATCCATTCTTATGCTGATCAATCCATACCTGGGCCGGCATACCCGGCTTCAGTCCACCCGGATTTTTTACATCACCCCACAAAAGCCAGGTTTGTTGCCCTGCTTTAAACTCGGGGTTAAGAAATTTCACTTCCATATTCAGTATCTCAAATCCATCAACCTTTACCTTAAGCTTATCACCTGCTTTTACCAGATCAGCTTCATTCGCAAAAAGTTCAGCTTCGATCCGCAGTTTCTCCAGGTTCTCTATCTCATAAAGTTTACTTCCTTCAGAAACCAATTGCCCTTCCTGCGCATCGATAGTTTTAACGATGCCCGAAGTGGGAGCAACAAAAGTAAGGCGTGGCTCTTTCTTACCTGTAGTTGCCAATTTATCCACCTGTACTTCTGTTAGGCCATATAAAATCAATTTCTTTCGTGCAGCAGTTCCAATGGCTTTGTAATGGCTTTGATTACGCACTGCGTTAGCCTGGGTGTGGGCCATTAGATATTCTTCCTGTAAGGTAAGGAGGTATTCACTATAAATTTCGTACAACGGTTGGCCTTGTTTTACCGGCTTACCGGTTTCCTTCACATATAAGCGTTCAATTCTACCTGCCACGCGGCTACTGATTACCTCAGAAAAAGAAGTGTTGGTAGCTACCTTTGCATTTATAATACGCGGCTCTTGTATATTTCTAACTTCTGCCTTCTGAATTTGAATGTTTGCCAGCGCAATTTGTGAATCGGTTAACATCAGGCCCGATATCGATCCTGTTTCGGTTACAGGCGCGTTATGGTTATGATCTGTTTGTGCATCTTTTTGCGAGCAGGAAACACTCATCAAAATCATAGCTACCAAAATCCACATTCGGCTCATAACAATTTTTAAATATCCGGTGGCCAGGTATTCTCTCTTTAGTTGGATGTTCAATTTATCTATCATACCTAGTGTGCATTTCTTATAAATCCCTCACTATCTACCAGAAACTGGGCATGGGCTGCAATCTCATCCGATGAGCTAATACCCTGAACCGATACCCGATCATCCGCATACTGTTTAATTTCAACAGGCTTTGCCTTAAACGCATTTCGGGTTTTTACAAACACAATCCGTTCAAGCCCCAGGTCAACAATCGCTTCTCGCGGAATCCAGATTGCTTCGTTCGAATTCGTTTTCCAACTAGCCTTCACCAACTCTCCTATTTTCAGATTAGCATTTGGTACATTAACCCGTACCGTTACAAACTCCTGGTTGGTTTCGTAAAACGGTTGTACAAAATCAACCCGGGTGTAAATCGCTTTGCCATTTACCAGAATGGCCACACTATCACCTGCTTTAATCATTTTGCTCTGTTCTGGTGTTGTACTCAAATCAATACGCAAGGCCCGGGTATCAATAACCTTAAACAGGGTTTGTCCGGCTGTTACATAGTTACCCTCGCGAATAAACTCAGCAACAACCGGAGTTTGTGAAACCGCTGGCTCCATTCCCATGGTTGAGGGTACTGGAGCGATTGGTGCCGCTGTGGCTTCCGTTATAATGTAGCCATCATGATCGCTATATACAGCAAATTGATATTGTGCTTTACGGGATGCGATCAGTTCACTTAATTGTTCGTTGCTTACTCCCAGCAATCTCAATTTTGATTTACTGTCAGCAAGTAACGTTTCGTCCTGTGTTGGTTGATTCAGAAGGTAAATTAATTCCTGCTGGGCAGCAACTAATTCCTGGCTATAAATTTCCGCTACCTTCATTCCCTTTTTTACGGGTTGAAAATTGTTCTTGATATAAACCTTTTCTAACCTGCCACCAATTTTAACCGGAATAGTAAAAGCATACCGCGTATCATAAGTTACCACGCCCGGAATATCAAATAAGATCGCCTTACGTGTGTACTCGCCTTTAACTGTTTCAATCTGCGATACAATTGTTTCGTTGGGCGGCTTTATCAAACGTGCAAGATCTTCGGTAATGCGGACTTCCTCACCCGGGCGGGCCTTCCGCACCAAATCCATATTGCATACGGGGCAAACTCCTTGCTTGTCAGAAATTACCGTAGGGTGCATGGGGCATGTGTAGGTATCGATGGTTCCCGCCTCCTGTTTTGATGAACAGGCTATTAACAGGAAGCAATATACCCCCGGTAGTAAGCAGGAGATAATAAAGCGGCTTACGCTCCTATTTTTCAATTTCTTTCTCATAACTCACTATCATTTCGTAATACTTAAGTTTGGTATCCAGGTATTGGAGACGCGTCATATTCAGTGCTTCCCAGCCATCAATTACCATAGGCAGTTCTTCCTTGTTTTCTTCATACGCCAGCATTACCGTTTCATAATTCTTTTGAAGTGCCGGCATAATGCGCTGTTCGTAATTGTCTAATTGCTTCTTTAGCGTATTAATCTCTGAAAGCATCCGGGTTGTCATGCCCTGTACTTCATTCATTATCGCTACACGCTCGGTCTTCATTGAACCAATCTCATAATCCATTGCCTTGGCATTGGCTTTATACATTTTTGACGACCACGGTGCGATAGGTATGGTAACCATACCTAACAGCATGAACTGGTTAGGCATTCCCTGTCCTACCGAAATCATGTGACTGAAGTTGATGTTGAAATCCGGACGGGTTTGTGCTTTTTCCAGGGCCTGGTTCAGTCGCATAGAATGAATGGTTCGATCCAGCTGCATCAAATCACTTCTGTTTACGGATAGCAGGGTGGTATCCACCAATACGGGATTAAAAGGAGACACAACGGTGTCGATCTCAAGATTAGTGGCCGGTGCACTATTCATCAACTGCAGTAATAAATTGCGTTGCTGTTCTATACCATTGTCGTTCATCAACTGCATATTTTTAATCTCATACAATCGGCCTTCGGCTTTGTAAATATTTGCCAGCTTCTCCTGATTGTAAGGATATCGCACCCGGGCAACCTTTAGCATTAGGTTTAGTATTTCTTCAGACTCAACCAACTGCTTCTTTTTCTGCGCAAGTACAATCCAGGTGTAGTAAGCACCCTTTGCCTGGGCCCGAAGTTGGTTATAAAGTACACGCTCGTTGGCATGCTCAATATCAGCCCGCGAAGCCATGTATTCGTGGTTGGCTTTCAACTTGGCAGGATTGGTAAAAGTTTGCGAAACCGATACCATAACCTGGCGGGTATCTTCCATCATGCCATAGTCTTGTTTTTGATAGGGAAACATCCACAAGCCACCACCTACTTCCGGTGCCATTATGCTCCTGGAGCCTGCCACATATGCATGCATCGCATTCGCGCGGTTACGGTAAGTCTGCAACATCGGATTTTCCCTCTCAATTACTTTGAGAACACTATCCAGGCTAAGGGATTGTGCCTGCACCCACCCTGTGGATAGAATGCCAAATACTGAAATCAACAACCCGAATAAAGAAACGCCCATTCGCGAATGTTTCTGTTCTAATTTTTTATTTTCAGTTTTCATATCCTTCCAGTTTTCCAAACTTCCGTAACTCATATTCTTTGGTCATTAAAAAGATAAGGGGTGTAACTAATAAAATATGTGTGGCTGATGTGAGTACACCCCCGATCATAGGTAAAACAATGGGCTGCATAACATCACTACCCACACCAGTTGCCCACAGCACCGGCACCAATCCAAAAAGTGATACACACACCGTCATAATTTTAGGTCGCAACCGTTTAGCTGCACCGTGTACCACATATTCTTTCAACTCCTGAAGCGAAATGGTTTCCCGGCTGTTTCCACGCAACTGAATCAATTGCTTCATGGCATCATTGAGGTAGATGACCATAACCACACCTGTTTCAACGGCAATTCCAAACAAGGCAATAAAGCCAACGGCTACGGCTACGGATAAGTTTACGCCATAGAAGTAAACCATGTAGGCGCCACCAATCAATGCAAATGGTACAGTAATCAAACTTAAGAATGCCTCACGAACGGATTTGAATGCCAGGTATAGTGAAATGAAAATGATCAGCACGACAATCGGTAGAATGATCAATAGTGTTTGTTTACCCCGAATCAGGTTTTCGTACTGACCACTCCATTCCAGGAAATAGCCATTCGGCAATGGGCCCAATTCCTGGTTTACTTTTGCAATTGATTCTTCAACTGTAGAGCCCAGGTCGCGATCGCGAACATTAAACAATACGGCTCCGCGCAGCAATGCATTATCCGATACAATCATGGGGGGGCCGTCCTGATAGCTCAACGTGGCAACAGCACGCAAAGGAATCATGCCCATCGTTGGCGACTTGATCTGAACCCGTTCCATTTGCGAAATCGTGCTGCGAAAATTTTGCGCCAACCGCACACCTATTGAAAAACGCTGCCGGCCTTCAATTGTTTGTCCGATTGTTGTACCACCTAATCCCGACTCTACAACCATATTCACATCCTCAACCGTAAGCCCATACCGGCCCAGGGCCTCGCGGTTGATATCGATAACCAAATATTTGCCACCGGTAATCGGATCGACATACAAATCTTTTACACCCGGCACTGCCTGCAAAATAGATTTTACTCGTTCTGAAATGGAATAAATACTATCAAGGTTTTGACCAAATACTTTAATACCCACATCCGTTCGAATGCCGGTAGCCAGCATATTAATCCGATTGATGATCGGTTGTGTCCAGCCGTTTACCACACCGGGTATCTGAAGTTTAGCGTCCAGTTCATTAATAATATCCTTCTTTGAAATTCCTTCGCGCCATTCCGACTTTGGTTTAAGGGTAATGATTGTTTCAATCATTGAAATTGGTGCGTTATCAGTAGCTGTGTTGGCACGGCCTGCCTTGCCCAAAACTTTATCAACCTCTGGCACCGACTTGATAATTTTATCCTGTACCTGAAGAATTCTTTTTACCTCTTCATTGGAAACATCCGGAAGGGTTACGGGCATAAACAATATAGATTGCTCATCGAGCGGAGGCATAAACTCCGTTCCTAAACTAAACAGCATCGGGATACTAACGGCCAATGCTATGATGTTAACCCCGAGTGTAGTCTTTCGCCAGTTTAAACAGGCCCTGAGTACAGGTTCATAAATTTTTTCAAGTATTCGGTTAACCGGGTTACTGGCTTCCGGCTTAAACTTTCCTTTCATGAAAAAAGAAATAAGTACGGGCGCCAGTGTAATAATAAGAATAGCATCTACCAGCATAATAAATGTTTTGGTAAAGGCCAGCGGATGAAAAAGTTTTCCTTCCTGACCGGTAAGCATGAACACCGGCAAGAAAGAAGTAATGATGATTATCGTAGAATAAAAAACGCCCCGCGAAACCTGTTGCGATGATTTTTCAATAACCTGAAGCCTTACCTCCGGCCCGGCACCGGAAGAAAGTGATGCAAGAGATAAACTTCGGTAGGCATTTTCAGCCATAATAATTCCATTGTCCACAATAACACCTATTGCCAGCACAATCCCCGTAAGGGACATAATGTTGGAGGTAATTCCGAACAGGTTTAACAAGATGAAACTGATGGCAAGGGTAATGGGAATCTGAATGATAATGCTGAGCGAACTACGCCAGTGAAATAAGAACAGAATCACCACCAGCGACACCACAATCATTTCCTCGATCAGCGTTGTTTTGATGGATGAGATAGACTCGTGAATTAATTCGCTGCGATCATAAACAATATTAAATGACATCCCCTGCGGAAATCCTTTGGCAACGTCTGTCATTTTTTCTTTCACGCGGGCAATTACCTCATCCGCATTCTCACCATACCGCATCACCACAATTCCACCAACTACCTCGCCCGCCCCGTCAAAATCAAAAATGCCAAGTCTTGGTTCACCTGTCATTTGTACTGTTCCAATATCACGAACCCGTACAGGAGTTGCATTTACAGTTTTAACGGTTATGTTTTCAATTTCCTCAATAGAACTGAGGTAGCCGGTTGTTTTTATGATATACCCAATATCGTTTATCTCAAACTTTCGGCCTCCGGTTTCGTTGTTGTTGGCACGAATGCTTTGCACTACCTCGGGTATCGAAAGATTATAATACTGCAGTTTGTTGGGGTTTACAGCAACCTGGTATTGTTTCTGAAATCCGCCAAAGCTGGCAATCTCGCTTACACCGGGTACGTTCTGCAAAGCAAATTTTACATACCAATCCTGAATGGCGCGTTGCTCGCCCAAATCCATACCGGGTGCGTGCAGGGTGTACCAAAGAATATGACCTACACCTGTGCCATCAGGGCCCAGGGTTGGAGTAACTCCGGCCGGTAATAATCGGGTAACATAATTTAAACGCTCCAACACCCGCTCGCGGGCCCAGTAAACATCTGTATCATCATGAAAAATTACATACACAAAACTCATCCCAAACATAGAACTACCCCGAACGTATTTTACCTGCGGCAGTCCTTGCAGATTGGTAACCAACGGATACGTAATCTGGTCTTCCATTATTTGTGGACTGCGGCCCATCCATTCGGTAAAAACGATTACCTGGTTTTCAGATAAATCGGGTATGGCATCTATCTTATTCGTTTGTACGGAGTGAAAACCCCAGAAAGTTGCTCCGGCTGCAACCAGCAATACGAGAAAACGGTTTCGAAGGGAAAAGGAAATTATTTTTTCAATCATAGATTAAACGTAAGTAGTGAGACACAAGGCGTAAAACGACTGTGAATTCCAGAGACTCAAAAACATGTGATCTATCGATCTTATGTTTAAAGTCGTACTACTTAGATCTAAATAAGAAAGGATTGAATCAACACAGGAATATCGTGCTGAAGCAAGGGTGGTTTATACTGTGTATGGTGTGCAACCGGTGAAGAAGCCGCAGGAATAATAACCGCAAGCAGGGGTAGTTCTGCCACCCAGGCCTGTTGTACAGGTTGGAATCCGGTTGACTCATGAACTTTAAAATCTTTGCCTTCAAAAACAAACTGCTCGTCATCGCAGCAAGCCACCCGCTTGGCAAAAGTCTTGTGGCAGGGCGGAGTGTTTACTTCCATGGGGCATGGTGCCGCTTTTTCGATTAACGACACACTTTGTAAACTACCACCGCACAAATGCATATTTACTGTAAAACTACTGGATGCAACCAGCACCAATACAGCAAGAGAAAGTGAAACAATCGTGCGAAGGGCTTTCATAAGTTTACAAATGTAGTAATTTTTTGGTATCTGGTGGTCTGACGGGAATTAACCCAAAATCCATCGCAAAAGAACAAATCACAGAATTATCCCTGGTTACACAATTCCGGAAATATGTTACAACATTTCAGGATACCGAATCCAGGGGCTTTCGGGCCGCCTGGTTGGGGCGCAGCTTTTTGAGCTCCGTGGGGGTCATGCCTGTTACCTTTTTAAACTGAGCCGATAGGTGTGCTACACTGCTGTAGTCCAACTGGTGCGCTATCTGGCTTAATGTTAGTTCATCATAAAAGAGCAACTCCTTTACCTTTTCAATTTTCTGATGAATTATATATTGCTCCAGTGTGATACCCTCCACCGAAGAGAATAAACTACTCAGGTAGCTGTAGTCATAATGCAGTTGGTCGGCCAGCCAGGAAGACCAATTCAATCTCCGGCTTTGCCGGTCTTTATAATGAATCTCCTCAATTACCTGCTTTTTAATAGCCTCAATTAGCCTGGCCTTTCGGTCGTCAATCCGTTCAAACCCAAGTTTTTCGAGGGCCAGATCTAACCTGGATAACTGCTCATCGGATGGCTCGGTGGTAAGCACTACTTCGCCCAGTGTAATTCGTTCTGGTTTAAGCCCGAGTTTTTCCAACTCCTGCCCTACCACCAGAATGCACCGGTTACAAACCATGTTTTTAATATGCAGTTCCTTCATCAGGTAAATAACCCAAAGGCGATTGTAAAAGTTTATCTGAAACTGAAAGATAAATCCTATTTCTACCCTTCGCAAAATACAGGCAGAGGTTTACCTTTACATTTTTAAGCGAACCATGGCCGAAGAAAAGAGTCTGAATTTTATTGAAGAAATAATCGAGAACGATTTAAAATCAGGAAAACATACGCACATTGCAACCCGGTTTCCACCCGAACCCAACGGCTACCTGCACCTGGGCCATGCCAAAAGCATTTGCCTGAACTTTGGATTGGCTCTGAAATATGGTGGCAAAACCAACTTACGGTTTGACGATACCAACCCCGTAACAGAAGAAACCGAATACGTGGAGGGCATTAAAGGTGATGTGAAGTGGTTGGGCTTCCAATGGGCAGAAGAATTATATGCCTCCGATTACTTTCCGCAATTATTTGAATTTGCCGTTACGTTAATAAAAAAAGGATTGGCATATGTAGATGACAGCACCAGCGAAGAAATTGCTGCACAAAAAGGTACTCCAACCCAACCCGGAATCAACAGCCCCTTCCGCAATCGCTCTGTTGAAGAAAACCTGGCCCTGTTTAACGACATGAAAGCCGGCAAATACCCGGATGGTTCAAAAGTTTTGCGTGCTAAAATTGATATGGCACATACTAATATGCTGATGCGCGACCCGGTATTGTACCGAATCAAACACGCACACCATCACCGTACGGGCGATACCTGGTGCATTTACCCGATGTATGATTTTGCCCATGGACAAAGTGACTCCATTGAAAAAATTACACATAGTATTTGTACTCTTGAATTTGTACCACACCGCGAGTTGTATAATTGGTGCATCGATAACCTGGAAATCTACCCATCCCGGCAATATGAATTTGCCCGCCTTAACATGACATACACCATGATGAGCAAACGCAAGTTGCTGCAATTGGTAAATGAAAAGCATGTTTCCGGATGGGACGACCCGCGTATGCCAACGCTGTGCGGTGTGCGCAGGCGTGGTTATACACCCGAAGCCATTCGGGAGTTCTGCGATCGGATTGGTGTGGCCAAACGCGATAACCTGATTGATATCAGCTTGCTGGAATTTTGTGTACGCGAGCATCTGAACAAAATAGCTGCGCGCAGAATGGTGGTGTTTGATCCCTTAAAGGTAGTTATTACAAATTACCCGGAAGGCAAAACCGAAACACTGACAAGTGAAAATTATCCGGAAGATCCCAACGGCAGCCTGCGGGAGATGCCCTTTGGACGCGAAATTTATATTGAGCGCGAAGACTTTATGGAGGTACCCATCAAAAAGTATTTTCGTTTGGCCCCCGGCCAGATGGTACGCCTGAAGAGTGCTTACATTATTAAATGTGATGAGATTATTAAAGATACCCATGGAAAAATCTCTGAACTGCGTTGCTCTTACATTCCGGAAAGCCGTAGTGGTAACGATACTTCGGGCATCCATGTAAAAGGAGTTATTCATTGGGTTAGTGCTGCTGCATTTATTCCTATTGAAGTACGATTATACGACAGGCTTTTTAACGTAGAAGATATGGGAGCCGTAGATGATGACTTCCGAAATCATCTCAATCCTGAGTCATTGAAAGTGTTACCAACTGTTTATGCCGAACCCGAATTGGCCCATGCAAAACCGGGAGAACATTTTCAGTTTTTACGAATGGGTTATTTCTGTTTGGATACAGACGCTACAACCGGTAAGTTGATCTTTAACCGCACCTCTACTTTGCGTGATATGTGGGCAAAGGAAGTGAAGAAGTAGTGAGCTACACGTTACCGGAAATTAGAAACCGGTAGTTATTTTCCAATCCAACCCAGGTGCGTATTCTTAAAATTGTCAGGGTGCTTCAACCCGTAACCAAAAATCCGGTCGAACGAACTGTGGCCAAATAATACCAGCCCGGCCAAGGTTAACTCATGAATGGTAAGAAAGTACCCGGCTAAATAAATAGCTATCGCAATTCCTTTGTGATGAAACAAGTTATAGGTAACCGCGCCTACCCGCGTATTTACCAGGTATCCAAGCATTCCAATATCCGGCAACAGAAACAACGCCCAGAATACCCAGCCTGCAAAGGGTAAGAAGGAATTCAGGTAAATGGCGAGCCCAAACATAAAGGCTTCTTCCAATTTCAACAGGTTTTTCATACTACTTTTTGCTTAAGTCGAAAAGGCCCGGGATTTATTGTTGCCCGTAAACAAAATCCTCAGGAAAAGTCCAATCCCCATTGACCTGTTGAATGTAGTGAAAAAATGAGGTTGGCACACTACCGGCCAAAATCATCTTGTAGCCTTACAATATCACTCTCATCCGAAGGATTGGCCGCATCCGTATGTTGCCATATTTCGGCTACAATTCCCCAGCCGTCTAATCCCACTAACCGATGCCGCTGGCCTTTTGGCAGTCGAACTATTTCGCCTATGGTTAATTTTTGTACAGCCCCTTCATGGTCAGTTTCACTTTTAACAACCCCGGCTGTTCCGGCTATTAGCTTCCAAATCTCGGCCCGCCTGAAATGATACTGCCAACTTAACCGCTTGTTAGAATCTACTATTAAAATCTTCGGGCTTAGTTTACCTGCAATTTTTAAAGTACTAAAATCTACCTCCGGAAAATATTTTGCCGCAAATGCGGGTGCATTGCTTTCTTCTAAAACAAAAAAACCTCCCCAGGGTCTGTTAAAATCTTTATCGGCTACAGCAAAGCCTTCTTCCTTTAAATAATCAGCTATCATTTCAAACACCTGCGTGCGTGAAGTACCCGGTTCTATACGTATCATTTAGTTTGAATCTTTTTTTGGTGGATAATTTTTAAGTGCCTGCTTAATACCTTTACGTACATTTTCCTCAGAAAATTCCGGGTTCAACTCCATATAAGCCGATACATGCGATTGCCAAACCATCTGGCTGGCCTTTGCATCGGCCATACCAATAATTAAAGAACCCTTCAGATAGTTGATTACCTCCTTATCCAGATCAAGCGGTTTAATAAAAATTGGTGAGTCTTCCGCCCGATGATACACAATCGCCTTCTCATCCTTTACGGTAATAGTAAACCCTATCAGCAAATCAGGGTTATCATTATCAAGGGTTAATCCTTTTTTTGCAAGTTCTACTATAATAGCTTGTTTAATCTTATCCTGAAGCAAACTATCCTTTAGATAGTCAGGCCCGGTAAACTTAAACTCGCAACCGGCCATCCAGCAATAAGTTTTATAATTACCGAAATCAACTTTCGT